>Ga0114972_10000731_pt1 | contig 24580 bp, 17 predicted proteins | sample M_140807_EF_Meta_FD_87354 | JGI IMG/M metagenome (GOLD analysis project Ga0114972, IMG submission 87354) | Freshwater microbial communities from Lake Montjoie, Canada to study carbon cycling - M_140807_EF_MetaG | ecosystem: Environmental > Aquatic > Freshwater > Lake | place: Lake Montjoie...
ATCCTCGCGCCATGTCGGCTTTCTTGCGAGTGCGGAACGAATTGATGTTGGTGCCGCCCTCGTCATCATCTATGGTGGAGAGAATGTATGCTTCATATCCACTGAGAGCTTGGGCCCACTCGCCCTGAAGAACCAGATCCTCCGCCTCGAGATACAGGGACAGGTGCCATGAGGAGTCCTGATTGCCGCAGTCGAGCGCCATCTTCCGCCACTCTTGCGACTTGGACGTCATTCCGACATAATTGTAAATGGAAGCGGCCGCCATCATGACGGCACTGTCTCCATACACCAGAGATTCAAAGAGTTTTTCCCGCTTGTCAGCCTCGACAGTATTTCCGGCCATGCGTTGGCAGACCGAAGCCCACAGCTGGGCGATGATCTGGTCGGGATTTGTTTTGGTCGACGCCGACCATTTGTCAGCGGCCGCATCCCAGCGTCCGAGATTCATAAGATCATCGGTATCGAGTTCCGATTCGTCGGACACAGCCCATTGTGCATAGCGGGTCTGGCGGGTAATGGCGGAAAGAACGTTGAGAAGCGTCCGGTAGGCTGCAAGTTGTTCTTTCGGCGCGGTTTTCATACAGGCGGTGATGCTGTCCTCAATACCCTGCAATTCGTTTTTGTGATCGGGAATGGCGCGAAAAATGACCAATAGTTGGCGGAATCGTTCGGACTTCGAGGCTTTTGGGCTCAATTCGCCCAGCCATTCCCACCATTGTGTGAACGATGTGTTGTCTGAGAATGCCGCACGGATCATCGCGCCCCACAACACCTCGTCATCCTTTGCATAGGCCACCGCAATCTGCATCGCCACCTCCGGAGCTACACGGGTGGTGGCGTAAGGACTGAAACAGTTGGCCAGCAATTCCAAAAAGGCATCGTTCTTCTTGTCAGCGAGTTCCAGGACATCGGCCACAAAAGATTTTTGTATTGGCTCCCAAAGGCCGCGTTTTTCCATGAACGAGAGCATAATCGAAACGTCGTTCAACTCGTCATTCTCCTGATTACCCTGAATCCCGGTCATGCGCTGTGCCAGCCATTTTTCGTAATCCGGTTTATCGGGATCAAGTCCGATGGATTTCAATGCCTCGTCGATTTGTTCCCGCTCGACCAATTGTTGGAACAATATCATCGGGTTAAGGTTTTTGAGGGCTTTTTCCCCCGCTTCATTGTTGCCCACTGCAAACAACGCCGATGTTGCCGCCCAGCGTTTGGAGTAGTTGCCGTCCTTGAGAGATGTTTTGATGAGCTTGTTCATCAGGGCGGCGGGGGCCTCCTTGCCCTGCTGGAGTCGAAATCGGGCGATCTCCGCATAGGTTTCGACGATATCCCTGGTTTCCTCATTTTTGCTGGAGTAGAGCGACATCCATGTTTCGGGATGTCCGTCCAGCAGTTCCAGCGCGGCGGCAAGTTTCGGGAGGTTGTGTTGTTCCGCCAGCGCCGCTGCGTCATGGCGGTTTCCTTTGATGCGGAGCAAGGCGAGGTGATATCGCCACTGTTGGTTGTCGCCCGCCTTGGCCGCGGCCGCGATTTCTTCGTCAAGCCTTCCCGCCGTGCGGGCTGTCCATGCCAGGGCAAAGGTGTTTTTCGGGTCTTCGGGGAAATCCTTGAGAAACTTCAGGGCACCTTCGGCATCACCCGCCAGCAGAGCCTCGCGCGCGGCGACGATGGCAAGTCCAGTCACTTCATCACGAATCTGTCTCTGGATTGCCGGATCCTTTTCATTTTGATAGAGCAACAGGGCGATGCGAAACTTGCGCTGCTTTTTCAGGGATTCGAGCGTGTTTTTTTTTCCTTCGATGGAAGTCCGGGAGAATGACTCGGCGAGATCGATGAGTTCTCTGGGCGACTCCGGTGTCAGCCCGAGCAGCATGTAACGGAGAATTTTTTCCGTCCGCAATACCACTTCAGGATTGCTGTGGGAAGCGGCCTGCTTGAGTTCTTGTTCCGCAGAGGACCCTGCCGCCCATAGTTTTTTTTCGGCAGCGATGCGAAGACTCAACTTTTCGTTGGCCAGCATTTCAATCCATTCCCTGGGACCATCTTCCGCCCTTGCCGCATGGGAAAAAAAGGCGGCAAGGCCGACGGTGAGGAGAACGCGGGATTGAAGCGACATTGCCCGGTTATTTTCTGATGGATTTGGGGAAAAGCAACCAGGAACCGCTGCGGCTCATGAAATTATTTGCCAATGCAAAAGCGGCTGAAAATGACACCGAGAATGTCATCGGAATCAATTTTCCCGGATACTTCCCCGAGTGCGTCGAGCGCTTCGCGGAGTTCGATGCTTGCCAGAGTGAGATCGTCGTTCTGTTCGAGCATGGAAAGGGCGCGCTGGAGGGATTCCGAGGCCCGGCGAAGGCAGTGCTGGTGCCGGGCGTTGATGGCGATCATGTTTTGCCCCTGATCAATCGCTTCGCGAAATACCACCGAAGCGATGGCTGCCTCCAATTTCTCCAGCCCTTCGCCGGTCAAGCAGGACATGCGGAGAATGTCCCTGTCGGTCCAGGACGGATGGACGGAGCAGTCGCATTTGTTGAGAATCGGCAGGACGAATTGCTGTGCCGAGGAACGTTCAGGCAGTTTTTCCGGCGCGGCCAGCGTGGCATCGAAAAGTGCCAGCACCAGGTCGGCACGCTCGACCTGAAGGGCGGAACGACGCATGCCTTCCTGCTCGATGACGTCGGTGCTGCCGTCGCGAATGCCTGCGGTGTCAATCAAGCGCAGCAGGATTCCGCCGAAGCGGGCATTTTCCTCGATCGTGTCACGTGTCGTTCCGGCGATGGGACTGACGATCGCCCGATCATAGCCCAGCAATCGATTGAGCAGGCTCGATTTTCCCGTGTTTGCAGCGCCATGGATGACGGTGCGAACACCTTCCCTGATGATGCGTCCGCGGTCGGCCGTGGCAAGCAGGTTGTCGATGGCGTGCAAGATCTGCCGCAAGCGTTGTTGCAACCCCAAGCCGACTTCAGGGGAAATGTCTTCCTCGGGAAAATCGATGTATGCCTCCAGGTGGGCGACGCTTTCCAACAGGTCGTTGCGCAGTTCCTCGGTTCGACGGCCCAGCTGTCCCTCGCGTTGTTCATGGGCGGCGCGCATCGCGTAATCGGTCTGTGCGGAGATGAGATCCATAACCGCTTCCGCTTGTGTAAGATCGAGTTTTCCCTGGAGGAAGGCCCGTTGGGTGAATTCGCCGGGTCCGGCGGCCACAGCACCGCATTGCAGCGAGCGTTCCAGAAGTTTCCGCATCACGAGATTTCCTCCGTGTCCGGCAAGTTCGCAGACATTTTCCCCCGTATAGCTGTGCGGGGCCCTGAAAACGGTCAGCAGTACTTGATCGATCAGTTCACCCCGATGATCGGTGATGTTGCACAAAAGCGCCTTTCGTTCCGGTGCCTTGCTGGCCATGCCAGCCGACATTTTATCGGTGACGATCAGGGCGTCAGGCCCCGAGATTCTAACAATTCCAACGGCCGCGTCACCGATCGCGGTGGCGATCGCGGCGATGGAATGCTGCCAGGCCGACATTGGTGAATTACTCACTGATTGGTGCGACGGAATGGACATCATCTTCCAACGAGTCCGGCTTGGCGATTTTATCCGTTCCTTTTGATGTGTCAGCGGCGGTTGCTCCGCCACCCAGTCCCTCAAACTCCCAACAGACCAGGCGGGAAATTTGTGGCTGATGTGCGTCATTGACGGATAGCTCCACAGTGGCCGTGGAAACGGAAGGACCTTCGGAGTTGCTGCCCCGCCAGTTGATTTGTTCCAGCATTTTCGCTCTCTGCGATCCGCTTGGCATGGTCATGCGATACGAGTCGGTCATGTGAGCCGGATCGCCAATCCGATAGACGACCAATTGGCGGGCTTTTTCACTGGCAAGGGGCACATCCTCCACAATCAGCACGCGGAAAACTCCTGTGTTGCCGGGTTTGGGATCATCAAAAAATTTCTTGAAGGTGCGATGGCGGGTTTGCAAGTAGACATCCCAGTCCAGCATCATTCCCTTTTCGGTTTTTTTGAAATACGCCTGTATCTTCAAGGGTTCCATCGAGTAATTCGAAACATCGGTTACTGTTTGCGTGAGCTGGTCCTGTTGCTCTACTTCGTACAAGACTTCAATGCTCGCCAGAGGTTTGAAAAACCGGTTCATCGCGAATTGCGCGGGACGGTCATAGGCCATGAGGAAAATGTTGCGGGTGATGTCTTCTTCTCTCAAGGGAACCGGAACAAACGCATCTGCCGGTGTGTCAAGTTCGTCGATGAGGGCATTGCCATAAAGTTTGCGAACCCGCATCAGGGTTTCGCGCCCGCCGATGACATAATTTGCTTTTTCTTCAGGTGTCCGCGCTGCGATGAACTTGCTCAAAGTCTCTGCGGCCTCTTTTTTCCAACCTTCACGATAGTATTGGGATTGGGTCGATGAGGCATCAACGGGCTGACTGGATTTCTCCGTTGATTTTTCCGCCGGCTTTGCCGTGGAGTATTTGCCCGGAGTTCCTCGTCCCCGGGCTTCACGCGTTTTTGTAAAAAGAAAATACGCGCCGCCCAGGAGGGCAAGCAGGAGAAAAATCGAGATGAACCATAAGGCGGCGGTTGATTTGCGTCTAACGGGAACTGCGACGGGGCTGATCTGCCTGTCCGCGGGTATATGCCGTTCGGGTGCAGGTTCCACTGATCGGACTCTTGTCGGGGTGGCGGCGGACGAGGAGGCGGAGGTGGGAGAAAAAGACGCGGTGAGGTGCTGTTCCGAATTTGCCAGAGAAGGTGAGGTAATCAGGTTGCCGCAGTGCGGACATGGTGCCGTTGTGGGAGGTAGATTGTGGGGGATGTAAACGGTTCCCTCGCAGGCGGGACAGGAGAAGGAACGCTGTGGTTGAGCAGACATAATCAGCGGATTCCACTAACCGCAGTTTCGAATGTTGTCAAACGATTCCTCGTTGTGGAAGTAGGCGTATCAATCTGATCGACAACAAACTTAGGATTTCCAGCGGCAGCTGCGATGCTGCTCCCGCTTCCTGTTATTCCACTTGTGAGCCCGACTGCAGCCGGAGAGGCATCAGCGGTCCTGCAACGCCTTGACGATCTGACGACGCACCTCAACGGCATCAAGTTCGCCATTGTGCTTCCAGAGCACTTTGCCGCCGGGAGCTACGAGCACCGTATGGGGCAGGGCACCTTTCCAATCTTTGTCGATGGCATCGGCCACGGCATCGAGTGTCCCGTCCTTAACCTGGTAATTGTTGGTCGTACGGTTTTCTTTTTTCATCGCATCTTCCCGGGTGGCCGGGGTGGCGGCGAACTTGGCTTTCAGAACCGAAAGCACGCGGGAACTTGCATCGGCGGGGTCGGTGCTCACGGTGATCAACTCCAAGGGGCGGTTTTCAAAACGACGGGATGTTTCCACCAAGTCGGGCATCTCGGCGACACAGGGTCCGCAGGTCGTGGACCAGAAATTGATGAGGCGGACTTTGTCGGTGCCGTTGGCAACGATCGACTTGGCCACGGCTTCATCCATGATGTCGAGCTTGACCTCGCGTTTCTTCCAGTTCTCGGTGTCTTTGGCCGACATCTCGCGTTTGTAAGACCATTTTGTCGAACAACCATAGGACCGGGTCACAGGCACGGCGACCTCCTTGCCGTCGAGTATGGCATCAATGGCATCGCGCATCTGGCTTTTTTCCACCGGACCGGCTTTGCGATAGCCCTCGTCCATGCGACCGGTGTAGCGGAGTTTGCGCTCGGCATCGAAAACAAAAACGTGAGGGGTGGATTGGGCGCCGTAGGCCTTGGTGACTGCCTGCGTTTCACCATCGTAGAGATATGGAATCGTCCAGTTGGCCTCCTTGGCGCTCAACTTCATTTCGGCGAAAGAGTCTCCGTGGGGAGCATAGCTGAGTTCGTTGGCCACCAGCGCGAGCGGATCGTTGCCTGAAATCGCGACCACAGCCACACTTTTGTCTTTATAAAAATTGGCGTTCTCCTGAATCCGACCGCTGGCGGCGTAGGCTTCGGGACAATGGTTGCAGGTGAAGACGATGGCGAGAACCTTAGCGCCGGCGAAATCCTTGAGCGCGTGCATTTTGTCATCGATCCCCTTGAGCGAGAAATCCGGTGCCGGGGAGCCGATTTCCAGGGTTTTCACTTCGAATGGCTCCGCTGCGGCCAGGAGCGAAGCGGACGAGAAAAGAAGCATCAGTGATCGGATCATCATGGTGGTTTTACGGGCGGTGAGTGTCTGCTTTTTCAACTATTTCACAAAGGGAAAACTAAAGGGAATGCGGGTCCATTCTCCTCTGCTCGCCTGCATGGAAGCGAGGATTTCAAAAACCAGCGATGTGATCCATGCTCCGATCAGCGGGATGATGAAGAGGATGCCGACGCAAAAAAACATGCCGACAAATGTCAGCGCGCCAAGGATGACATAGGCAAGGAGAAAGGTGATCTGATGGTTGAGGCTTTGCACCTAGTGGTAATTCACGAATCGGGACTTGTCCTTTTGCGTTTGCCAGATGATCAGCGGCCCCAGAAAACCAAGGAAACCGCCACCGAACACAGCCCCCAACATTGCGGTGAGATGGCTCAACATGGCGAGGTTCTTCTCTTCATCCGTTGGAGCGATGTAGAGTTCGGTCGGAGGAGGCGAGGGCGGCGGTTGGTCCAGCATGGGCTTATTTGGCTTCGTTGATGAAATTCACTAAATCCACGCGCATCTTTTTCAAGTCGGGTGGATTCAGATAAAACATGTGACCGGCTTCATACCATTGATAGCTGATGTTCTTTTGCAGCGACGGCGGCAGGTTGAGCATCTGGCGGGTGGAGTGCAGCATGCCGTCGGAGGGGGTGGCGAGGTCGTTGTGTCCGCACTGCACCAGCACCTTGAGATTGGGATTGTCCTTCATCGCATTCGTCAGTCTGCTGCTGACATTGACAAAATTGTTGCTGGTGTTCCACCGCCACGGCTGAACCTTGCCGGTGAGGATTTCGTAGGGCTGATCCTCCTGCCACTGGAGGTCGCGGGTCAGGTAGTCGAGCATTGCTGTGGCAAAAGTGCCGAACGCAAGGGAATAGGAGGGATCGTAATCGGCGGCGGCTTCGCCGGTGTCGCCATCAGGCCAAGCCACCCGGGCATCGAAGCGCCCGAGAATCTTGTGATCGGCTTTCAACAACTCCCCGCGAAACCGCGTCGGGTCGATCCGCAGGTTCAACTCCGCGATCAAGGCCGCCGGCAGTCCCGTGAAGGATGCGATTTTTTCCGCCATGGCTTTTTTTTCCCCTTCGGGCAGCAGGTTTCCCTGCAACAGCGCGGTCGCATAGGGGCCGAAGGCGAATGCGCGCGCCTGGCTGACAATCTCATCGCGGTCGCCCTTGATCACGCCGTGAAAGTGGGCAACGGAAGCAAGGGTCGGCAAATACACCTGATAGGCGAGATCGTTGCCATCGGCGGGCGAAAGCGTTTGGAAATCGAGCAGTGTGGAAAGCATGACGACTCCATTCAGCATCATTCCGTAGCGCGATTGCAGATGATTCGCCAGGCCCGCCGCCCTGACCCCGCCATAGGATTCCCCCAGAATGAACTTCGGAGAACTCCAGCGCTTGTTTTGTGTCACCCAGGTCCTGATGAAATCACCCACCGATTCGATGTCCTCATCGAGACCGTGGAAATCAGCAGGTTTGGAATCTTTTTCCGCCCGGCTGTAACCCGTGGAAACAGGATCGATGAACACAAGGTCCGTGATGTCGAGTATCGAAAAATCGTTATTCTTGAGTGTTGAGGGCGGGCGTATCGCCTGGGTGCCGTCACCGGCAATCTGGATGATTTTTGGTCCGAGGGCCCCGAGATGCAGCCATACGGATGATGAACCCGGGCCGCCATTGAAGGCAAAGGTAACTGGCCGTTTTGGGTCGTTGTTGTCACTGCGCATGTAGCTCACATGAAACAAGGATGCCCTCGGAGTGCCATCCTCCTTGAAAAGAGTGATTTTTCCGGTCGTTGTTTTGTAGGTGATTTTCTTGCCGTCGATGGTCACCAATCCCTCCACAACCGAATTGGGTTTGGGCTGCGTTTCGTCCTTTTTCTTTTCATCTTCTTTCGGTTTGTCCTCGCCCTGCGAAAGACCACACAGACACAGCGAGAACAACAGGCAAAAGGCGCGCAACAGCATGGCGGCACGGTAGAGGGATTATGCCTTTTGGCAAATGCAAAACCTTGTCGGTTGAAGAAAAATCGTCCGGGAAATGGTTCGATGCTTCACGCATTTTTCACCGCAAAACACGGTTTTTGTTGCAGGGGGAAAAAAAACGTGGTTATATTCGCGCCCCGTCATTACGCATTTCTCGCAACCATTCTCACTGATCCGCAATGAATCCAGACCGCGCCACCTTGAATTTTCTCAACAGTTTTCCCGAGGAATCCCGCAAAAAAGGTGAATTGTTGCAAAAGGACGGAGCCGTTACCCAGATTTTCGGGAACCATCTCTTCATTCAGGGACGTGTGGAGGATGAAAGCGGTGTCCACCGCACCAGCCTGCGCTTGCAGGGCAACCGCTGGTTCGGCAGTTGCACGGCCGAAGACGACATCGTTTCGGGCGCCTGCCAGTATGCGACCATGATGGAGCGCATGCACCGGGGCGAGGATCTTCCCGAATCGCCTAACGAATTCGACGATGCCCCGGTGCTTGATTTGATCGAAGAGAAACTCGGTCGCGAACTTGACGACAAGGAGGCCGATTTCGTCACGAAAATCGAGAAGCGGTATCGGAGGTATGTGATCGAGGGAGAAGTTCATGACCACGACATGGTCAGGATCTCGCCGCGCTGGGAGATCACCAGCTACGAACCGCTGGAACTCTGGCCCATGCCGCCCAGCGACATCATTGAGTTCTGGAACTACATTGCCTACGCGTTTTACAAAAAGAAACTGCCTTATCCCGAGTTCATGCAGGTCATCACCGATCTCGAATCGGTCCAGAAGAAGATGGCCGACTGGGAGCAGGAAAGGGAGGTGGCATCCTGGTATGAGCGCATCGAGAGGGTCAATGAGCGACCGCCTGTTGAAGCGCCCTTCGAAGCGGAGGTGAGACTGGTTGCGACGATCAACGAAGCCCGCATCGAATTGCGGGAGAAGGGTGGCGAGTGGCTGCAACTGCGCGAAAAGTCCGATATCGAACGCTACGCGGCCAACTACATGGAAGCGGCGATGCGACTTGATCCTTCAAGTCAGATTCTCTGGGAACATTTCCTCTCGTTCTACCGCAAGGAAGGGGATACGCTTTTCGACTTCGACCAGGAGGAAAGCTGTCGATTCATGAACCGCTTGTTCAGGCAACCGGCGCTCAAGGGGTATCTGGTCAATCTCGACGAGAAACACTTCAAGGTTGTCGAAGAACCGCTCAGCTGGAAATGCGAGGATGAGCCGTTTGATCAGACAAACTTCGCGCTTCAACTGGTGACCAGCACGGGAGAAAACGTATCCCACTCCGTCCGCCTGCTGCCCGGTCGTGTGGAATTGTATCAATCGGACGAAACTGTTTTCCCCGGACCGCCGCGCTGGTTGAACGAAACCGAAATCATGCCTCGTTATCACATTCCGAAGCGCGTGATTGATTCACTCGAGGGGGTGGAGTTTCTTCGTAAAATCGGCGCGTCCCTTCCGTTGTCGCTGGTAAAGAGGGTGGTTGACTTGGAGTTGAAGCCCAAGCTGGAACTGAAACTGGTTGCCGGTCTCACGTCTGCGGAAACAGAGCATCTGGTTGTCGATATCACCGCTCTTGAAACCAAAGGAAGGCGCACGGAGCGACTGAGCAAGGAGGGCTGGGAGCTGGTCGAGCAACAGGCGGTGAAGGGCAAACAACTGCTGCGCTTCGCCCGCGAGGACCTGCATTGCGTGCCCAAGGTGTTGGATGAGATGTCGCTCACTTACGATGAGAAGCTGCTCTCCTTCAAGACGCGTCTCACCAAGAATTTTCCGGAGAAATTTGCCGAATGGATCCGCAAGATGCCGGAATGCGTCACGCTGGACATCGATGCCCGTCTCAAAACGATTCTCAACGATCCCGTTAGCGCCGCGGTCCGCTTCGAGGTGGTCAATCAGGAGATCGACTGGTTTGATCTGCGCATCGTCATCGATGTCGAAGGCGTGAACCTCAGCAAGGCGCAGATCCGCCAACTGGTCGCGGCCCGCGGTGGTTATGTGCGAATGGAAGACGGATCGTGGATGCGACTGGAGATCAAACTCGACCCCGAGCAGCGCGATGCCGTCACCCGTCTCGGGCTCGATCCATTCGACCTTTCTGGCGAAACGCACCGCATGCACGCTCTGCAACTCGCTGATCCCAAGGCGGCCGATGTCTTCGACCCGAAAGCTTGGAAGAAGATCAAGGATCGCGCCAACGACATCGTCATCGAGGTCGATGCGGAACTTCCCTCCAACCTCAACGCCACCCTGCGTCCCTACCAGATCGAAGGTTTCCGGTTCCTCGCCTATCTGGCAACCAACAACTTCGGCGGAATCCTCGCCGACGACATGGGCCTGGGCAAAACCATCCAGTCGCTCACCTACATCCTTTGGCTGCGCAACGAGGCTGCGAAAAAGCAAAGCAAGAAAAAACCGGTGCTCATCGTCTGTCCCAAGTCTGTTCTCGACGTGTGGGTTACCGAGGCGAACAAATTCGCGCCGGAACTCAGCGTGAAAATCCTTCGCAACCGCGATGACATCGATCAGGACTATTTCCAAAACACCCTCGACATGCTGGTGATGAACTACGCGCAATTGCGCGTTTGTGGCGAGATGCTCAACAAGATCCAGTGGCTGACGGTGATCCTCGACGAGGGCCAGCAAATCAAGAATCCCGATTCCAAGGCTGCCAAAGCGGCGCGCGAACTCGATGCCGGCAACCGACTGGTTCTTACCGGCACGCCGATCGAAAACCGCCTGATGGACATGTGGTCTCTGATGGCCTTTGCCATGCCCGGCGTTCTTGGCTCCCGCGCGTATTTCAAAAAACGCTTCGACAAACGGAAGGACCCCGGCAGCCAGCAACGCCTTGCCGCGCGGCTACGACCTTTCCTCATCCGGCGCACCAAGTCGCAAGTGGCGCAGGACCTGCCGCCGCGGACCGAGGAGGAGGTTTACTCGAAAATGGAAGGCGTGCAGCTTGAACTGTACAAAGCCGAACTCAAGCGCATCCAAAAAGCCCTGCTCGGCATGGATTCCGACGAGGCGGTCAAGAAAAATTCCTTCGCGATCCTCCAGGGACTCATGCGTCTTCGCCAGATTTGCTGTCACCCCGGGCTCATAGATCCGAAATACCTCAAGGACGAAAGCGCGAAGATGGAATCGCTCTTCTACCTTCTGGACCAACTCCACGAGGAAGGTCACAAGGTGCTCGTCTTCTCGCAGTTTGTGTCGATGCTCGACCTCATCAAAGCCCGTCTCGAGGCGGACAACCGTCCGTTCAATTATCTAACAGGACAAACCAAGGATCGCAAAGGTGAGATTGAGAAATTCCAAACCACCAAGGATCCCAGTGTGTTCCTGCTCTCCTTGAAAGCGGGCGGCGCGGGTCTCAACCTGACATCGGCATCGTATGTCATTCTCTACGACCCATGGTGGAACCCCGCCGTGGAAAACCAGGCGATCGACCGGACCCACCGGATCGGACAGAAAAACAAGGTGATCGCCTATCGTTTGCTCACCCGCGATACGGTGGAGGAGAAAATACGCATTCTCCAGCATCAGAAGACGCAGTTGGTGATCAACGTGCTCGGCGACGAAGGATTTGCAACCAACCTCGGCATCGATGACCTCGCCTTCATCCTGAACCACGGAGGTGACGAGGAGGAATCGCAAAGTCCGCCCGACGACGAAGATGATGATTGATTCTTCCGTCGCATTGGGCAACACGCAAATCAAGCCGGGAAAAATGGACATATCCCAGTCAAAAGGCCGGGAAGGCTCTCCGAGCGTTCCGGTGGGTGACGGCCACATTTCACTCTAACGCAACCAACCTTCATCCCACGCTAACGTTCGCCAACAAAGCCGGTGAGTCAGGAAGAACCATCGAGAGTTATGAATCCTTCCCAAAAGGCAATGTGCGCGGCGATGTTGCATTTTCATTCGCGAAAACCCGCGCCCGGCAGGATGCCGAACTCAGCCTGCGGGACGCAGGCGCTCTCCGGGGAGGAATTTCCCTTTGACCTTCGGTGCGTTCCTCTATCCGACTCCGTGACCTGAGATCCACGCATTCAGGATTTCGACCGCAGCTGCCTGGTCGATCAATTGTTTCTGCTGCCGGGCATTGCGACCGGCCTCGTGCAGTTTTTCCGCGGCACTGACGGTGGTGAATGATTCGTCGATGAAATGAAGCGGAATCAGCGGATGCGCGGCGCGGAGCATGGCACCGAACTGGCGGGCTTTGGACGCAGACTCGCCCTCTCGACCATCGAGATGCAACGGCAGGCCGATGACGAGGGTCTTGATCTTTCGCGACATGATGATCTCTCCTATCCGTTGCAACGCGTCGGTTTTATGGCGATGTATGGTTTCCACCGGATGCGCCATGATGCCGACCGGATCGGTCGCGGCAACACCGATGCGGGCATCTCCGTGGTCGATGCCCAGTGCAGGGTGGGGGAAGTTTTCGACAGGTCCGCTCACGATTTGTTAGAGAAGCTCTTTGGGCAGCAGGGTCGAAAGGTTTTTGATCGAATCGGCCTGGTGGCGGTTGGCGATGAGGAGCGCGTCATCGGTCTGCACGATGATCAGGTCATCGACTCCGAGCAGGGCGATGTGTGAGCCTTTGCGGGCGTTGAAGACGATGTTGTTGACCGAGTCGATCTGTGTGATCGGTTGATTGCTGGCGTTGCTGATGCCGCTGCTGGGCAGATACTTGGCGATGGATATCCACGATCCCACATCGTCCCAGTCGAAGGTGGCCTCGATGTTGAGAACCCGCCGTGCTTTTTCCATCAATGCATAGTCGATCGAAATCGGCGTGAGATGGGGGAACTGCGATGCAACGGTCGCCTTGGCATCGGTGGAGCGTCGGATTTCGGTGATGAAGTGCGCCAGTTGCGGGGCTTGACGGGTTAGTTCGCCGATCACGGCGGGCAGCGACCAGACAAACATGCCGGCGTTCCAGGTGAAACCACCCTGGGCGAGAAACTGTTCGGCCAGATCGCTGCTCGGCTTCTCGCGGAAACGTTTGACCTCGTAGGGCAGGTTCTCGCAATGCAGTCCGATGATCGAGGCGCGCTCGCCACGCTCGATGTAGCCATACGACGGACAAGGCCATGTTGGTTTGACTCCGATGGTGATCAGGCCATCGCAGTGTTCGGCGGCGCAAATGGCATCGCGCATGATCGACTGGAATGCGGCATTGTTCGAGATCAATTGGTCAGAAGGCAAAACGAGCATGATTGCTTCGGGGTCGCGGGCGGCGATCAATCCCACGCCCAGTGCCACGGCCGGAGCTGTGTCCCGCTTGGCGGGTTCAGCAAAAATGTTTTCCGACGGCAACATCGTGGCGATTTCGCGCACTGTGGCTTCCTGCTTCTCGTTGGTGAGGATGAGAATGTTTTCAAGAGGCACCAGTCCATCGAGCCGGGCGATCGTCTGTTCCAGCAACGTGGTGCTGTCGAACAGTTGCAGCAACTGCTTTGGGCGGTTGTCTCGGCTTAAAGGCCAGAAACGCGAGCCGGAGCCACCGGCGAGAATCAGAGCGTAATGATGGGATGAATTGGACACGGGCCGACTTTAATCCAAGCATGACAAGAATAAAGCGCAAAGTGCCTCGCAGAAATCATGCGGCATGGCGATAAAGCCAGGGAAACGGATCGACGGAAATTTGTCGGGATAAGCCGCCCGAAAACAGAATTTTCCTGAAGACCGCTCACTTACGCGATGCCGATCATCTCGGAAACTCCAATACAGTGTTGGAGTGAACCGGAGTCTCTCAATACGTCGGAGCACCGGCATCCGCGCCGCCGCCTTGTTTGCCCTGAGCTGCTTTCTCCAGGCCCTCGCCGGCCTGACGCATGTCCCGGGCGACACCGATGGTCGTGTTGCATGAACTGAGGGAAATGACCAATAAAATGGATGCAAGAACGAGTTTCATAATGATTACGTGACAAAAATACCGTGTGATATGGGGATGTCAATTGTTAATTTTGCTTTAATTCACGACGCAATTCGGTGATTTGATCGCGCACGTGAAAAATCGAATCGCGGATGTTTTTCAACGATTGCTCGCCGTGCATGTCGCTGCTTTGGCTGATGAGTTCCTGGCATGCGGCGATCGCATCATTTTGCCAATGAAGGCATCGTTTGAGAATCGCCAGAACATACCCCGGTTCCTGCTCGAAGTCTTCGGAACTGAAATTGAGCGCTCCGGCCAGTTTTGATGCCACTTGCATCAGGCTGGTGCACAGCTTGCTCGCGGCTTCATTGGTGTCCATCGCGGCACCGAGAAAATCGAGGGCCGCGTTGGCGACATCGTGGGCTTTTTGCTGGAGCGGATGCACCGTGTATTCGCCGTATTCGTCGTCGATCAGTTCGTTTTCCCATTCCTCGTCCAAATCTTCTTCGAACAACTCGCCCATTTCCACTTCATCGAGCGCGAACTCCAGGGGATCATCGATGATGCCCGGAACGCCGGTCAAGCTGTCCCATCCCATCGCGTAAGCCTGCTTTTGTTGGTAGTCCTGGTCGTCGCCATATTTTTCCAGGACCTCCTGAAAGGCCTCAGCCAGTCGGTCCGATTCGCGAAGACGCTGTTCCCACTGGTACTCGTCGGCATTTTCCGATGTCCAAACATCCCCCGTCGAACTGCGGCAGATGAAGGCCGCGATGAAGTCGCGCATGGCATTTTGATTCGCCGACTTCTGCGCTGTTTCCTGTTGTTCCGTTTGCCGCCACTTGCCCCCGCAGATGGAGATTTCAAAACCGGGTGCTTCGATCAACACCCTGCCATTGATTTGATCAAACCATTCGAGCGACAACATGTTCTTCCAAGTGAAGTCGCGATTGTCCGGGTGATCGGAAAACACCCGGCATTTGCGCGATGCTGTCATGTCACCAACCTGCCCGGTCTGCGGGTTGGCCAACTCGGGTGGCCCCAGATCGTGATCGGGGCTGGGATTGACAAAGCTCAGCAACGAGCCAGCCAAATCGCGCCAACAATCGCCCTCCAGTTTCAGAATCAGTGGTTCTTCCTGATGAACCATCCAGATTTTTCCGGTAGTCAGGCCTGGGACCGTGTTGTCGATTTCACCGCGCAGGACCGCGTTGTCGATTCTCCATGCCATATCGACGTGATTATGAAGCATCGGATACGACAGTCAAACGAATAAAATGATGGTGAAAACAATGCATTGTGATCACCGTTCCGCGTTCGATCCAGGGTTCAACCCGGCTTTTTCTCACGATGGGCAAACCACTTGCGGAAGTCTCCGCCTTTCCATGCCGGCAGGGTGCGCTGGTTTAACCATTCCTGCAAGGGCTTCAGCGGGGTCATGTGTATCGGCAGGTGGTTCATCGCCTTGCTCATCGTCATCGCGGTGCGCCAAACCTGGGGCGAAGTAGCAAGCGTGGCAAAGGGACTCATCGGCAAGGCCCCGGGTGAGTAAACCGATTCGCGTTTTGCCTTGTCGCGAAGCCGCAACAACAGATCGGGAATCGGGATGTCAACCGGACAAACCTCCTGACAGGCCCCGCAGAGGGACGATGCTTTCGGCAGATCGGCAAGCTCGGGAAAGCGGCTGCCGAAAAGAAGCGGCGAGAGAACCGCGCCCACCGGTCCGCCGTAGGGAGAGCGATAGGCGTGACCCGATGCCTGGCGGTAGACCGGGCAGACATTCTGGCAGGCCCCGCAACGGATGCAGCGGAGGATGTCACGACATTTCGACTCCAGCACATCGGTGCGGCCGTTGTTCATGAAAACCACGTGCATTTCTCTCGGACCGGATGGTTGAAGGGGTGAGCGGGGACCCTTGATGAATTCCGTATAGACCGTCAATTGCTGGCCGGTTGCCGATCGACCTAACAAATTCAAAAACACTCCGAGATCGCGGTCGTTGGGGACGATTTTTTCGATACCGACCAGGGCGATGTGGACATCCACCGGTGCCATACCGAAGCGGGTGTTGCCCTCGTTGGTGACCAGCACCAGACGACCGGTTTCGGCGGAAACGAAATTTGCCCCGGTGATCACCGCCTGGGCCTCCATGTATTTTTCGCGCAAATGATAGCGCGCCCGGTGGGTGATCGTCTGCGGGTCGTCATTGTAATCCCGGGCAATGCCTTCGCGAAGAAAAGTTTTGGCGATGTCCCGGCGGTTCTTGTGGATGATCGGCTTGACGATGTGCGAAGGTTCGTCGTTGTCCAATTGAATAATGAATTCGCCGAGGTCGGATTCAAGACACTCGATGCCGTTGTCGATGAGAAACGGATTGAGGTGGATTTCCTCGGCGGCCATCGATTTTGACTTGGTCAGACGGCTGACATCGTAGGCACGCAGGATGTCAAGGATGGTCTGCCGGGCATCGCTGTCGCTGTCGGCATAATGCACCCGCACGCCATTTCGTATTAGTGCGGCCTCGGCCTTGGGCAGGTATTCATCGAGATAATGCAGCGTGTGGTCCTTGATCTTTCCGGCCAGACGGCGCAATGCGTCGGGATCCTTGTAATCGTGATGCAGGACCTTGTAGCGCTTTTCAGTTCCTGTAGAGGAACCGTCGATCACCGAAGCTTGTTTTTCGTCGGAAATATTGCGGGCGTAGGTGTCGATGAGCTGGTCCATGTGGCGGTGCTGGAATGATCATATCACAGAAGCGAACAAAGAGAAATGGCATTATCTCACTTTGCGCAAAAAAAAACGCGTCCGTTGCGGGACGCGTCATTACAAGAATTGAGGGCCTTGATCTTACTCCTCGGAAGCCTCTTCCTTTTCTTCTTTGGGTGCCACGACGTTGATGGTCAGCAAGGCGGAAACCTGAGGATGCACGCGGATGTTGATCTCGCTCTTGCCCGATTTCTTGATCGGTTTTTCCAAATCGATGCCATGGCGGTCGATGACGATGCCAGCGGCTTCCAGTTCGCGATGGATGTCGATCGAAGTAACCGAACCGAACGCTCTGCCGTCCTGACCGATTTCGAGGATGAATTTCGGACGCAGCTTGGAAATTTTATCGGCGAGTTCGCGGGAGTTGGTCAGTTCCTCAGCCTCGCGCTTCTCACGAATCGCTTTCAAGGCGTTGACATGGCGCAGGTTGGAGCGGGTCGCTTCGAAGGCTTTGCCTTGCGGAATGAGGAAATTGCGGGCGTAACCGGCGCGCACCTTGACGACATCCGATTCGGCGCCGAGGCCTTCGATTTTTTCTTTGAGGATAACTTGAGCTGTTGCCATGACGTGAAATTTTGCTGTTGCGGGGCGCGGAACTTGGTCGAATGGGGATGATGAGTCAAGAAAAATTTGCAATCCGTGCATTTTCCACCGGCAGAAGGGCGAAGTCGCAAGAAATGCAGCACCGGAAGGCGGAGTCCCTGTCTTGGCAGGATCGACAAAAGGCGCGGGCCCTTGAAGATGTTTTGACAATATCCCTGAAACGTATAGGCAACGGGTCGCATGAATCCAATCCACGAACCGCAATGGGAAAAAATCGCGGCAATGCCCGAGTTCCAGGCCCTGCTGAAATCGAAACGCCGCTTCATCGTTCCCTGCTGCATCTTTTTCACCCTGTATTACTTCGCGCTGCTCTACCTCGTCGGATGGCACAGCTCATGGATCAGCCAGCCCATTCTGGGGAAAGTGAACGGGGCCTACCTGTTCGCCTTGTCCCAGTTTTTCATGACCTGGGGCATGGCGTATCTCTACATGTTCAAGGCCAACCAGTTCGACCAGGCGGCGGCCGCGATTCTGGCCAAACACGGCGCGCAGTAAACCCTGAATCCACAATCCCATGGCCATTTTGATGTTCCTTACTTTTGTGATCGCCACTCTGGTGATCACGTTTTTGAGTGCGAAAAAAAACACCGGCTCCAGCGCGTATTTCGCTGCCGGCCGATCGATCACAGCTTGGCAGAACGGCCTCGCCGTGGCCGGTGACTACATGTCGGCCGCTTCCTTTCTGGGGATTGCGGGCATGATCGCGTGTTTCGGTTTCGATGGTTTCATGTACAGCGTCGGCTTCCTGGTCGCCTACTTGACCGTGTTGTTTGTCGTCGCCGAACCGTTGCGGAATTCCGGCAAGTATACCATGGCCGATGTGCTGGCCTATCGACTCCGCCCCCGTCCGGTGCGTGCGATGGCGAGTCTGAGCACACTTTGCGTCTCGCTGTTTTACATGATCGCGCAAATGGTCGGCGCGGGAGGTTTGATCAAAACCCTGCTTCACGATGTCGCCTTCATGCAAACTCCGGCGGGCTACAATCTTTCCGTCTGCTGCGTGGGAGCGATGATGATCGTTTATGTCGTTTTCGGCGGCATGCTGGCAACCACGTGGGTGCAGATCATCAAAGCGATCCTGCTGATCTCGGGAAGCATTTTCCTGAGCGTGCTGGTGATGAAACAATTCGGCTTCAGCTTCGTGAAATTCTTCGACGCCGTTTCACAAATCAAGATGACGGCGGCGGACGGCCAGCAGGTGGTGAAAAATTTCCTCACACCCGGCATGAAGTTCAAAAATCCTTGGGAAACGGTCTCGCTCGGTGCGGCGCTGCTGTTCGGCACGGCGGGGCTGCCGCATATCCTGATTCGATTCTACACGGTTCCCGATGCCAAGACCGCCCGTTCGAGCGTGGTGTGGGCGATGTGGATCATCGGCGGGTTCTACATTCTCACCACCTTTTTTGGTTTCGGTGCCGCCGCGATTCTGGGGCCGGACCTCACCATCAAGAATCCCAACATGAGCGCGCCGATGCTGGCAGAGCGCCTGGGCGGAGAGTTTTTCTTCGCGTTCATCTGCGCCGTGGCATTCGCCACGATTCTCGCCGTGGTGGCGGGATTGACGATCAGCGCGAGCACTTCCTTCGCGCACGATTTTTACAGCAATGTGATTCATCACGGCAAGGAGCCGCGTCCGGGCATGGAAGTCAAGGTGGCGCGAATCACCGCGTTTGTCATCGGGGCCCTGTCGATCACGATCGCGATCTTTCTCGGACCGAGTGTGAACGTCGCCTTCCTCGTGGGTCTGGCTTTTGCCGTGGCGGCATCGGCGAACCTGCCGGCGATCATCTTCTCGGTTTTTTGGAAAAGATTCAACACCATGGGAGCGTTGTTCAGTCTGGGTGGGGGACTGGTTTCTTCCATCGGCTTGATTCTCGTTAGCCCGGTCGGGATTTTCGGCAAAACAGGCGCGCTGTTCCCCCTGGAAAATCCGGGAATTGTCAGCATCCCGCTCGGCTTTTTGTTTGCGGTCATCGGCACGTATCTCGGTGGACGCGATGCGCAGGCGGAGGCGAAATTCGCCGAACTTTCCGTGCGTTCGCATACGGGACTCGGCGCGGAAAAGGCGAGTTCGCACTGAACGCAGCGGCCCGTCATTGACAGCAACCTGATGGGCATGCAGCTTCATCAACGCTTTTGCTCGCCTACCTTCACATTCCCTTTTGCCATCGGATTTGCCCGTATTGTTCGTTTTACAAACATACGCCGGGGTCGACCTCGATTGCGGATTTCATCGATGCATTGCTCGTGGAGGCTTCAAACAGGCTGCCCGAGCTTCCGGCACCCCCGCGCACTTTGTTTTTAGGCGGAGGCACGCCGTCGATGCTGTCGCCCGCGATGCTGCGGCGATTGTTCGAGGGGCTTCAGCGCCTGCTGTATTTTCCGGCACTGGAAGAGATTTGTCTGGAGGCAAATCCGGCGACATTCGATCTGAAAAAAGCGCGGCTTTTCCGTTCGCTCGGAGTGACGCGGGTTTCCCTCGGGATTCAATCATTCTCGGCGCAGGTGTTGAAAACGTTGGGTCGCGAGCATTCGCCCGAGCAGGCGATTCGCTCGGTGGAGATTCTCCAAATGGCGGAAATGCCTTCCATCAACGTCGATCTGATGTTTTCCATCCCCGGTCAAAGTTTGGAAGACTGGGCGCACACCCTGGCCACGACCATCGCTCTCGAACCACACCACGTTTCCGCTTACAATCTCACCTACGAGGAGGACACCGCGTTTTTCCAATCGCTGCTCAAGGGCGAGATGACGGAAGATCCCCATCGCAACAATGAGATGTTTTTTCTCGCTCATCAACTTCTGAGCGAGGGGGGCTTCGAACATTATGAGACCTCGAATTACGCAAAACCCGGTCAGCGTTCGATCCATAACCAGGGCTACTGGCGCTCGGAAAATTACCTCGGCCTGGGACCCTCGGCGGTGTCGACGATTGGCCATGTGCGCTCAAAAAATGTCGCCGATACCGCAAAGTATGTGGAAATGATCCGCTCGATTGGACGGTCCGGCATCGAAGTGGAGGAGCTATCCGCCGAGGCCCGCCGCCTCGAACAAATCGCTATGGGCCTGAGGACCTGCGACGGCATTTCCAGAGCTTTGTTGGATCGCGCAGGAGAACAAAGGTGTCGGATTCTGGCAGAACACGGTTTGCTGGTATTCGAGGACCAAAGGGTCGTGCTGACCACCAAGGGCTCGGCTTTGGTCGATGCCATCGCGGCAGAGATTGCATAAATCACGCATGCTGGCACGATAACTGCTTTCCTTTTGGCGGATTTTTTGGAATGGTTGTCGCGCCCCATGGCGGACGTTTCACTCCAACAAGCGCTGAACCAGCAGCAGACCCTCACTCCGCAAATGCGCCGGAGCCTTGAGATCCTGCAGTCCAACAGCATGGAGTTGAGCCAGATGATTCATCAGGCAATGGAGATGAATCCGGTGCTCGAGCAATTGGAGGAAGCTCCTGACGAGAGTTACGATGAGGAGCCGGATGCCTACGAGGAGGGCGACGACCTTGGGCATCTCAATGAAACCGATGATGACTACCGCGAGCGCGACATCCATCGCAATGCCAGCAATTTCTCGGCTGATGACGAGGAGCGCAGGCAGTTTCTTTATGAATCGATTGTGGCTCCTGAAACGCTGCAACAATTTCTCGCCCGGCAGGTTCAGCAGTCGATCGTGCCCGATGAGATCAAGCAGATTGTGATGGCCTTGATCGGGAACTTGAATGAAAGGGGATTCCTCGACCTGCCGCCCGGGGAGTTGGCCGAGCGATTGCAGATCAAGCCATCCTGGATGGCCCAGGCCGTGACGTTGCTTCAGTCGTTCGATCCTCCCGGCATCGGCGCGGTTGATTTGCGCGACACCCTGCTGATTCAACTTCGCAGGCAAAACCGCCAGGATTCGTTGGAGTATAAAATCTGCGAGCACCACTTGAATGATCTCGCCCGGCGCCACATGGCCCAGATCGCGAAAGCCCTCGGAACCGCGGTCGAGCGGATCAATGAGGCCACCGAGCGCATTTCCCGCCTCGACCCCGATCCGGGCGGATCGTTCAGTCCGACATCGAACCCGCACATCACTCCCGATGTCATCATCCGCCGGACCTCCGACGGGGAATTCGAGGCGGAATTGACCAATGACCACATCCCGCGCTTGCGAATCAGCGATTTCTACAAAAACCTGCTCGCCAAAACCGGCAGTGACAAAAAGGCATTGAACTACATCCGCGACAACATCCGCGACGGGCGTTCGATCATCAGTTCGATCTCGCTGCGCCAGGAGACGATCCTTTCCATCGCCCATCGCATCATCGAAAGGCAGCGGCCGTTCCTTCGTTTTGGCAACTCGAAACTGCGGCCGATGACCATGGCCGAGGTGGGCGAGGATCTCGGCATGCATGCCACCACCATATCCCGCGCGGTTGCCGGAAAATACATTCTCACCCCGCACGGCATGATGGAAATGCGCGCCTTTTTCGCCACCGGCTATCAAACTTCGAGCGGAGCCGAGTTTTCCAATGCCGCCGTGCGCGAGGCGATCCAATCGTTGATCAATGGGGAAAATCCCGCCAAACCGATGTCGGACGACGCCCTGACCAAGGAACTCAACAACAAGGGCATCGAGATCAAACGCCGCACGGTGGCGAAATACCGCGAGCAACTGCACATCCTGCCGTCCCACCTGCGCAAGCGCTGATTGTGGCTCGGGGATTTTTCTTTCCGCACAGGCTGTTTTTCTCAAGACTTCCGCAGTGTCTGACATCCATTTCTACAACAGCCTGACCGGGAAAACGGAGAAGGAAAATGTGTACGGCGAGGCCTTTTTGTCGTTCGCCTATGGCAATCCGCTGGGGAAAATGGCACTGCACGCCTTGATCAAGCGGCCTCTCTTTTCCCTCTGGTACGGCTGGCGAATGAATCGTCCGACCTCGCGAAAATTGATCGCGCCGTTCATCGAAACCTATGGACTTTCGACCGATGATTTTGCCGACCCGCCTGAATCCTATGCATCGTTCAACGAATTTTTTTATCGCAAACTCAAAGCGCAATCCCGACCGGTGAATGTCGATCCACGCACGTTGGTGTTCCCGGCCGATGCCCGCCATCTCGCTTTTGAAAAGGCATCGATGATCGATTCCGTGTTTGTGAAAGGCCAGCGTTTTGACCTGGCTCGCTTGTTGCAGTCGGACAAACTCGCGGCAGCCTACGAACACGGCTCTCTGGTCCTGTCGCGGCTCTGCCCGGTGGATTATCATCGCTTTCATTTCCCGCTGGCCGGTGTGCCTTCGACCAGTGAAACAATCCCGGGACCGCTGTTCTCGGTTTCGCCCATCGCCCTGCGACGCAAGCTGGCCTATCTCTGGCAAAACAAGCGCACGATTACCCGCCTGGAGACGACGCATTGCGGCACAGTGTTGCTGTTGGAAATCGGCGCCACTTGCGTCGGTTCCATCCAGCAAACCTACACGTCCGGTCGGGAGGTCCTCAAAGGCGCGGAAAAAGGCTTCTTTGCCTTTGGCGGCTCCTCAACCATGGTTCTTTTCGAACCCGGCACCGTGCGTCTCAACCCCGATCTGCTGTCGCGCAGTGCCGAGGCCATCGAAACCTACGCCCACATGGGCATGGCAATGGGCTCGATCATCTGATGCGGCAAGGGAGCTCTAAAGTTGCACGCCTGCTGCAGGCAACTGTTACCATGCGGCTTCCTCCCCTCAAGGATGGACTTTATCAATAAACGCAACTCCTAAAAATTCACATATTCTTGGTCTGACCGCGTGTAGGACAAAAGCTAGCCGCCTCATACCCACTCCGCGCATAGCAGCTCGGCTTGCGCCAGCACCGTCTTCACCGCTTCTTCCTGCAAGTCCGGCGGATATCCGTGTTTGTTCAGGATGCGCTTCACCATCACCTTGATTCTCGCCCGTGCGCTTTCTCGCAGGGTCCAGTCGATGGTTACGCTCTTCTTGACTTGAGTGATCAACTCTGCGGCGATGAGTTTGAGTTTGTCATCACCCATTGCTTGCACGGCGCTGTTGTTTGAGGCCAGCGCATCATAGAACGCGATCTCATCATCCGTTAGCCCCATGTCTTCACCGCGCTTGGTGGCAGCATCGAGATCCTTGGCCAGTTTGATCAACTCCTCAATCACTTCCATCGTGGAGATGGCTCGGTTGTGGTAGGCGTTGAGGGTCTTCTTGAGCTTCTCGCTGAAGACCTGGCTCTGCACGAGGTTGCGCTTGGAGCGCACCTTGAGTTCGTCCTTCAGCAGCTTCTCCAGCAGCTCGGCGGCGACGTTCTTGTGTTTAAGGCCGCGCACTTCGGCGAGGAATTGGTCGCTCAGAATGCTGATGTCCGGCTTGGGCAATCCGGCTGCCGTGAATACATCGATCACTTGGCCTTCGGTGGAGATGGCCCTGCTCACGAGCTGGCGGATGGCGGCGTCGATCTGCTCGGGCATCTTGCGGTTGGTGCTGCTCTGCTTGTTCAGCGCGGCTTGCAGGGCCTGGAAAAAGGAAACGTCATCGCGGATCGCCGTGGCGGCATCGCTGGCGGCGCAGAGGGCGAAGGCGCGGGAAAGTTCCGTCACCACCTGCACCCAGCGTTTCTTGCCGTCTTCCTGTTCGAGGATGTGTTCCTGTCCGGCGGGGATGAGCGCGAGGCGTTCGGTGGGTTTGCCGGTGGTCCACTTGTCCCAGTTGAAACCGTGCATCATGTCACAGGCGATGCCGTGTTTCTCCAGCATCACGGCGATGGCCTGCGCGGTGTCAAAGGTCGGGTTCCCCTGGCCGCCGCTCTCGGTGTAGGTGATGAGCGCCTTCTTGAGCTGGTCGGCGAGGCCGAGGTAATCCACCACCAGCCCGCCGGGCTTGTCGCGAAAGACCCGGTTCACGCGGGCGATGGCCTGCATGAGGCCGTGGCCTTGCATGGGCTTGTCGGCATACATCGTGTGCAGGCACGGCGCGTCAAAGCCTGTCAGCCACATGTCGCGCACGATCACGATCTTGAATGGGTTCTTCGCGTCCTTGAACTGGTTCGCCAAGTCCCGTCGCTGCTTCTTGTTGCCGATGTGCTTCTGCCACTCGGGGCCGTCCTCCGCGCTGCCGGTCATGACGACTTTCAGAGCATCCTCAGCCC
>Ga0114972_10000733_pt1 | contig 24560 bp, 19 predicted proteins | sample M_140807_EF_Meta_FD_87354 | JGI IMG/M metagenome (GOLD analysis project Ga0114972, IMG submission 87354) | Freshwater microbial communities from Lake Montjoie, Canada to study carbon cycling - M_140807_EF_MetaG | ecosystem: Environmental > Aquatic > Freshwater > Lake | place: Lake Montjoie...
GCTTCGTGGGAAATGCAGGTGAATCCTGCAGGGGTCGATAGAACCGAGGAGCACCCGAAAATCTTTTCGCTCACTCCCGGAAACTTCGGCGGTACGCTGAGTTGGTATGCCTCCCCCAAAAGCGATGAACACCACACCGATGGAAAAATCGCGGCAGATGCAGAATGGATTTTAGAACGCTGCGCAAAACAAAGCGATCGCCCCTTCTTTCTCGCGGTTGGTTTTTACCGCCCACACACGCCGTACGTTGCTCCGAAGAATCCCTACTTTGATCTGTATCCGCTGAAGGATACGCCGGTGGTGAAAGTAACGTCTGAGGAGCGAGCCCAAATCCCGCCAGCAGCGTTGGCCAGTTACAAAAAGGAACAGGATAAAATGACCGATGAACTCCGCCAAGAGGCCTTGCAAGCCTATTGGGCAAGCATCAGCTTCATGGATGCGCAGGTGGGTCGCGTCGTTTCAGCTTTGGATCGACTGGGATTATCAGAGAACACAATCATCGTATTTACGAGTGACCACGGCTATCACACAGGCGAGCATGGGTTGTGGCAGAAGCAGAGTCTTTTTGAGGAAAGCGCGCGCGTTCCTTTGCTCATCGTTGAGCCGGGATCGAAGGCGAAAAAGGCCGTGGCAAAAACTCCAGTCAGCCTCGTCGATCTGTATCCGACCCTCGCAAAAATGGCGGGCATCGATGCGCCGAAGGATCTTCAAGGCCAGGATCTCGCACCGATTTTGAAAGACCCCTCGGCTACAGGCCGCGGTTGGGCGCTAAGCCAAGTGGTGCGCGGAGGCGGCTTCCGTAGGAATGGTGCGAGTCCTGCGGTTGGAGATGAAGGCAGAAAGAATTTCGGCTACTCGCTGCGCACTGATCGTTGGCGTTACACGGAATGGGACGAAGGCAGGCAGGGGCGCCAGTTATACGATCACGACGCGGATCCGAAGGAACTGCAGAACCTTGCGGAGAAGCCGGAACAAGCGGCGACAGTGGCCTCGCTCACAGAACAATTGCACGCAGCCGTTAAAACGACTTTCCCTGCCAACGGCATGACGCCTGTGGTCGACAAGGAAGGAACGCATTGGGAACCGGAAGCGTTCCCTCGTTAGTGTTCACTCAGCGTTCGTGTTTTCCGTTAGGGCTGTAAAGACAACCACTGCCACTGCTGGAGGAACCGCACCAGATGCAACGGGCACCGTGGCCATGGCGGTGTTTTCCCGTGGGGCTGTAGAGACAGCCGGAGCCGTAACTCGTCGAGTTGCAAAACTCGCAGTGATGGTCGTCAGCGATGTGTTCGTGTTTGCGGTGAGGACTGTGCAAGCAGCCTGAACCGTAGGAGGAGGAGTTGCAGAAACGGCAATGACTCATAAGAGGAATAATGTTTTCCTATGAAGCCTTATCCGGCTTTCGAAAACCACTCTGATTTTTAAAATGCTCCCATGACCTTCTGTTGGTGCGTGGTTGGAAAGACTTTCGGACTCACTTTCGTCACTTGGCAGATTGATGGACGGCATTTGATCATTCGGGCCAAGCACCTCGACTGCTTGAGAAAAATTGAAATCCAAACAATTTTCCAACCTTGCGAAATTAAAGACGGCTTCCGTGCAAGAATATCAAGGAGACATCGTCCTCGCCCATGTTCCTTCCTCGCCACAAGCCGACCTATGCCAACCGCCTGCATTCTCCAAAAAGGTGCCCAAATTCGCTTAAAGTCAGAACGTTTAGAAGTCTGGGCCGTGCCCGAGGGAGGGACGATGCCGAGTTGCCTGCGCACACTTCCCTTGCACGATTTGGAACGGGTGATTCTCAAGGAAGGCAGCCAGATCTCTTCGGAGTCGTTAAGCGCCCTGCTGCGAGCCGACATCCCCATCAGTTTGCTCGGGTGGAACGACCGGTTTATCGGCGGCTTCCTCCCGCCCACCAACAAGCACGGCCTTTGGCGGCTGCGGCAATACGAACGCTCCCTATCCCCCGACTTCGTTCTGCACATCGCCCGCCGTCTGGTCCTCGCAAAAATCGCTAACCAAAGACGCGTTTTGCAACGCCTCGCCGCCAACCGCTCCCTTTCCATCAGCGAGGACCTCGCCTTTCTCCAAACCATGCGCGATATGGCGGTTCGCGCCACGAGTCTTGATGAAGTGCGGGGCTACGAAGGGGCGGCAGCGGCACGATATTTCCAAACATGGGCTGGATTTCTCCCCGAAAAGTTTCCGTTCGAGCGCCGCTCCACTCGGCCTCCGCTCAATGCGGTGAACGCCTGCATTTCGTTTGGTGCCACGATGATTTACCAGGAAGCCGTCGCCGTGACACACGCCCATGGATTGGATCCCGCCTTGGGAATGCTGCATGCCACGGAAGACGGACGCTGGTCGCTCGCCTTGGATTTGATTGAACCGTTCCGGCCCGTGCTTGTGGAAGCGCTCACTCTGGATTTGTTCACGCATTCCATGGTGGATGAGTCGTGTTTCCGTCCCCATGAAGGCGGCATTTACCTTTCGGAAAAGGGACGGCGAGTCTTTGTCCTGCAATATGAAAGGCGCATGGATCGGCAATTCATGAGCGAACACGCCGGGCACCGGACCACTTTGAGAGATCAACTCGCCGACCTCGCCACGCAATTCAAAGCCGCGATTGAAAATCCAGAGCGTTTTCTCCCCTTTGAAATGAATTAAACGCTATGCTCTCCCAATGGTGGATGGACGCCTTTCCCCAAGTCCCGTACGCACGCTCGCAACCCGCCGCTCCTCATATGCTCACCCTTGTTGGTTACGACATCAGTGAACCCCGCCGCCTGCAGCGAGTCGCCCGAGTTTGCGAAGATTTTGGGCTTCGAGTGCAGTACAGCTTTTTTGAATGCCATCTGGACGACCGGAAATTTGAGCGCTTCTGGGAACGTTTATTGGAGGAAATCAATCCAAAAGAGGACCGGTTGGTGGCGTATCAAATCGATGCCAAGAGCGCGAAAAAGACACGAACGGCGGGCACTATGGTGTGCACTGAAAAAGTGGTGGTGTACTTGGTTTAAGGTCGGGAGATGAAAACCGCGAAAACCCCCTACCTCCCGACCTGGGCATTTACAGAGGGAGACGCGCTTCGCGGTTGCGATTTTTATGCATTATGCACGACTTTTTCATCTCCCGACCTAGATACCATTTGCGCTCCTATCGTCGAACGTGTTATCAGGGGTGGAGTCCCGAAAGGGATCACTGCCGAAAGGCATTGGTGACTCTTTGGCTATTAAAGAAAGCTTTTGTTTAGTTTTTTGTCCCGAAAGGGATCACTGCCGAAAGGCATTGGTGACTAAAGCGGCGGCGAATGAGGTGTTCATAGTGGTGGTGGTAGTCCCGAAAGGGATCACTGCCGAAAGGCATTGGTGACCTACGAAGCCGGTAGTGTCCTTGCGGGCTGGTCCCTTGTCCCGAAAGGGATCACTGCCGAAAGGCATTGGTGACCGAGGGCCGAACAACGTGGCCCACTCCGTGGGAGTGATGTCCCGAAAGGGATCACTGCCGAAAGGCATTGGTGACGCGGGCGGATTTGGAGTTGGTTGGTGCATTCATAGCGGTGTCCCGAAAGGGATCACTGCCGAAAGGCATTGGTGACTTGCGTTGAGGGTGAATGCCGAGGCGAGTTGGTTTGGTGCTGGTCCCGAAAGGGATCACTGCCGAAAGGCATTGGTGACTTTCCTTGACCGCAGACCTCACTTACAAATTCTGCTAGGTGTCCCGAAAGGGATCACTGCCGAAAGGCATTGGTGACACGCGACCTAGCGTTGTAGGCTTTATTCTTTCCTCCACTAGTCCCGAAAGGGATCACTGCCGAAAGGCATTGGTGACTCTTCCCGTCGCGCCATTGCTCCACCACCAGATTAGCGACAGTCCCGAAAGGGATCACTGCCGAAAGGCATTGGTGACATCAGATTTCTAGGATCATCATCGTCGTACCTATATCCGTCCCGAAAGGGATCACTGCCGAAAGGCATTGGTGACAGGCTTCTTGACCGTTACGGGCCCTCATCGCGGCCTCTTTGTCCCGAAAGGGATCACTGCCGAAAGGCATTGGTGACTCTTGTTTATCACCAAATTCTTACCATAAGAAAAACCCGTGTCCCGAAAGGGATCACTGCCGAAAGGCATTGGTGACCCGCCAACTTCCATTTGAAGGTACATCCTGCGGCCACCGGGTCCCGAAAGGGATCACTGCCGAAAGGCATTGGTGACCTCCAAGTAGGAGAGAGCGGACGAGAATGCGAGAAAAGACGTCCCGAAAGGGATCACTGCCGAAAGGCATTGGTGACGGCTAACGCCCTGAGCGCGACTTGGGACATTGAGCGTCCGGTCCCGAAAGGGATCACTGCCGAAAGGCATTGGTGACGATGAAGACCGAAGCGTTGACAGTGTAAGTGAATGGGAGTCCCGAAAGGGATCACTGCCGAAAGGCATTGGTGACCGCCCTCGCAGCTACACGAGATTAGCTGCGTTGCTTTGAAGTCCCGAAAGGGATCACTGCCGAAAGGCATTGGTGACTGTTTCTTCTGCATTTGCTCTACCTTGCCAAAGGCAGACCGTCCCGAAAGGGATCACTGCCGAAAGGCATTGGTGACCCGACAAGCCAGGTTTCGCGGTTGCTCCACCCGTTATGTCCCGAAAGGGATCACTGCCGAAAGGCATTGGTGACTAGGGCTTGCCCGCCTTGGGCTTGCCCGCCTTGGGCTTGCGTCCCGAAAGGGATCACTGCCGAAAGGCATTGGTGACCCGCCGCGCAATACCCCACCATACTTGTAGGATGCGCCGGTCCCGAAAGGGATCACCGCCGAAAGGCATTGGTGACTGGTCAACATATTCTGTGACCCCATTCCAAAGGTCGTGTCCCGAAAGGGATCACTACCGGGACGCAGCTACTCCGAAACTCCCATCACACCACGGCAACCGCTCAGACCACTATTGGATGGGCGGTTGTCGTGTTTTTTGGCTTCGTTGCAGATCCCATAGTTGCGGGATGTTTCCCTCTTCTCAAAAGAGGGATGGTTGCGTTGTGCAATAATAGCTGGGTGCAACTTTCTCGCCCGATGCCACCCCGTAGGAATCGTCCTTCGATCCTTGCCTATAGCTTTGCAAGCGAATGGTTTCCAGCACTTCTGGCATCGCCAGACATCCGCGGATGTCCCGGTTCTACAAGTTTCTCCGAAACACTCGATATACACAGTGTCGCCAGCCGCACACAGAGTCTTTGTCAGTGTATGCGGTCGGAAACCGACAGGTGCTGAACCTATTCGCCACCTCTCGTTAAACTCCAAACTAACGGTCACCGCCTTCAACACTACAAACACCTCCTCTCACGTGTCCCAACCCCAATCCATCACAGAATGGGCGAAACTTATTCTCCAACGCCGCCCCAATCGCTCTGGAGCTTGGTCGCTTTGCGAGATCGGTTTATCTGAAACCGAATTTGAGACCCTCACCATCTGGGCCAAGACTCTGAGCTTCGCCCAATTCAGTCAGGACGCGCGAAACCGTCGAAGTCACACGGTCGGAACATGCGATTATAAAGGCCGCGCTGTGCTTGGGCTGGTTCTGTTTTTAGTCGAAAGCGAGACGGCAAGGCGAAAAGCGAGTGAAGGAAGTGTATGGCCTTGCATCCGCAACATTGGATGGGGAGCGGAAGTCGCAGAGGCGCTGTTTACCGCGCAAGGCGGGGCCTCGATTACGCATCGGATGCTGCTGCAGGAGGCAGCCGAGCGCTTTGAATTGCGCCACTTGTTCGGGCAGGAGGGAGTGCATAGTTGGATAGATTCGATATTTCTACAATTCGGTTTCACGCATCAGGGTTCGGCTAAGCGCTTGGAAGTCTGGCTCAACACCCAGCACATGCCGGTGGCCGTCGCATATCTGCTTCAATCCCGGCAAGCCGACACCCAGTTTAAAGCCGTTTGGAACTGCCTGAGAGCGGTTTCCCAAAGCAAAACGCACTCAGCGCAGCAGGAGCGTCTCTTAAAAGACAGCCCCTGGGTGTTGCCCTCCTGGAGTACGCAACTTCTAGAATCCGCAAAACGCGCGCGTTCCCGAGCTGACGCTTCGGATGCGGACTTCGGCGCCGTTTTTCTGGTGCAGTCGGTGCGACTGATTCGCTCACGAATTCACGACGTTTCGAGTTACGAGTTTGAAGTGGAGCTTTGCGACCTAGGGGAGCTGAATCTAGAGGAACCAGGCTATCACGTGTTGTGGGACAATCAGGTGATCGGATATATTGGCTTACGAGACGGTGCCTATGTTCTCGCTGGGGAGCGACTAGCGTTGCCGACCCACAGACCGGAAAGTGAAATTGCTTTGCGAGCCGTTGGCGGGGCGGAGATCGGGGTGAGTCAACGACTCACACTCTGGGATCCCAACGATATTGTGACGGTTTACAACCCCGCTGGGGAGCGGTTGCCGGAAAATACGAAGGGCGGGCTGCGCCGCGGGTGCCACATCATCTACCATCATTGTTTGCAACTGCGTGGGGAGACGGAGTGTGTGGCACGCCTCAGCGAGTCCTGGATGTGTGCGACTTTGACGCTGTTGGCGAACACGGTGCAGCTCGTGGCTGGGGAAGACGAGGTGCTCTGGGACGCCGCCTGGGTGAGCAAGGAGACGACCGCATCTGCTTGTGTGGGAATGGTGGCAGCATGGAGATCCGCTGGCGCTTCGTATCAAGAGGAAAAGGCGGCTAAAATCCGGCTGTCCATCCCTACCGGAATTCATGTCGTGTCAGCATACTTTAACGGACGCAGGGTGGAACTTCCAAAGCAAGAAGGCGGGAGTATGGACTTTGAGGTGGTGCTAGTGGCCTCGGACTTTTTCAGTGAACCCCGACTTCGCACGGCGGTGAGAATCGGTGAGGATCGCTATTCAGTGGTTCTCCCCATGGGGCGTCTCTGGGCTCCAGCGGTGTTTGTGGAAAATGCGGAGGGAGAAGTCAAAAGGTGGCCCGTTGAGCGCACGTTAAGAACCGACAAAGCACGGTCTGCGAAGTTTTTGTTCCCAAACCAGTGGGAAAACTTTGAAAAAGCGGTTCTTATGGAGGGGCACCGTGTGGTTTGCGGAGCGGACGGGGCCGGCCCCCAACGCGTACAAGGACTCAGCGGGTACGGTGCGCCGCTGACTCTGGTGAGGGATCGCTTCAACTCTCATGGCAATGCCAGCCGCTTTGTTGTAGCCCAGAAAGTTCGCAATGCGGACGGCATACTACGTTCCGTCAAAGACCATGGAACTGAGGTAAGTCTTTGGTTGAACCAGGAGCGCCCTCCCGGCGTTGAGGACGCCGTGGTGATGCTTGATGCGGAAGGAGTATGGCACTCGTTTTCAGCGGTGGATATCGTTGTGAATGACACCGGCACGCAGTGGACCATTCCGATTTCCGGACGCGTCCTGCCCCCAGTCGCCTGTTTGGCGGTGGTGTATCAAAATACTGTTATAGGAGGCTGGCAACATCCCACGGAATTTCGCCGCCTCTTGCTTGAACACGATGATCCAGTGCGCGTGCGTGAATTTGCGGCGTGCGTTCGCGCCTTCAAGCTGCCTTTTCTGGAACATTGCAGCCGAGGCGACTATCGCAAGTGGACTCAGAGCCATTTATCAGAAGTGCTAGCCGCATGGCTGTGCCCAGTGGAACTAAAACTAGGCGCGCAGATAGTAAAAGTCGGTTATCCCGACGAGCTGTGGCTGGACGCGGTGCAGGAATTTTTCTCTGCATACAAGGCTCCAGTAACCCAATCCCACGCAACGGGATTGATCAGGACCGCCACCGATGTGGACTCCGAGCAACTCGCCAGCATTCAAACTGCGTTTGCGCCTTTGGAGGATACGATCCGGCTGCTGACGGATGTTTCCCCTTGGCTTGCAGCCGGCGTCGCCCGGACATTTTTAGCGGGTGTGGGACTTGGGGCAACGGAGCAAAAGCAGCTCCGCGGGATGCTTTCGCATTTTGTCGATTATACACCAGATGCGTGGGAACAGAGCATTTTCCACGTGGGAGTGGACCCGTCATTTTGGGATCGGCTTGTGAACTGCGCGGTGCTGCATGAACGGCCCGGGCAGGAGCTTAGAGACGCAGACCATTGGAACGTCTGCGTGGCACTCAAAACGCCGGGGTTCCGACGCAGACTCACTGCTCTTTTACTCAAAACCGAACATCGAGCCTAAAACCGAAAGGCCATCTCAAGTCAAATCAGCTCAAGCAGTCCAATCATTCAATAAGGAGGTTACCGCAAACATGCCACCCAAATCCAAAGACAGCAAACAACTCAACGCCCTTGCCCTCGCCTCTGCCACTCGGAAACGATTGGTGGATTTCGCAATAGACGATCACTTCATTCGCGACGCGAAAATGCGCGCCATTTTTCGCGACATCTGGGAGGGAACACCGCAGGAAGGCGGACTTCTGAGCGACCTCTGGGTGGAAGGTGCATTTCCCTCAATGCCAAGTACTGACACACTCGATTCGCTTTGTCAGGCGGGGTTGATGCCCAAAAGCCTTGTGGATTTGCTGGAAAAAAACCGCGTCTTTGGCCGAAGCCAGTTTTTACACACACATCAGGCCGCCAGCGTGCGTGCTGCACATGCCGCACGACAACAGTTCACCAAACCCGCAATCGTTGTTACAGCAGGCACGGGCGCTGGGAAGACGGAAAGCTTCCTGTTTCCCGCTCTGGCCGAGCTTTTCGACACACCGGCAAGCCCCGGAGCTGGGGTGGACTGTTTAATCCTTTATCCCATGAACGCTCTGGTGAATGACCAAATGGAGCGGCTTTACGAATGGTTAAAGGGACAGGACGCCGTAACAGTTTTTCATTTCACAGGAGAAACCCCTGAGGATTATCAAGCTGCCCACCGTTCCGGTGTTCCAGAAACCGAATCATGTCGCTTCCGCACGCGGCAAGAGGCGCGTGGTTTAGAAACAAGACAGGGCCAGCGCTGCGAGAACGGACGGATTCCACGGATCCTCGTCACGAACATATCGATGCTGGAATACATGCTTTGTCGGCCACAGGACGCGGTGTTTTTCGGCGAAAATCTGCGAACTATCATCCTGGACGAGGCGCACCTTTATTCTGGGAATGTTGCGGCGGAAGTTGCGTTGCTACTTCGCCGCGTTATCGAGCGCTGCGGCAAGACGCCCGAAAAAGTAACGCACTACGCGACCTCGGCGACTATAGGGGCAAGCTCGCAACTGCCGGAATTCGCCGCAAAATTGTTCACCAAAGATCCCGCCTCTGTTGTGGTCATAGAGGGCCAGACCCAACCCGTCCCATTTGGCGTCTCGGGCAAACCCGCGGATGAGACGCTTGCCCAAAAAATCGCTAAATGCGTTTGGCCGGAGAGCAACACCTTGGACCTCCAAAATGAAACGTCTGCGTTCAAGCAATTGGCGCTTGGCGAAGGGGCAGCGTGGAGCGCCGCACTTTCTTCCTTTCTGGACAACAGTCAGCTCACGCCGCTGGCTACAGCCCAAGCAATAGCCCCCGAGTTGCATCGGCTTTTGCTAAACAGTCCGCTGGCGACGACAGTCTATGAGATGCTTTGGAAAACAAAGCGCATTCCGCTTCAAAAGTTAGCCGCTCAGGTGTTTGGATCCAGTAGTGAATCCGCTCTCAAGGCCATTCGGGTTCTGTTGCAGTTGCTGGCTTCAGCAAGAAACGAGCCCGGCAGCACGCCGCTTGTCCCTAACCGCATCCATTTCGTAGTCCGCGGACCTGAGGGGATGTCCTTTTGCCTCAACACCCAAGCTCCGCACCGAGCGGAGCACAATTACCAAAACAGTGGCTTTGTGTTTTCCAACGGCAGCGACACCGCTCTGCTGGGGGCGGAGGGCACGGTGCTCAGCATGATCCGTAACGTGGTCAACGGGTCCTGGTATTTGGCTGGAATTTTTGAAAACGGGCGAATTCGCCCGCTGCCATTGCTGCAGTCCAGTGGAACTTCCCTCGACATGGATGACTCCGATGACGACGGGGTTTCCTTCAACAGGATTCGACTTTTCAGTCTCACACCCCAAACCGGAGCCATGGGCGTTATCGTGGATCCCCACACAGGAGAGTTTGGTTGTAAAGAGGGCGTGTCTCTGTGGGAAATTCCCACGACGTCGGTCAAGGCGGAGGATTTCCGCTTTTTCGGCTCTCCTGGAGCACTGCAGCTTTCGCTTCTAGCGGAAACAATGCTTGCGGAAATGCCGACGTATCCCGGCGCACGCGCTGCGTGGCTCCCCGCCGGAGGTCGTCGTTTGCTCGTCTTCAGTGATGGCCGAACGCAGGCTGCCAAGTTGGGGCCACGCCTAACCCGCCAACACGAGCGCTTCGTGGTGCGGGCCGCATTGACCGCCGAAATCGAAAAAGGTAACTTGGGTAATCCACTGCTGGAAAATCGATTGCAGCAGAAAATAAACGAGAGGCTAAAAGAGCTGGAAGACCCTTCCCTTGACCACTCCTTGCGGCCGGTCATCCAGGCAGAGTTGCAGCGGAATGAGCAGGATTTACACAAGATTCGTGCAGGCGGCACCGTGGCGGAATGGGTTAATGCGCTGGTGAAACTTCCGGTCATGCGCGAAATTTTTGACGAGGAAGGCGGGGCAGCCCACCACGAGCGTTGGGGACAGGCCGATTGGGAAAGAAACGGCAACCGGATCACGGACAGGGTGTGGCACCTAGTGGCAGGCGAGTTCGTGTACCGCTACAACTGGCCCAAGCGTTCTTTGGAAACACTCGGGTTCGCTGAGGTGGCATATCCCGGAATCGACGCCATCCAACCCAGCCCCAGCTTTCTCGGGGCGTTGCCCACCCAGAGCTTGAGGGACGCTGTTTGCGCGCTTTGGACCGGTTATCTCCCAGCGTTGTGCGATCACATGCGCGGGCTGGCGTGCTCGACTTTGGGTAGTCTGGAGAAAGACGATGACACTTCCATTGTCAAAAGCGGCCTCGGCTATTGGTTAGTGCTGAGGCTGGAGGCACGCGCTTACAAGGTTCGCGCGCTACTGCCCCGGGAGGACGACAACATCTTCCTGAAATTCACCCGCATGGCATTGATGCGGGCTGGACTCACCGAAGCGGAGGCGCAGCAGTGGAGCGAAAAGCTTGTGGAGGAGGCTTTCGCCCGATTACTCGCCGCGGCTGGCGACCTCGACTGGCTCGAGAGCGAGCAGCGCGAAGTTCATGCGGGCAGCGCCTGGGGAATTCGGCTCAAGTTCAAAGAACTGGCGCTGCGCGTGCCGTCGCAGTTATTCCAGTGCAAGGATAGCCACCAAGTGTGGCCACGCTCCGTTGCCGGCGTATACCCTAGACCGAATCTCGGCGACCTCCATCCCGTGACGTCGAGCGAACTGGACCAATGCGAGCGGCTGGGTCGAGCCAGGCAGGAGTTGCGCCATTCACCGATCTTCAAAATGGGCCTTTGGGCCGAGGAACACAGCGGCCAAATCAACGCTCGCGAGAACGGGCGCCTCCAAACCCTGTTCCGGCTTGGTATACGCAACGTTCTGAGTTGTACCACTACGCTGGAACTGGGGATAGACATCGGCGGCCTCCAAGGCGTGCTCATGGCAAACATGCCTCCGGGCAAAGCCAACTACCTCCAGAGGGCGGGCCGCGCCGGACGCCGCGCAGACGGCTCCTCTGTAGTGGTGACCTACGCGCGAGCGCTCCATTTTGAACGTGAGGCTTTCCTCCATTTTGGCGACTACATCGACGCCCCACTGCGCAGGCCAACCGTGATGTTGGAACGTCAGAAAATCGTGCGCCGACAAATTCACTCCTTTTTGCTCGGAGAATTCTTTCGCTCCACCCGAAGCGCCCCAGTAGGAGCCATGAACGCGTTTGGCAATATGGGTGTGTTTTGCGGCGCAGCCGTGCTGAGCTTTCCCCAACACCGCCAGGCCCCGATGCCCGTCCCGAGTGCGTGGAACGCTTCGGCGGCTGAGGATTTCCTCGTCTTTATATCAGACAAAACGCGGGCGACCCATTGGACTCCCCAGTTGGAACGTCTGCTTACGGGCACCGTGCTGGAATTACAAGGCCAGCCAGCCGACCGCCACAAGACCGTGCTCTCGTTGCTAGACGCCGCCACCGCCGAGCTCCTCCGCGCCGTCACCGACTGGCGGCAGGATTACGAACGCCTCGTCTCTGACTGGAACATTGCTGTGAACACGAGAAATCTCGCTATGATCACTGCCTGCGCCTATCAGGCTGCCGAATATCGAGACATGACTGTCATCGCGTCTCTAAGCGGATACCAGTTCCTGCCTCGATACGGTTTTCCGGTTGGCTTGAACAAACTCCGAATCGCTCGCGTTGCCAATGGTCCGCGCGGTCAAAAACGCGTCGTTGAATCCGACCAGTTCCGACTGGAACGCGCCGGTATTCTAGCCATTCGCGAATATGTGCCCGGATCCAAACGAATGGTGGGCTCTCAGATCCTTACCTCACGCGGAATTCTGAAGCACTGGACCGGACAAAACCCGCCTGCCGCATCTTTTGGTTTGCGAGGCAATTTCGTAAAGCTTTCCACTGGGGAGTTTCGGTACGACACAGCCTCTCTGCCGCCAGTCGCCCCGGGCGAACAACCGCTAATGAGCGGAGAAATTCTCATCGCCAAGCACGGCTTCACCACGGCCGCCTGGGATCCCGAAGTCCGCCATGGCGACACCAAGTCGGTCGGACAAGTCGAATCCTTCGTCAACCTGCCGCCCGTGGAATTGCGCGTCCACCACGACCTGAGCACAGCCTTCGCCGGAGTGCACAATCTCCATGCGGCCTACAGCGACAACGCCGAGTTGATCGCCATAAACGGCGGGGACCACCGGGGAGGCTTCGCTGTTTGCACCAAGTGCGGCTACTGCGAAGAGGATAGGGCTCAGGGAAATAACAACGCAGACTTGTCACGCACCTTCCTGCAGCACCAATCCTTGTTTAGCGCCGAGGCTAAAGGTCACTGCTGGAAACGCGGAGATACGGGCCTCGTCATGCGCCACCAATTTCTGGCGGGACGCCAAAATACGGACATGCTGTTCATCGACCTCTTTGGCTGGGAAACAGGCCTGCCTCGCGCCGCCGCCTACACGGTGGCTCAGGCGTTGCGCCTCGCCGGTTGCCGAAGGCTCGAACTCGATTTCCGCGACATCGGAATCCTCAGGCCGCGCCCGATGCCGGACCTCAACTTCCGCGGAACCACCCTCGTGTTCTTCGACTTTATCGCGGGTGGCGCGGGGCACTGTTTGGAGTTGTTCCGAAACGCGCGCGCTTGGATTCAGGATGCTCGCAATTTGACGGCTCCCGCTCTACTTCAGGCTCCGGGAAGCGATGCGGATGTGCGGTTGCGCACCCGCCGATTGTTAACTCCAGACTGTGCGCGCGACATCACCTTGGATCCGATCCACGCGGATGATTTGTTGCTGCGCTGGCTCAACGGCACGCCGCCCATGGGCGCTTCACTCGCCGCTGGATCCAGCGCGCCCGCATCCCAAAGCCTCCCGAATGCGGCGGCTCTTCTTACGGCCCAGCGCGCAAAAATCGCGTCGCGCAGACCGTAAAACAAGGCCCTGCGTGCTTACTGCATTTCCAGCCAGGCCACCTCAAAGGCGGGAATCGGGTTGGCTTCCCGGGAGAGGTCCAACTCGAAAAATTCCTCGGCGATCTGTTTCATGCTGTTGAACCCCGTCTCTCCGACCGCATTAACACCATGCGCGAGAATTCCTTCGTTGCGTTGCCGAGTTACCTCTCGAATTTTACTGCCTTTACCGCGATCCAAATCACCCACTATGGCGGCGGCCCTTCCGTCTTGAAGAGCCGCCAAACACCGAAACATCCGTTCCAATCCCAGCTTAATTCGGCCGTCGCTGTCCGGTATCCCCCATTCCCCGCGATCCAGCGCGGGAAACGTGGAAAACAGCGATTCCACCTTCTCCTTCTTACACCGCCCATTTTCAAAGTGATTTTTGCTGGTTTCTTTCAACCATAGCTGCCCCTGCATTTCCATCCCGCGATAGAGACGGGCTGCGGCATCCTCATAACGCCCTTGGGACGCTGTGCGCAGAGCGTTGTCCAGCAATTCGCGTAAGAGCGTCGGGTTGGCTTTGCTGTTTTCCATGCACTTTTGCATCAAAACGCTCGTCTGTTCCAAAAATGTGAACAGCCCCAAATCGTCCCGCCCGTCGAATAACCCCTGCAAGACGGTCGACTCATTTCTGGAATCGTACACCTTCTCCAATTGCCTCTTTGCCCCTATCAAATCCAGTCGGTGCCGGGCAGCCATCGCATCGGCCAGTGTCGCAAAGGTGCGGAAAAGCGTTTTCTTGGGCACCTGCTCGGCCGTATGTCTCAGAAGGTCGGCGGCGGCTTCATATTGCAGCCCCTTCCAAAAGTCGGCCGCTCGTTCCACCTCCCGAACGGCCAGAACGCTCCACGGATTGGACTGGTAAACTATGCGTTCTTCGCCCGACTGGACCTGTCCCAATCCCGACTTTTCCCGACTGCCGCCCACATAACTGAATTGTTGGAAAAACTCCGTTGCAGCTAACACGAGCGCCGCGCTCATCGATTTTGTCCCACCCGTGAAATCCACCAACACTTCTTCACGCCGTAGACGATACTTCTGCAAAAGAACTGGAATCTGCTTCCTGAGTGTCCGGTAACACGCGTTTAGCTCTTCAAATTTGGGTTCTAACAAGTATTCGCCGCTGATCCGGTGCGGGGCAAACGCCCGGGTCACCTCGGCAAGAGCCTCCGCAGCGTGAGGCTGGGACTCGGCGGAACAAAAGAACCAGACATGCTCAGGCGAATGCAGCTTAATCGCCTGTTTCAAGGATACCAAAATGGGCTCCTTTTTTTCCCCGATGGAAATGAGGATAGCCTTTGGGGCATAGGACGGCTTTGGGTGCATTGGGGTCATTGGACCCGTTTAAGACAGGAAAGCAAGTTGTCACTTTAACGAAACTCTCTCCAAATTGCAGGCAAAGGGCCCACTCCGTAAGAGTAATTCAAGACCCTTCCGCAGTGATCCCTTTCGGGACCACCCGACCAGTTTCTTGAGCCGCATCTCAAATCCCAATGGTCACCAATGCCTTTCGGCAGTGATCCCTTTCGGGACCTGATCTTCGCTACTGAACGTCTCGAAACAATTCGCAATGTCACCAATGCCTTTCGGCAGTGATCCCTTTCGGGACCCGCCGAGGCTGCACAGAAAGCGGAGGACGCGAAAGCGTAGTCACCAATGCCTTTCGGCAGTGATCCCTTTCGGGACTCGCTTCACCGCTCACCTTGCCCTTAGAGCCGATGCCATTGTCACCAATGCCTTTCGGCAGTGATCCCTTTCGGGACCTGATGCTGAGTCTGTCAGCTACTCCGTCACCACTTCGTCACCAATGCCTTTCGGCAGTGATCCCTTTCGGGACGGTCGCATGGGGAGCTTCAAGCTCTCGCAGCTAGTCGCGTCACCAATGCCTTTCGGCAGTGATCCCTTTCGGGACATGTACTGACCATTGGCGCAGTACTGAAACACAAAATGACAGTCACCAATGCCTTTCGGCAGTGATCCCTTTCGGGACTAAAATACAACGAGCTTATATTGAGTGTCAAGTCTTGGTCACCAATGCCTTTCGGCAGTGATCCCTTTCGGGACTGGATAGGAAACTGTTCACTCCTCAACGTGGACTCTCACTTGTCACCAATGCCTTTCGGCAGTGATCCCTTTCGGGACTCAGAAATTAGAATGTATAATAAAGCTCTAAATAGATCCGGTCACCAATGCCTTTCGGCAGTGATCCCTTTCGGGACTCCACCTCTCTTAACATGCTCAATGGCAGGAGCGCAAACGCTATCTAGGTCGGGAGGTGAAAAATGAGCGCATAATGTATGAAATATTATGCCATAAGTAATCTCTCCCTCTGTAAATGCCCGGGTCGCGAGATAGGGGGTTTTCGCGGTTTTCATCTCCCGACCTGAACTTTCCCAGCCCTTGCCAGTTCCGCTCCCTTCAAAGTCCATTCACGCACCGCTACCTGCCACCGTACCCCAGCTTTCCTGAGTGCCGTGCGCAAGTCCGAGAGCTTCTTCCGCACAAACTCACCGTTTAAGTCCCGTTCTGAAACCGAAAAGATGCCGCGGTTGACTTGCTTCGGATGACCGTCTTTCCACCATTGCGCCAACGCTTCGCCCACCTCTTCTTGACACTGAAGAGGTATCTTCCTCTCTCGGGCAGCAAATAAAAACTGTACCACCAACAATACCGAGCGAGGACAAGGAACAAGGACGCCGTCCACCACCAGTTTTTTCCCCTCGTAGTCCAGTGAAACCAAAACCGGCGCATCTTCCTGAAGCAACTTGGAAAAACTCCGGATCACGCCATCGAAAGTTCCTGGAACTTGGTTGAGTTCTTTGAACCGATTGCGCAGCGGAACAAATGGGACATCGGCCAGAGATACCGCTGCGCTTGAGGGGGCGTGACACTGGCCCGCACGGTCGCGAAGAGATTCACCGGGCTGGTCCGGAAAAAAGAATCCTGGCAGAGTTTCAAACGGGGGGCTGACCAAAACATGGGTGATACGGTCTGTTTCCCTTGCAAGAAGCGTCATGGCGGCGTGCAGGAGGGCACCCATGGTTTTGCGACCGCCGGCTATGCTTGCGACAACATGAATGTCGGGGTTTTCAACCAATCCCCGCACTTTTTCCAAAATGAAGGTGGCTGCGGCGCGGTTTTGCTCGGGCGTCGCGATGTCGTCGAGGTGGCACATGGTGCCGGTGTTGGAATTAGGGGCACTCAGGACGACGGTTTCTAGGATGAGTTCGTCCGCTTGTGCGTTAAGCGCCGTGCGGAGTGCTTCCCATGCGGTCACCCCGCCCAGAGCGGGAAACGGAGTGAGGAGTTGCTCTTGGATCTTAGTAGCTCCTGTTTTGGTGGTCATTAGCAGCACGTGCCCGGGGCATTTGGGCGGGTCCTCGTGAGCGAGCGCCCAGACCGTTTCGGTCACGATGGCGGGGGACAACCCAGTCACGGCAAGGAGAACCGTCCTCGCAGATGCCGGAGCGTTGAGAACTGCACCCGCGCTTGAGTCAGTTGCTTTTGAACCCTTTTTCGAACGGGCTTTAGGCATGGTAAAAAAGATGTGCGGCCTAGTCAAAAGACTCGGGATGGTTGATATTTTCAGGGGTGAGAAGCCGGATCCGGAGCTCGCGAGCCCGAGATACGATTGAGGCCTCATTCCGCTGCAGGAGGCGTTGCACGGCGAGAAAAGTCCGGGTGAAAGCGCCGCCCACAGCCCGAGATCTGGCACTTAATTCTTCCAAGTGCGGTAGCAGTTTTTTCCCGGCACCGCCTGTTTTACAGGACACACACACGGCGTCCGCCCCATTCAGGGCAAGAATATCTTCTTCAATTTTAGCACCGCTTTGCTGGGTGATGTCGGCGGACCATCGTAAATCTTGAAAGCGACCCGAACGTTCCATGGAGTGCACAACGATCACCTCCCACCACGAACCGGTAATAAAATTGCGCGCCTGCGCCAAGGGAAGTTTAGCTCTGTCAAAATGAGTGAAAAAATCCGGTGTGTTTTTCTCTTGGCTCAAGGATTGAAGAAGCTCACGACTAATCTCGGGTAGACAGGCTTTTTCTGGTGAAGCGCAGGGCCGCAAAATCCCCGCGTCACATAGCGGGGCCAATAGTGTCGGTGGTACACTGAATGGGGTATCGAGCACTGCGAGCCAGTCGGCGGGACGCAGATTTTTTCCATTCGGATCGGGCAATTGCTTCAAAACCGTTTGAGATAAAGCCTGGGCGTCCTCGGTGTTCGTCATCAAGGCTTGCGCAGCAGGCAACAAAGGGCTCCATTCCCGCCCCGCTGAAACCGATTGATGACCGTTTGCCACCACCATCATGTCTAGGGTCAGTCGTGCGATAATTGTAGAAAAGGACAAATCATTCCCGAAAACAGAAGTAATTGCCGCTCCTGTCTCTCCATCCAAAAACTGACCGGACTGCGCATCCACATAAAAACTCGCCACCTGTTGTTTTGCGGCTTCCTGATAAGCGCCAATACTCATCAGCTTGGTACCCCCCGTGAAGTTGACGATGGGCAACATACCCGCTTGCTTGCTCACCTCGACAGCATGTTTAACCCTACGCGCCGTCTCTGCAATGCTTGGCATCAGAGAGAGCCGGATGGTTTCAAATTGGGCATCCAGTCCCGAGACAAGGGCCGCGTCCTTAATGTGAACAGCCCGATGAGCGGTCTTTTCAGTGGCGAGATGGACTAATAAAGTCGGTTGGAGTGCATGGATCGGGAGCAGATTCTGGATTGTCTGCTCGGAAATGAGCTGGATAAGGCACAAGGGCGTCATGGGGTGCGAAACTGGAGTCCGCGCCGGAAATCCCATGCGAGGAGCGGGTTGGCGGATTTAGAGGAAGGGATTGAGGAGCGGGAGGCCGGTGGCGGTAAAGTCGGGCGTGTTTCGTGTCACCACGGTGAGGTTGTGAGTGAGGGAGGAAGCTGCGATCATGCTGTCCTTGACTGGCATCGACCTACCGCTGTTGCGGAGTTGGGCAAGGAGACGCGCCCACGTGGAGGCGGTTGCCTCGTCAAAAACAAAGACGTGTATTTTTTGTACGCCTAACTGAAACCACTCCAAGAGCCGGTCACGTCTGGCTCCCTCTGGTAACCGAAGAATGCCGTATTCGATTTCACCCAAAATCACGGGATTCACGGCTAGTTCGGCTTCATTGCTGGCAAGCCAGTCTAGGACTTGAGGTGCGGGACTGGGCCGTGTGCCTTCACTAAGGACGTTGGCGTCCACGAGGAACCTCATAGCGTGTCGGTGGATTCCGAGGGGATGGACTCGAACCAATCGGCTTCTGGGCAAGAGCGAAGCCAATCGACGAAGCCTGCGTTTGGTTTCGATGCGACGCGTGTGAGGAGGTAGATGCCTGCATCCTTGCGTTCGACCTCGAAGCGCTGCCCGGGCTCGATATGATCGGCTCGCCGGACCTCTACTGGGAGGACCAGTTGCCCTTTGGAGGAAACGACAGTCTGCATGGAGGTAAGATGCGCGTCTTACGCGGTTAGGTCAAGTGGAGAGGCGTGGTTCAGAGTGAGAGCCAGGGACTCATTGGTGCCCAGCGGTGGTTATCGTGTTTATTCCGGAGTGCGGCTTCCGCCTGCTGCAGGAGTTGCGGCGTTGGTCCGATCGCGACCAGGCAGAGGCCGCCGTCGTTTGCGAGGTCGATCACTTTGAAGCGCGTGGGAGAGGGTATTCGTCGCGGCTTAATCGAACCAAAAAGCTGCGTATCCGAAACTGTATCAGACGCAGTGGCTCGGAGGGTTTGGGCATCCTTACCTAGACCTTTTCCAATGAGGGCCACGGAGTAGTTGGCGCGACCGAGATCTGCGAGTGTGTGGACGAGTTCTTGTACAGCTTGGGGAACCCAAGGTTGGTCGGGGGTGTGAATCGGCCAGACGCTCCCGGCAGCTCTTGAGGAACGAAGGCCAAGCGTGCCCAAAAGGAGCCAGAGTTTGGTGGCACGTTGCGCTTTGTTCCACTGGTCGTTGGTGCACAGAGGCAGACGGGTGAGTTCCAGCGTGGCACTCGTGCCTGCTGGGACGGACCTTTGCACTCCTTGGTTCTTGTGTGGAAGAATCTGGCTTTTCTCCGACGAACGGTTGGGGATTTCGACAAAACGGATTCCCACACGGCTGCCGGCTCCTTCCCCGGCAGTGCTTCCCCAAATCTCGTTACAGGAGGGGGCACCGAAAACCTTGGAATGCCACATGCGAATATGGCCGCGAATGGGAGGAACCCGCAAAACGCTGTGATCGGCATACTTGCCTTCAGCGGTGCCGCTAAAGCAGTCGGTCAGGAGCCGAAACGGAAAGGTGGCGGTTTGTAATTTCATGGTGTGGGGAGCCATTCTTTTGGGAACCACGCTTTATCCCTGAGGCCTTCGCGGATTTTTTTGTAATCTTTCAAAGCAAGTAGTTTTTTGAGCCGATCTAACGCCACTTGGTTCTCGGGCTTCTGGAGCTTTTCAATTTCCCCTTTCAGCTGTTCAAGCTTTCCCGGATTAAGGCGATCCACGATCTTGTTCTTAAACTCAGCCTCAGTGTAATCATTGCGAAGGTTTTGAATTGCTGCAGTTTTCTGCGCCTGCTCCTCGGGAGTGAGCACTTTTACGGTTACTCCCACGGGAACTGAAGACGTGGCAGCACTTCCAAATCGCCCATAACCAGCCGCAGTTTTCGCGCCTACGCCGCTCTGCGCCAGCGCGTCCTTAAGCCACGTATCTGTGGCGTCCAACCACGTCTTAGCATTCGCTGTGCCGACCTTCGCGTAGAAAACAAAGTCCCATTGTGTGCCTGGTTCGATGCAGAGAAACACGTTTGGAATGGGATTTGTGTCCCTACCATTAGCGTCACGGTGTGGGTTTACGATGTCCAAACCGAGAACCGGAACCGTCTTCGGGTAAGCACCCACGAAAACAATATCCCCCGCATGTTCGGAGCCAGAATCCAAATTACAGCCCAAAATACGCTCTGCACGATCCGCAGGAAAGCTTGCCCGGCTCATTTGCCAGTCGTCAGCTTCGGGAAACGAACCGTCTTGCTGTCGATTAGCTTCCCAAGTGGCCCATGTACCCAAAACACCCTTGATCGCGGAGCCGGGAATCGTGGGTAAACCTGTCGTACGATCGGTGTAAATGCCGACGTTTTCGAGAACACTAGCTCGACCGAGGTGCAACATCAGCGGGCTTTGGTTGACCAGAGTCACACACCGATAACGGTCGCCATGTTGCTTCCCCAGCGCACTCAGCCAGCGCGCGATAGGTAGGCTTTCCTTCAGGCGATCTTTTTGCTTTCCGTAAATCGACTTCGCCTCCTTGAGGGCGCTAGTTTTGGACTCGGCATCGCCGTTACGTTCGAAGCCGAGTTTGTCGAGGTACAACGTCCATGAAGCGCACCCCGGCTGGCGCAAAAGCGGATGAATCGAGTGGAGAACGGCGTTTGCCATGATTGGGTTACGCGACGAAGCGCTTGAGGTAATTGAGGTAGGCGATGGCCTCAGCCGTCGCGCGCGTCAAAGTGTTCACGTCCCCGTTTGCGAGTTCCTCTACCAGATCAGTTGCCCCCTCGGCTTCACAGATCTGCACCCCTTCTGAAGCGAGGTGTCTCGCAATTGCCTGAACGATCAAGTTGTGCCCCTCATGCTTAAGCGCGCCTTGAGCTTTGGCTTCAACTGAGAATGCGGCGGCTGCGAGCAGTCCGTTGGTTTTGATCAACATGGAGAATCCGCTCAAAGCGTCCCCTCCTTTTTGGCCATGACCCATTCCTTGGATTTTGCTGTCTGCCAGCGCATTTGCGGCGCGGATCTGTGCAAGCGTTCTGCTCATTTTAACTCCTCTCGTTTGGTTTCACAAATCCCATGCCCCGTCGTTTCGTCACCACCGATTTGGAGCAGCGGAGCGTTCTTGGTAGGCAGCAATTCTTCGAGTAATGCGGCCGGAGAAGACGAACTTTCAGAGCTGTTGCGCCGTGATGCCAACACAGTGAGCACACTATAAAACAGCGTTTCACAGGGGATGTTCTCCTGATTGAAAAGGTTCGTGTTTGTTCGCTTCGCGGGATCGATCACGATGCGTGCGACCACCTCGGTGCAGGTGGTGACAAATTGCTGGAACATTTCGTCCGAAACAATCGCAAGCCGTGTCTTGAGCTTGGAAGTCCAGAGAGGATCGTTCGTGCAAGTTTCTAGCGCCTCCGCCACGTCGTCGACCTTAGATCCGTTGACGACAGTGAGTGGGTATTCCTCAAAGACGACTTTTTGTTCAACCGTCAACTCAGTCCCCGCAACAACCTCGCTTTTCTTAGGTTGCGGGACGATGAAGGCTTTGCCCGTATCACGCTGGAAACGTTCAAGAACTGCTGGACAGGTGATCCACGCGAAACAACCAGCGAGTGAGCGCACCGGAAAAGCCAGTAGTTTGGCTTCCATAATCTGAATACACCCGGCGTTGCCGACGTGTTTTTTGTCGGGCCCTTCCGTTTCCACGGCACCGAATAGGACTTTGGCTTCGGTGGGGAGTGTGCTCGAACTCCGAGCGTGCTGGCCCGAGTCAAAGACTTCGCGAGCGTGTTGGAGCAGAACCCCTTTGAGGCTGCTGCCGGGAATCACAGGGAAGCCGGTGATACGTTCCCGCATTATCGGGAGATCAACGACATCCACACTGGTACCGCAACCCACGTGAAGTGGAGTTCGGGTATAAAATGTGAGGAGATGTTTTGTCATAAGGGTGGAATGAGTAGGCGGAAAGGAGTGAAAGGGTTCTGTCTGTTAGAAGTGAAGTTTTTGAAGTGTCTGTAGGTCTGCTGAGGAGGAATGAAGGCGGACGTCAAAACTGCAAAACCCTACACCACAACCTTTTTCTCCATAGTGATCCGAGCGTGGTTGCCAGTGCAATTTGGCCGCCAACGCGGTCGCAACATCGGCATTTTCACAAAGGAAGTAGTACACCGAGCCGGCAGGGACAGCTAACTGAGTAGGTTTAGCCTGATGCGCCAGATTATCCCAACCGCTGACGGTTTGCGGTTTACCGAGACACCAAGAAATCAACTGGGCGCGACCAGGCAACGCTAGCGTGCCAGCTTTTCGCTTAGAGGCGCCGAGGCGAACCCGGCCGACGGGTAAACTATCGCGGGTCTCGTCGGGATAAGAACACCAGCCGGGAATGTTGCCATGCGCAAAAATCGCAGGAGTCACGAGCACCCATTTTAGCAAAACGGGACCTGTTCCAACCGGAGTCGTGGGAGGTTTTCGGAGCTTCGTTAGGAAATCTTCATCGACTTTTTTAAGGCGGGAAATGCGGCGCTCTCCGCCGAGAAGGAGCCATTGCAGGTCTGAAAGTGCAGTGACTTCATCGGAAGGTTTCGCCGTGAGATCTGCTTCAAAATAGAAACGAGCATCCCGATCGAGCCGGAGAAAGGTACCGGCAAACAGTTGACCATCCGCGCCGGCAAAACTCGAAGGGTCTATTTGGACTCCGATTCGGTGCTCCGGTTTCCAGAGGGATTCGGTGGGAATGGGAGTAAATTCCGTCGATTCACCACGGAGATACGCCGAGTATTGTGGGGCTGTCCACCAGCCGTGTAAGGACCCGAGTTTGTTGGGCGGATTTACTGCGACAGGCAGGCAAGTGGATTTGAAGTGAGAGGTCTGGCCGGAAGCCTGCCAGCCATCGACAACGAGAAGTTGGAGGCGTTGAAGCGTCGTTCGGTCTTCATTAAACGTCACATCTGTCGGGACGGGAAAAAGCACGCCGTGATCCTTGTGCCAGGGAAACGGTCCGGTGGTGCGCATCGAGGAAAACGCTTTCGTGGCGATCTGCTTTTTGTCCCGACCTCGCACGGCCATTGTAGAAACCTCTTGGCCAGTATTTTTGAGCAAAGAGGCGCGTAACCCTTCATGCAAAGTGCTTGGAAATGGGAGGCGACATCCCGCGCCTTTGCCCATACCTGCCGACATAGGAATGGCGTCGCGAAAGAAGAGAACGTCTGACGGTTCAATGAGATGAAAGGAGGGCATTCGATTAGGCGGTTAGACGTTTCATAAAAGACCAAGCCATCCAAAAGTGCAGGAAGGCGCGCGGACTGAGACTCGGTTTCGAGAGGTCGCCTACGAGCAGGTGAATCCAACGGTGCGCGTAAGAGGCGGCAGTCTCGGAATCCAAGTTCGCCTGATTTTTGAGCACGTGCCGGAGTTCGGCTTCACTAAAATCCAGGAGTTCCTGCGTCCATTTCGGTTCCCAACCCTGATCGGAATGTTTATCGGAACGAGCGAACAGCGGCTTGAGGAGTTCCAGGTAGCGATAAACAAAACGGCCGCTTGCCTCTAGGTCGGCGGCGTCGAGTTCCTGCCAGAGGGCTGGAACTCCGCTGGTGAACGAGGCGGCAAACTCTGCGCTTTCCCCGCTTCGTTTCATTACTCTCAAACAAATCGCGCCTTTATTCGGAACCTTTTTTGCACCGGATTCCGCTTCTCGCGCAGCCTGAATGACTTCCTGCATCGGACTGCGCGTATGACCCACGGCGATCCCAACACTCACCGACGCCGTCGGCCCCATGACTATCAGCGGCCAGTTGGGACGCAGCTTTTCGTGGGTCCCAGCGTGGGTTTTACAGGTCAGGAAACCGCCTTCTTTTGTTGGGAAATCGAACAGACTATTCAGCGACTTTTTGATTCTGGGAGACGTCTCCTCGGAAATGAATCCTTGGAACGCGCATTTGAGTGCCTCTGCACACGAAACCGCTTCTGAAGCTGGTAAGATCGCTAGCACATCATCTCCACCCGCATAGAAAAGTTGTCCCCTGAAATGTTCAACAATCGGTCCCGCAGCATACAGGCTGAAATGATTTAAGGCTTCCGACAAAGCTGCGTGATAACTGGGAGATAATACTCGCCTAACTTCGCTAGATTTTACTGTCGGGTGTTTCCAATGCTGTCTGAAGTAGGTGGCAGCCTTATCCGATAAAGCAGTTTCCATCGGCAGGGTTTTGGCGCCGCTTA
>Ga0114972_10000734_pt1 | contig 24554 bp, 28 predicted proteins | sample M_140807_EF_Meta_FD_87354 | JGI IMG/M metagenome (GOLD analysis project Ga0114972, IMG submission 87354) | Freshwater microbial communities from Lake Montjoie, Canada to study carbon cycling - M_140807_EF_MetaG | ecosystem: Environmental > Aquatic > Freshwater > Lake | place: Lake Montjoie...
CCAACCCGGCCCACCTTTCCACATGCCCTTGTAGCTCAGCGGTAGAGCACTCCCTTGGTAAGGGAGAGGTCACGAGTTCAAGTCTCGTCAAGGGCTTCCTCAACAACCTTTCCAGCACGAGGGTTTCTGGCAACAGAGCCTTCTTTTGCGCACCCAAAGAATGGTGGTCGATGACATCGACGGCGTCATTCATGGCCTGGGCCACCTGCTCCGCCCCGCGGGGATTGCCGTTGCAGAGGGCCACGGCCTCCAGCACCTCGGGAGTGAGGCGCTGAAAGCGAAGCCGACGGGAACAAGGGGCTAGGGGCCTTGACTCCGGGAGGTCAGCCGGCGTGGCGGAGTGCCCCTCACTCTTCCTCAGCTGTCCCCAAGGGGATGAGCTGGATCTGCTTGCGGCCCAGCTTGATCTCGAACTCATCGCCGGGTTTGAGGCCCAGCTGGGCGGTGTAGGCCTTGCCGACGAGCAGGTTGCCGTTGAACTGGATCTTGGTCGCGTAGCTCAGGCTGCGGCCAGGACGACCCTTGCCGCCGCCGCCGCCGCCGTCACCAAGGCTGACGCCCTTGGCTTCCAGCAGGGCTTCATAGAAGGCGGTGAAGTTCAGGCGCTCCGTGCCGTCCTTTTTGGTGCTGACATAGCCGGCGGAACGAACCAGATCAGATTTCGAGACATCGCCGAGCTCCTTGACCTTGGCGAGCAGTTCGGATCCGGTGAGCATGGCGAGTCGTGCAATGTTTCAGGATACACGATAACGAACCGGCTGGAATTGTCGATGGCTTGATGGTGGCGGCTTAGCGCACGATCGAGGATGGGAGCTTTACTGCTTCGCCTCGGTCAATGCTGACCCCAGCCCAGGTCGTTACCCGGCTGCAACCGCAGCGCTACCACCTTCATCAAACCGGTTCTTCCCTCAGGCTGTGGATCATCACCAGGGCATCGACATCGCCCAGCTGCCGGTGCTGGAAAGCCCCCGGCAGGGTGCCGACGACCTGAAAGCCATGGCGCTGCCAGCAGCGAATGCCGGCAATGTTGGTGCTCACCACCAGGTTGAACTGCATCAGTCGGAAGCCCAGCTGCCTTGCTGACTGCAGGGAGTGCCGGCAGAGGCGGCTGCCGATCCCCTGCCTGCGGCAGCGCTCAGCCACTACGTAGCCGGCGTTGGCTACATGGGCGCCGAGGGCCAAGGAATTGGGCTTGAGGTAGTAAGTGCCCACCAGGGCCCCGACCGCATCCGCGGCCACCATCACCACCTGGCTCTGATTGACCCACAACAACCGGGCCTCGTCTTCTGTGATCGCCGGGTCGTGGGGGAAGGTCTCCCCGGCGCGGAACACCGGCTGCAGCAGCGCCCATAGCTTTTGCCAGTCGGCCGGCTCAAAGGGGCGGATCTGAAGTGTCGGTGTCATCACTCCACCCCAAGGGGATCGGTAACGCTGGAACGGCGGCGGCGGCAGCGCTCCGAGCAGTAGCGCACTTCCTCCCAGACATCCTTCCATTTCTTGCGCCATTGAAACGGACGCCCGCAGACCGGGCAGACCTTGGTGGCGCGCTCTGGATGACCAGCCATGGGGGATTCGAAGAGCAAGCGACTCCAATCTCGCCGATCAACGATGCACCCCTGAGCGGGCCGCCACGGATCGCGCCGAATCTCCAAAAACCGATGGCCATGCCGTCAGCTTGGTGCTCCCTGCGGCGGCAAGGAGCCCCTCGTCCACGAGGGCACCTCGTCCCATGTTGCGATGGGGGAAGCGACCAAAGCGGGCAATCCGATAGCGGTGGCGGCAGGCGAAAAACCTGTGGCCCTGGCAATAGCTGGGGCTTTTTTGTACCTACGCCAGGAAAGGAATGGAAAGGAACTCGACCAAACATACTGCTGTTTACCGTTTACCACGTCCACCATTGCACCAGCCACAGCCAAGTAGAAATTTGTTTTTCTCAGCAAGAGGAGTGAGACGGATGGTCTTAGGACATAGCGTGTTTTGCCCTGCAACAGGTCTTTGATACTTTGCGACCACTATTTCTGACGTAGCGGGAACGGCGCGTAGACCTAGTTCCTTGACAACGCTTTTGAAATCACCTTCGAAAATCCCGTACACCGCTGCATCGAAGTTGAAGTAGGAACTGCTGTCGAGGGAAAGAATGATCGATGAAGTGCGTGCGCCAGCAATTACAATAGGTTGACGCAAGATGAGAATATTTTTCTCCATCATGGCTTCACCCAACGTCAACGTGGCTATCCCTCGTTCAAACGTACTGGATTTAGATCCAGCTACGGCGCGCACGGTGGCCAAGGGATCGCGCTTGCACAGGACTGCGCCAGAGAGAGAGTCTTGAAAGGAGGGGTCCGCCGCTTCAGCATGTCCGGGCGCCAAGAGAAGGGCGGCAATCACAATGGCAGATTTGGAAAGCACGGGTGAAGATCTCATGACTTTTGCAAACGTTGATCGACGCGTTTTGCCCTACTTACTTGCAAGGACTGCTATTCAGATTTGTTTCTCCATAGTTGCGAGTAATATTAGAGGGGACATATTTTTCGATTTCAAGAGTTAACTTGGCACGCTTCCCTGAAATTGCTAATAGACCCTTGCTGGAATTGCCCCAGCCATCGACGAATCGGAATTTGTACGCCGTCGGCGAAATGCGGGTGGCTTTGATTTGATCACCGCTTAGAACCTGTGGATTGTCGGGCAACGTAACAGAAAACGAAACGAGAGCTGACCCAGCGGTTTCCATAAGGCTTGCGTCGGCTTGAGAGTAGCCAAGAAAAATACCATCACCGGTGAGAACTTCCTTTTGAGCTGAAAAGCACTGGGTTGTTTTGCCTGTATTAAAAGCGTTGCTTGTAATGGCTTGATCGCAGACAATTTTATTGCCATTTTTGGGATTGTATAGCGTAAATCCATTGTTTGCCGTTGAAGCACTGTAACGCCATCGGCCTCCAAGTGAATCCAAATATTGGATGACTGCGTTGTTCCCCGAGGCCAGTGTATAGGTCATTTTGGGTCCGTCCGACCAATCGAGCCTAAATCCCTTGCCTTCGCGTATGGATCGGGTTTGTATCCATCTGCCCCCATTAAAGCTGCAAGGTTGAATTTTGATGTCTTGTGCGATGGCTTGACCCGAGGGGAACAATGCAAAACAGCAAAGCAAATAGAAGAACGACCTTGGTTTCTTCATTCTTGTTAGGTAAGCTGACCGTTAAGCGTATCGGGGTTCAGGTCTTTCGTAAAGTGCGCTGCATAACGTTGTTTTCTGCACCCTGTTTGTGCTTCACGGCATGACGATTGAAAGTCAACGGGCTTGAATGGCAATTGAATAGATTTTTGCATCAGGACGATATCTGAGGGTTTCACTTTGCCCTGCGGCGAAGACACCCGAGTAGTCAATTCGAAAAATCATGCCCCTAGGTTGATTCTTAAACTCGACGAATTGCCTCGCCTCTATTTCGCTCATGATGATTTTGCGAACCTTGCCGTACTGTTTTTCGGCTTCTGCAACCAGACCGCCAGGGCGCACACCAAGTTTAGTTGAACAGTGGGACGAGAATGTCTCAATGGATGAGATTCTTTTGGACCAATTTATTGGCTTATCTCTGTATTCTTCGCCCGCATAAAGAACCATCACTTGAGATTCCTTTGTGTTGACATTGACCAGGGCAACTCCTTCACCATCGCTGCCACGGCTGAAGGTGGCTTTGGGGAAAGCTCGCTTTGCCTCTAGTAGAGTCATGCCCAACTTAATAGGCCCGATTCCATTTTCGGTGATCGAATACAGCTCCCCGGCGTTTTGAGCTTGAGCACAGATGATCCTATTGCCATTTGCTGCATTGTACAATGTGAATCCCCCATCTCCCGTGGATTTATTATAGCGCCATTTCCCTCCTAGTGAATCCGTGACTTGCTGAGTAGTGTCATCGGGTTTCGCTAATGTATAGGTCATTTTGGGCCCGTCCGACCAATCGAGCTTGAAGCCTCTGCCTTCGGGTACGTATCTGGTTTGAATCCATCTTCCCCCATTGAAGCTGCATGGTTGAATTGTGATGTCCTGTGCGATTGCTCGGCCCCAGGGGAGCACAGCAAAACAGCAAAGCCAATAGAAAAACGATCGTTGCTGATTCATGGCCACCCTGTCTCTGTACCAGGCCTGCTGCCGGGTTCTCAGCGACACAGTTGGCCGGACCATTCCTGTTGGCCTCGACCCAGCTGGCAGGTCCATTGCTTTCTAGCCTGCTTCAGCCGCCACTGCTCACCATCACGCACAAGGATCGCTAGATAGCGATAGCTCCTCACTGAATCATCCGGGAGGTCATGCATCGCATGAATGATGTGGGCTTGGCGTTCGAAATCTGAGTATGTCAAGCGAATGACTTCGCGTCCAAACCCTTCCTCCACAAAGCCCCCTTTATAAGGGCTGAATGCTCGGATGGACACCATTTTGGGATCCTTTTCGCGGATGTTGGCAAGGCCAGATTTCTGGAGATCAACGATTACATAGTTGGGCGCCATTGGCTTTGCCTTTTCTGGTTCTTGGGCGCCGATCGCCATGCTCTGGGCCATCACGAGCAGTCCTGCTCCCAGCAGTCCTTTCCTGAAGAATTTAGGAATCATGGGCAGGATGGTTTTGGTAGGCCCATCATCCAATGGCTTCCCGACTCCGCAAACGATCCATCCGTTTGGCTACCCATCTCGGATCGCCCTTCAGCCCTCCACGCCCTGTCGCCACTCCCCAGGGAGCGCCTTGCTGTCCATCGTCTCGCGGCGTCGCAGGTTGGCGACGCCCAGGTAGCGGCGCTCGTGGGGATGGCGGCGCCACCAGGCGGCGGCCTCCTGGCGGAACGCCTCCCGGCGCAGGGGCAAGGGGGGATGGGAGGAGACGTAATCGCGCAGGGGATCGGCTCCCCCGCCGGGGCCCCCTGGGTGCGCCCCGTCCTGGGCCCGCTGCAGGGAGGCGAAGGCCGAGCCGAGGGCGGCAGGGTCGTAGCGGCTGCCCGTCAGGACGGTGAAGGCGTAGGCATCCGCCTCGTGCTCTTCCGCCTTGCTGAAGCTGTGGCGCACCAGCAGCCCCCGGGTCAGATCGGCCAGGGTGCCCATGCTCTCGCTGCCTGTGCGTCGGCCCAGCAGCTGGAAGCGCACGGCATCGAAGCAGTGCCCTAGCTCGATGTGGCCGATCTCATGGGCGAGCACCGCCACCAGTTCCGCCTCTGATCCCAGATCGGCGAGCAACTCGTCGCTCACCAGAATCACCCCGCCGGGCAGGGCCAGGGCATTGGGGCCACCAAGGGGCCCGGCGCGGAAGGCGCGATAGGGGAAGGGGCGGTGGGCGATGGGGCGCAGGGCGGCCATCAGCCGGTCCAGGTAGGCCTGGTCGGCATCGCCGGCTTGGAGCCCAGCCTCGAACTGGCGCCGGTAGAGATCCCCGAGGTCGCGCTCCTCAACGCTGCCCACCGGCACGACCCGGCTGGCGAGCCGATCCGCCAACTTGATCGGGGCCCCCAGCAGCTGGAACGGGGTGGCCAGGGAGCTGCGCAGGGGGGTAACGGGTCGCTCGCGAGCGAGCAGGACCGCCAGAGCGGTGCCGACAGCGAACAGCAGGCCAAGGACCAGCCCCCGAAGCCGGGACTCCCGCCGTGGGTGCCTCACCGGAAACGCTCCCGGAAGCGGGTGTAGAAGGCGTTCATCGCCAGCATCAGCAGACCGACTCCGACAAACACCACCCCGCGCAGGGTGAGATCGGCCTGGGCCATATCCACCGCCACCAGCCGCACCATGCAGGCCCCCGTGGCCAACAGCGCCACGGCCCGGAACTGGTTGTCCCGCAGTACGGCACTGAGGATGTAGACGACGAAGGCCAGCAGCGCCCAGAGCAGGGTGAGCACGGCCCGGTCGTAGCGGCTGGCGAGATAAAGGGCGACCGCCAGGAACAGGGGGTAGCCGAGCCAGCGATGCGGATGACGGGCCACCGGCATGCCGATTCGCGCCAGGAGCGGAAGCCCGCCCGGGTTCAGCAGCGCTGCGGGCCGCAGCCAACGGGTGCTGACCAGCAAAAACAGAACCTGCAGCGCGATGGCCAGCAGGCCAATGGTCTGGGGCTGCTGGATCCACTGGGTCGAGGCGGTCTCGCCGGTGCTCAGCATCGCCACGGTGGTGGCGCCCGCCAGCCAGTAACCGAGCACGGCATAGACCTGCAGCCGCGGCGCGAACCATCGCTCCATCGCCGGGGCCAACAGCCCCAGGGCCAGCAGCGACCAGGCGACGGGCCGCCAGAGGGCGCCCACCTCGCTGAGGATCAGCACCCCGATCGCCAGGAGGATCAACTCAAGGAACCAGGGATGGACAGCACTCCAGAGGTTTGCCTGGCGCAGGGCGGGCCGGGGATGGAAGAACCACCAACCCAGCAGCACCGCCAGGGCGAACAGCTGGATCAGCAGGCGGGCCGCCAGCGACTGGCCCAGCACGACCACGTAGGCCGGACTCTGGCTGATCACCAGCAGATAGCTGACGGCATAGGCGGCCAGATAGCCCAGCCCCAGGCCGAGCCCATGGAGCGACTCCGGCCGCCGCAGCCGGTTGGCCGCCTCCAGGGCCAGCAGGGAGAGCAGCAGCCAGGCAAGACCGGGCAGCAGGGGGGAGATCGGTTGGAGCAGAAGCAAAGCGGCCAGGCCCAGGTCAAAACCCAGGAGGTGCATCCCCACCAGCCGCAGGCGGGAGCGCCCGCCGCAGGCGATCGCCAGGGCCGCCAGGCCGCAGAGCGCGAGCAGGGGCGGCAGGGCCACCAGGCCCCGCTGGCCCTGCAGCAACAGGCCCATCACCTGCAAAAAATGGGTGGCAAGCACCGCCGCCGTCACCCCCAGCAGCAGCCCGGGCGGTTGAAAGCGCCGGGCCGTGAGCAGTAGCGCCCCGAGGGATAGAAAGCTGAGCGGAGGCTGCCAGGCGGCGGGTGCCACCAGGAAGGATCCAGCAAACGCGAGCCCAGCGGCCTGGACCCCGGCCAACTCTGGCGGCTTGGCCACCCCCGGCCGGCGCTGCTGCAGCACGGAGATGCCGGTGAGCAGGGCCGAGCCAGCGAGCAGGACGGCGGCATTTTGCAGCGATTGCTGCTGCTGTGGCATCACCAGGCCCTTGGCGGCGAGCAATCCCACCACCAGCAGCCCCGTCCCCACCGTGAGCACCACCGGCCAGCCGATCCGCTGCAATCTCATGTCGCCCTGCAGCAGGCCGAGGGCGAGGAAGAGCGCACACTCCACCAGCAACACCCCAAGGAGCAGCAGGGGATCGACCACCAGGGGGGCCAGGCTCAGGATCGCCCCCATCGTCAGGGCCTGGGCGCTGAGGGTGTCGGCCAGCGCCAGGGAGGGGGCGCCGCCCCGTCGCGCCCGGCGGGAGAGCAGCAGGGCCAGGGCGGCCGCCAGGGCCAGGGCTGGGGCCCGCACGGCGGCCTGGCTCGGATAGAGCAGCAGCGCCAGGGCGATCCCTCCCCACTGCAGCAGCAGGGTGGCCAGCTGCCAAGGGGTGAGCGCCCGCCGCAACGGTCTCCCCCAGTGCTGCTGCAGCAGGCCAGTGGCGAACACTAGAACGGCCGCCAGGATCCCGCCAGCGCGTACCCCGGGGCTGGCCAGCAGGCTGGTGGGCGCCGCCCCAAACCAACAGATCTGGAAGAGGACGTAGGCGGCCGTCACAATCAGCCGGTGGCGGTTCCAGGCCCGGCGCCGGGGCAGGACCTGACCCAGTAGGGACACCAGGCTGGCGATCGCCAGGGTGATGGCGTTGGATGGGATCAGAAGCAAGGGCAGCAGGTTCACCACCACATGCAGGGAGGCGGTGGTCTGCTGGCGGGCGACCGTGGCCACCGCCAGGTTGATCGCCATGCCCATCACCACGAGGGCCAGAGCTTGGAGGGGATCGTTCAGCCAGCGCAGGCCCAGTTCCGGCAAGCCGCCGGCGGCCACGCAGGCGAACAGGATCAGGGCGGCCCCACCGCTGCGCATCCAGAGGCTGAGCCTTCGCCAGCGCTGGCGTCGTCCCCAGAGCACGGAGGGGAGCACCATCGCCAGGGCCACCAGGAGGACGAGCAGGAAACGGGCCAGGGGTCCCAGGCGCAGGGCGAGGCTCACGGCCAAGAAGGTGACCCCGGCCACCAGCACCACCACGCCGAGGATGCCGGTCCAGTTCTCGATCAAGGCGCGTTCCAGCCGGCGCCAGGATTCGTTTCTGATCGGAGCCCTGCGGGGCGCTGGCTCCGGTGATGGGGCGGGCTTCCGGGCTGGCGGGGCTCCTGGGACTGGCGGAGGGAGGGCCGCTGGAGACGGGGGCTTCTTGGGTGGCTCCAGCGGGGCCGCCTGAGACGGGGGGGCCGCTGGAGCCTGAGGTGCGGCCAGCCGGCGAGCTGCCGCCTGCTCTTCAGTCTCGCTTAGGCGCTGCTCCAACCGGTTCACCCGCCTGCTTAGCGAATCCACCCGCACCGCCAGAAAGACAGCACCAACGAGCAGCAGCAGCTCAATCACTGGAGCGAAGACCGCGACAACGCATCGATTGTCTCCCCATCTGTCAAGCCAAGCCTTTGATTGATGAACTTAAAGAACACCATCCCAAACGCCAGCCTGACAGATATGGCAGTAGTACCAGTCGTGGGGTTGAACTGAGGCGCCTAAGTTTCTGCCAGCTCTTCCTATGGCAGCAGCGAGAAGATCCTCCTGCTCGAGGTCACCTCGCCCCATGGCCCTTGCAGCAAACAAAAGCAGAGTCAGAAGCCTGAGCCCGGGGTCCGCAGGAAGGCCAGTTCCTCGCCGCTGGATGAACGCCCCAGCACCCCATTGCGATGGGGGAAGCGACCAAAGCGGGCGATCACATCGCGGTGACGGCAGGCGAACCTGGCGGTTCGTTCGTCTGTGAACTGCTGGAAGAGGGGAATCGCGGCCTCCTGGATGGCGAGGTCCTCGGCGTGCATCAGGGGCATCAGCCAGAACTGGCGACGGGCCGGCTCCGTTTCGGCTGCCACCCAGCCCTCGTTCAGGGCCTTCTGGCTCAGGGCTAAGGCCTGGCCATCGCCGCTAAAGGCCATGGCCGCATCACGCCAGATCTGGCGAGGGAACTGATCCAACAGCAGCACCAATGCCAGTCCACGGCCAGGAGCCTCAGCCCAGGCAGCCAGCTCGCCGGCGATCGCCTGGCGGGTCAGGCCGATGAAACGCTGGCGCAACAGCTCGTCGAAGGCCTGATCTTTGACGAACCACTGGCTGGGGCTGCATTCCTGGAACCAGAAGGCCAGCACCTGATCAGCATCCATTGCCATTGGGTTCCGAGCCACTGCCTGCATGGTGATGGAAGCCGACGGGAAGAAGGGGCTAGGGGCGGTGACTCCGGGAGGGATGTCGGCTTGGCGGTGTGCTCCTCATTCCTCCTCAGCAGTCCCCAGCGGAATGAGCTGGATCTGCTGGCGGCCCCGCTTGATTTCAAACTCATCGCCGGGTTTGAGGCCCTTCTGGGCGGTGTAGGCCTTGCCGACGAGCAGGGGATGGGAGATTCACTGTGGATCGTTACCAGGCCATTGAGCCAGCCCAGCGGTCCTGTTTGCCCAGCCCAGCGTCAGCCATGGCTCACTTCAACCCAAGGGGATCGGCAACGCTGGAACGGAGGCGGCGCCAACGCTCTGAGCATTCGCGCACCTCCTCCCAGACGTCCTTCCATTTCTTGCGCCATTGAACTGAACGACCACAGACCGGGCAGACCGCAGTTCCATCCTGGTGCTCTTGGCGGGATACTGTTAATCGTTGGTGGCGGGCTCGCCTCACCTGGATCCACCAGCCATCATGTCTTTCATCCTTATCCGGGTGGGCATGGAATTTTTGGGCCAGGCCAAGCCAATCAGGAAGGATGCAAAAGCCTAGAAGAGGGTCAAGAAGCCTGTGGTTCACAGCTGGCCTCGTGGCCAGCATGGGGGTGATCAACCTGCTGTCGGCCGTCACACCAAGCCTGAGCCAAAGGGTGGCCTTGCTGGAGCCGCTCTACCCGGTGGAGATCCGCAGTTCGGCCCACATCTTAACGGCATTGTCAGGGTTCTTTCTACTGATCCTGGCGTCCAGTTTGTTGCGGCGCAAGCGCACCGCCTGGGTCCTAACGCTGGTGCTGCTTTCAACTTCTATCCTCTCCCATGTGGTCAAAGGGTTGGATCTGGAGGAAAGCCTAATTGCCGTTGGGCTGATCATTCTGTTGATCGTCAACCGAAAGCATTACACCGCCCAGTCGGATCGCCCTTCCATCGCCGCAGGCATTAAGGCACTGATGGCCTCCTTGCTGTTCACCCTTGTCTACGGCACGGCAGGATTCTTCCTCCTTGATCATTCATTTTCCATCAAATTTAGCTTCTCTGATGCGGTCAGGCAAACCCTGGCCATGTTCTTCACCCAAAACAATGCCGGCCTGACGCCGACAACGCGATTTGGGCAGTTCTTTGCTGATTCGATCGGCCTGGTGGGTGCGGCAACCTTGCTCTATGCCCTGTTGATGCTCCTGCGCCCCGTGCTCATCCATGGAGACTCCGCCTCAGCTGAGCAGCGAGAGCGGGCCCGATTGATCGTTGAGCAGCACGGACGGTCATCGCTGGCGCATTACACCCTGCTCAAGGACAAATCGTTCTATTTCAGTCCTTCCGGACTCAGCATGGTTGCCTATGTGCTCAAGGGGAATGGAGCCATTGCCCTGGGTGATCCGATCGGTCCCGTTCAGGACTGCCTGGCAGCGATCGAGGGCTTCCAGCGCTTTTGCCTGAGCCATGACTGGGACCCTGGCTTCTATCAGACAAAACCGGAGCACCTAGCCCTCTATGAACAGCTTGGCTTCCATGCCGTGAAGATCGGTGAGGAGGCGATCATTGATCTGAAGACGTTCTCAACCCAGGGGAAGGATGGCCAGAATCTGCGGACCTCGATCAACAAGCTCAACAAGCTCGGCCATCAGATTGATTTTCATCAGCCACCCATCTCCCCAGGCTTGATACGGGAGCTCCGCAGCGTCAGTGATGAGTGGCTCACGCTGGTGGAGGGATCGGAGAAGGCCTTTTCGGTGGGGTGGTTTGAGGAGGATTACATCAGGCATTGTGAGATAGCCGTCGTTCGAACCAAAGACGGATTGGTCAGCGCCTTTGCCAATGTGGTGCCTGAATACCAAACGAATGAAATCACCATTGATTTGATGCGTCATCGTAAAGCCATGGTTAATGGAACGATGGATGTGCTTTTCTGCTCTCTTTTCCAGCATTTCAAGGATCGCGGTTTTGATGGATTCAATCTCGGCCTCTCCGCCCTCTCCGGTGTGGGTGGCTCGCCGGTTTCCTCTCGCCTTGAGAAGGGGATTCACTATCTCTATCAACACCTCAATCAGTTTTACGATTTCAAGGGCCTGCACGCCTACAAGGCCAAATTCAAACCCCGCTGGGAGCCCCGCTATTTTGTGTTTCCCGCCTATGCGGCCCTGCCGGGCCTGGTGGTGGCGCTGGTGAGGGCGGATTCGGGTGATCGCCTGCTCGACTATTTCAAGCCAGTGTCCTGATCCACCGGGCCATGGCCCGATTCACCGCAGCGGGATCTTCGGCCATCAGCAGATGGCTGGCCTCCGGCAGGTGCAGATGCTCTGCCCGATCGAAGTGGGAGGCCAGTTGCTCTCCCATGGCCTCGCTGAAGCAGGGGTCCCGTCCACCGCTGATGACCAGGGCGGGGATGGGGCGCAGGCTGGTGGCATCGGAGCGGGCGAAGAAGTTGTAGCCCCAGAAGATGGTCAGGGCCCTGTAGTAGTGCTCGTCCGTGGGGATGGGGCTCTCGGCCAGGAACTGCTCCACCCCAGGATTCCGCTGGGTGCCCATCAGCGCCTGGGCCCAGCGCTGCATCGTGTCAAAGCGAAACAGGTGCCGCCCACCCCAGGCCATGGCCGTCATCAGGGGGATCTCCCACCAGGGATCCAGGTCGTGGGTGCCGCCCGCGATCAGAATCAACCCCCGGGTGGGATGGCGTTGGGCCCATTCCAGCCCGATCGGCACCCCATAGCTGTGGCAACAGAGCACCGGCCTCTTGATGCCGAAGCGATCCAGTAAGCGCGTCAGGTCGCGGCAGTGGCGGCCGATCGAGTAGCGCCGGTAGGGCGATGACCCGCCATGGCCGGCCAGGTCATAGGCGAGCGCCTCCCAGCCCTGATCCACGGCGAAGGCGAACTGGGAGCGCCAGTTGAGGCGATTCCCCAGGCCCCCGTGCAAGTACACCAGGGAGGGCGCCCCGCCAGGGTGGTGATTCACCGTTAGCTCCAGCCCCTTGCGAAGTTGGATCGTGATCCCTTCGTCCATGGTGGGGCCCTGGGCCGGGTTTTTCCATTGTCCTGCCACCAGCCTCTCTCCGGTCGGTTGCTAACTCAACCGTGGGGTGCTCGGGCTGGATACCGAGTGGGTGGGGCAGGTTGTCTATCGCCGCACCCTCCCCCCATTCAATTAGCATGGTTTGGAGGATTTCACGCTGCGTTGCTAACTATTTTCTCGACATCACTAATCTCGAGTTCTTTCAACGCCCGCGCTGGCATGACTAACCTCTCGAATGATGAAACTCTAGGCAAGAAACATCCCACAGGCAGCTTGCGCCGCCATCCGCCAGCCTCAACCAGAGGGTCTTCCATCTCTTGTGACCCGGGCCTTGGCGCCGCTCGTTCCTCCAGCCCAGGCGGCACGATGGCTGGGAGAGCCCCCCGCCAATGCCGCATTGAAGACGTCTTGCTGGAAGCGGTCTAAGTGAGTCGTGGTCAGGATTGATCCACCCCCTCGCGCCAGGCCATCACCACGCTTCTCATGTACGGTTGGTTTGTACAGAAAGGAGTGGCGGCCATGGCCCTTGTCTCCGTTTCCGATCTGCGGCAGCACCTGCCCGCTTTCCTCAAGCGGGTTCAGGCCGGTGAAGAGCTGCAGGTGACATCCCGCGGACGAATCATTGCCCGCATCGCTCCAGAGCGGGACCCTGCCGACGAGGCCCGCCAGTGGCTGCTGGATTTACGTGATCGCGTCTCCCTTGGCGATGTGGTTCAAGGGATCCCGGATGGGGAGTGGAGTGGTGATGCGGATCATCTGTGACACCCACATCCCCCTGTTCTGGGCCAATGCTCCATCGCGCCTCAGCGCCAGTGCCGCCGCAGCCCTGGACAAAGGCCGGCAAGAGGGCCAGCTGGCCATCGCCGACATCTCGCTGTGGGAGTTGGCCCTCCTGATCGATCGCGGCCGCCTTCAGCTTCCAGGCGATGTCAGCCCTGTTGATTATCTTTCCCGACTGCTGCAGGCCCTTCGATTGCAGGTCCTGCCAATCACGGCTGATATCGCTGTTCTCTCCCGCAGCTCCCTGTTTCAGCATGGCGATCCAGCTGATCGCCTGATCGCGGCTACGGCACTTCACGGTGGCTGGCCGTTGATCACCGCTGATGAAAAGCTCCGTGCACTGCCAGACCTTCACTGCATCTGGTGACAGCAGCTGCCTTCCTGATCCCATGCCATTCTTCGCCATTGAGCTTTTCATCCTCGACGACAACTTCCAATCCAGCCTGGAAAAGCTCAATGGCGATGAGCAGAAAGCCGCCAAACTCGCCGCTTTTGATCTGCAAATCAACCCCGCCCCTCCAATCCTGCAGTGCCACCGCCTCGACAACATCAAGGACAAAAACTTCTGGTCAGCCCGTGCTAGCCGTGACATCCGTCTGATCTTCCATCGGGTCGAGAGCAGCGTCTTGCTCTGCTACGTCGACCATCACGACTCCACCTACGACTGGGCCTCGCGCCGCAAAATCGAGACCCATCCCGTTCTCAGAGCAGCCCAGATGGTCGAGATCCGCGAAACGGTTCGCAAGATCCAGATTCCCCTCCACTCTGTTGCCGAAACAGCGCCAGCCCCTGGGCCCAAGCGGCCATTTGCGGCCCTTACGGCAGCCGACCTGCGAGGCATACGGTGATACTCAGCATTGCCGCACCCGGCCCATGACTGATCCTCATACTGACGAATCCTCGCGATTGCTCTCACTTGGTTGGCCAGCTGCTGATGTGAGCCGTTTCCTAAACCTTCAAGAATACAAGCATCGCTGGGGTGCAGCCAATTTGGAAAGAGAGGAACGGCTTTTCTTGAAAAAAGCTGAATTGGCATTATTCCAAGCAGGCCTGAGTCCGTTATGTCATGAGGCGCGTTCATCTTCCTCGCCGCGGTCATCGGCAAGTTCAACCAGCCCCTTGCCAACTTTGTCCAATTCTGCCTCGTATGTTGCTCTTGACTTTGAAACCGCTAATCGCTCTCGTGACAGTGCCTGCTCGTTGGCGATCATTCGCGTTGAGGCACTTCAGATTGTTTCACGCACCTACCGATTAATCAGGCCGCCTTCGACACATTTCATGTTCACGGATATTCATGGCATTACCTGGAATGACGTGAAGAGCGAGCCGACATTCAAGGATCTCTGGCGTGAATTCTGGCCGCTGTTCGACGGCGTTAGCTTCATCGCCGCTCACAATGCAAGCTTTGACAGCAGTGTCATGAAGGCCTGCTGTAATACCTATGGCCTGGTTCCACCAGGCGCCCCCTACCTTTGCACCGTCAGACTTGCACGACAGACCTGGCAGTTGAAGCCAGCCAATCTGCCTAGCGTTTGTTCCTACCTAGGCTTGCGCCTTGAGCATCACAACGCCCTCTCAGATGCCGAGGCCTGTGCGAACATCGTACGGGCAGCAGCTGGTTATAAGGGCAATTGATCGTTAATCTGACCTGAGTTTATTATCTGTGTTGATTCTGGGGAAGTGCTATCGTCTCGACAGCATTAAGAATACAAACTTCTGGTCAGCTCGCGCCAGTCGCGACTTCTGCCAGATTTTCCATCGCGTTGAGAGCAACGTGATGCTCTGCTACGTGGGCCATCACGTTCCTCCAGCCGAATGTTCATGATCGACAACAGCCAAGCCCTGATCGACGTGCTGGCCGGCTTCGACGCCGACTTTGTGGCGGCTCTTGAACAGCATCAGGCAGACAAGCTGACGGCTCAGGAGCGGGAAGCCCTTGGGTCTAGCTGCTCGCCACCAACATTTCCGCTTACCTGATCTTGGCCACAGGTGAAGCAACAACCATCAGATTGCCCCGCTGCACGGCAGCTTGCCCTTCCATCTCTAACGGCCTGGGATCGAGTGGTTGCCGCTGGAGTAGCCAATGACCCCGCAGACAGATTTCCGGGCTGCCGTTCTCGATCAGTTGCGGCCTAGCCTTACACCCTAGACAGCGCCAGGGCAGTCGATCCGCACACCAACTGGCTTGGGGTAGCCCCCACCAATGCCGCCCAGCGTGAGTTCGCAACTCTTCGGCGCAGCTTTGCCCTTCGCCACCAGCTCCTTTCCAGCAGCATCGGTATAGCCGAAGTGACCGAGCTCCTCGCCGCAGGTAGCCGGCAGACCGTTCAGGATCGCCTCAAGGCCGGCACCCTGCTGGGGATCCTTGATCACGGGAAATGGCGCTTTCCCTTCTGGCCGTTCGACGCCGATGGCCCCAACGGAGTGATCGACGGCCTGGCCCATTTAATGCAAGCCCTGCCGCTGACTGCGGTGGCGGGGTGGCCGATTTGGGCCCTGCCCCCTGGCCAGTCTCTGGCAGTCCGCGGCGCTGCCTCCGCCCGCACCTTGATGGCTTTGATGCTGCCCCTAACCCCATTCCGGAGCCGGGGGGCCACGGCTCCTGACGGGCCTGCATTCCAAGGGAGTGTTGCGCTGCTGTAGAAAGGTTGCTGGAGCGGTTCAGCTCAGACTGTGATCACATTTTCGCGGTCATCACGGCAGTGCATGCTCTTTGGGTAAATTTAGTTGCTCTGGGTCAGTAGTCCTTGAATCGCATCACGTTCGGCGCCGGAGATTGTTTCCACAGTCTGCTGCGGGAAAGAGTTCACGACTATTTCGAGCGCACGGGACAGGAGAGGCGCGATTCAGTCTCTATGGCGTTCAAATCGGTCGTGATCCTTGGTTGGTTCGCCATGACCTACTGGCTCCTGGTCTTCCAAGTGAGCAATAGCTGGGGGGCCGTGGCACTTTCGATCTCCCTGGGCCTATCCATGGCTGCCATCGGCTTCAACATCCAGCACGATGGCGGCCATGGGGCCTATTCCCGCCATCGCTGGATCAATCGTATCGCCGCCATGACCCTTGATCTGCAGGGGGCGAGTTCCCTGATCTGGTCCCATAAGCACAACGGCCTGCATCACACTTTTACTAATATTCCGGGTCACGACGATGACATCAACCTCGGTCTGATCGGTCGTCTGTCCCCCCATCAGCCCCATCGCTGGTGGCATCGCTGGCAGCATCTTTACCTCTGGGCCCTCTACGGGATGCTCCCCATTAAGTGGCAGTTCTTCGATGATTTTGCCGATCTCGCCAGCCGCAACCGCGGCGGCCGTTCCCTGCCTGCGCTGCGGCGAGATGACTGGTTTGTATTCCTCGCCGGCAAGCTGACGTTCTTCTTCCTGGCCTTCCTTTTGCCGCTGCAATTCCATTCCTTCGGCGTGGTGTTTGGTTGCTATTTAGTGACGACGATGGTGCATGGCATCGTGATCAGCGTCGTCTTTCAGCTGGCCCACTGCGTCGAGGAGGTGGAGTTCGCTGGCATCGACCCCAACTCCCTGACCATGGGCCCCTGGGCGAATCACCAGCTGGCGACCACGGTGGACTTCAGCCGTTCCAATCCCCTGCTGAGTTGGCTACTTGGTGGCTTGAACTTTCAGGTAGAGCATCACCTTTTCCCCCGCATCTGCCACGTCCACTATCCCCAACTCTCCGTCATTATTGAACAGACTTGCAGGGATTGCGGGGTTCCCTTCCGCTCCCATCCCTCCTTTTTCTCAGGGGTAGCCTCCCACTACCGCTGGTTGCGGCGCATGGGACAGGGCCCAACCGCCACTTAGTCCACGGCGCTGGAGCTGATGGCTATCGGAAGCGACCTACTCGGCCGGCAGATCAGTTTCAGGCGTCTGGCTGGCGTTGGAGCCAGCGTTGCAGGGTGTCGGTGGTCCAGGTGGCAACACCGGTGCCGAGGAAATCGTTGTCGTTGGTCCAGATTGCAGCAGTCAGGGCGAGGGCGGTGGCCACGACTGGCCAGTCTTGGGGATCGCGTAGGCAACGCTCGCGTGCTTCATCCTCGAGCGCGGTATAGATGCTTTCATCTAAAATGACAATATTGGCCTCGATGGCCGCAAGGCAAGTTTCGGCCAGTTCTATGCCGAGGGCGGGCTCGAGACCGCGGCGATCGATGAACACGGCGATACGGCGGGGGAGTTCGACTTGTGTTTCGCCCCACATTTGCTCTGGCAGGAATAGTTCGATCCGTTGATCTCCCAAGCGGGTTCGGCCCGCGACCCTGAGCAGTTCGCCGACGAGCACGCTCGTGTCGACCACGAGTCGCATCAGCTCTGGCTAGGGCTGGAAGAGATCTCGCGGACGAGTTCGTCCTCGTCGATGCCCGAGCGGCAGACGAGTTCATCAACGAGCCTGCCGAGTCGGCCGATCACCTCGCGGCCGATCGGCCGGTCCTTGGCCGTGATCGGCACAAAAAAACCGATGGGCTCGCCGTGTCGTTCGATCACCAGGGTCTCACCGCCGGCGAGGATCGAACTCGCCTTGTCCCTGAACTCCCTGATACCGATCGTTCTCACTGTTCAACCTCATCTATGACCACAACTGTAGCCACAGCCTGGCGACGGGGGCGGAGTTGGTTCGGTAGGTCGGTGGGTTTGCAGACGGGTTTGCTCCCCCACCGGCGGGACTTCGCCGCCAAGTTCCTCATGCTCCTTGCCTGAGGATCACGCCGCCGCAGGCCGGATTGGCCTCCGCTGTAACCACCCCCCCAGCTTCTAGGCTGGATCCTTGTTGGCTGGAAAGGCTTTGAGCGCCGGCACCCTTTACGACAAGGTCTGGGATCTGCATCGGGTGGCCGAGCTGCCCGGGGGCGCCACCCAGCTGTTCATCGGCCTGCATCTGATCCACGAGGTCACCAGCCCCCAGGCCTTCACGGCCCTGCGGGACCTGGGGCTGGGGGTGCGCCACAGCGAGCGCACCGTGGCCACGGTGGATCACATCGTGCCCACCACCTCCCAGGCGCGGCCGTTTGCCGATCCGCTGGCCGAGGCAATGCTGGCCACCCTGGAGGCCAATTGCACCCAGTACGGCATCCGCCTGCACGGCCTGGGCAGCGGCCGCCAGGGCATCGTCCATGTCATCGCCCCCGAACTGGGCCTGACCCAACCGGGCATGACCGTCGCCTGCGGCGATTCCCATACTTCCACCCACGGCGCCTTCGGTGCCATCGCCTTCGGCATCGGCACCAGCCAGGTGCGTGATGTGCTGGCCAGCCAGAGCCTGGCCATGAACAAGCTCAAGGTGCGGCGCATCTGGGTGAATGGCCATCTTCAAGATGGCGTCTATGCCAAGGACCTGATCCTCCACATCATCCGCGTGTTGGGGGTCAAGGGCGGCGTGGGCTATGCCTACGAATTCGCCGGACCCGCCATCGATGCCCTGTCGATGGAAGAGCGCATGACCCTGTGCAACATGGCCATCGAAGGCGGCGCCCGCTGCGGCTACGTCAATCCCGATGCCGTCACCTTCGCCTATCTCCAGGGTCGGCCCCACGCCCCAGCGGCTGAGGCCTGGGAGCGGGCCGTGGCCTGGTGGACCGCCTTGGCCAGTGGTGCCGACGCCGTTTTTGATGATGAGGTGGTGTTTGACGCCTCGTCCATCGCCCCCACCATCACCTGGGGCATCACCCCTGGCCAGGGCATCGGCGTCGACGAAACCGTGCCCACCGCCGACCAGCTGGACCCCGAGGAGCGTCCCCTGGCCCAAGAGGCCTACCGCTACATGGACCTGGCCCCCGGCGCCCCGATCGCCGGCCTGCCGGTGGATGTCTGCTTTATCGGCAGTTGCACCAACGGCCGCCTCAGCGACCTGCGCGCCGCCGCGTCCATCGCCCGGGGCCGCCAGGTGGCCCCGGGCATCAAGGCCTTCGTGGTGCCGGGCAGCGAACAGGTGGCCGCCGCCGCCGAGGCCGAGGGCCTCGATGGGGTGTTCCGCGCCGCCGGCTTTGAGTGGCGCGAGCCGGGCTGCTCGATGTGCCTGGCCATGAATCCCGACCGATTGGAAGGCCGCCAGATCAGCGCCAGCTCCTCCAACCGCAATTTCAAGGGCCGCCAGGGTTCGGCCAGCGGCCGCACCTTGCTGATGAGCCCGGCCATGGTGGCCGCCGCCGCCATCAGCGGCTGCGTCACCGACGTGCGGCCGCTGCTGCGGTCCGAAGCCACCAGCAGCGAACCCACCACCGACCCCACCGTCGCCCCGATCCGATGAGCCATCCCTTCCCCAGCGGCCCCATCGCCCAGTGGACGGGCCGGGCCGTGGCCCTGCGGGGCGATGACATTGACACCGATCGCATCATCCCGGCCCGCTTCCTCAAGTGCGTCAGCTTTGATGGCCTGGCCGCCGGTGCCTTCGCCGACGACCGCGTCGAGCAAGCCGGCGCCCACCCCTTCGACCAGGAGCGCTTTCAGGGAGCCACGTTGCTGGTGGTGAACCGCAATTTCGGCTGCGGCTCCAGCCGCGAACACGCCCCCCAGGCCCTGATGCGCTGGGGGATCCGGGCCCTGATCGGCGAAAGCTTCGCCGAGATCTTCTTTGGCAACTGCCTGGCCCTGGGGCTGCCCTGCCTCAGGGCCAGCCACGATGACGTGCTGGCCCTGCAGACCGCCATCGAAGCCGACCCCAGCCTCGACCTGCAGCTGGACGTGGCCGGCCGCCAGGTGCAGAGGGCCGGCCGCGATTGGCCCCTGACCCTCGCCGACGGTGCCCACCGCATGTTGGTGAGCGGGGAATGGGACGGCACCTCCCAGCTGGTGGCCCACGACGCCGAGCTGCAGGCCACGGCGGCCCGGTTGCCCTATTTGGTGGGATTCATCGGTTGAGGAGCTGGCTTCAGAAGGGCCGATCCAGCACCTGTCGCACGGGGTCGAGTCCAGGGGCGGCCGGTTCGTAGGGCACAAACGGTAGCCCCGGACCCTTGAAATTGAAGTCGTTAAGTTTGACGCGAATGCCGCCCAAGCCGTTGTAAGGACTATAGAAAACACCCAGCTGATAGGCGCGCCGCTGCCAGCGGAATTCGAGATAGGAATTGGTGATTTCGCCGTAATTGCCCGAGCGGCCATCGACGTTGAAGCCCACGCCGCCGGAGAACACAAACGGCCCGGCAATTTGCTGGGTCAAGCCTACCCCCACCGTACCCAGGTCCACCGCCCGATCAAAACCGAAGGGGCTGTTGCCCTGCTTGAGGGTGCCGCCGCCGGTGACGGTCAGTTCGGTGTAATCGAAGAACGGCTTCACGAAATGGCCCAGGGTCAGGGTGGGGCCGGCGGAAAAACCCAGGGTGTTCTGATTGGTGCCATCCCCGTAGTAAGCCAAGGTGCCAAGCACATTCATATTCAGCCGCAGCCCAGGAATTACCGGTACGGCCGTATTGGCCAGCCCCTGGGTTGGCGTCAAGGCTGCGGCCTTACCCGTCCAAAGGGGATAGACAAGGTTGATGGACGTGATGCCGTAGGTGCGCCAGAGCTGTAACAGATTGGGGCTCTGATAGGGACTGGCCTGGATATTGGCACCACCAAAACGCCAGAAATAATTGATGCCCAACTTGCCCCATTTCGGCAGGGTTGCGGTGCGCTCGAACGACATCCCATAGGCCGAATACACATCCTGTTGGCCCAGGGTGCCGTTCCAGATCCGGTAGCGATAGGCCCCATAGAAACGCAGGGTGCTGGGCCCTAGTAGCGGCAATGAAACAGGGCGGGATAGATCGCCCCAGCTGCGGGTGCCATCGGGGATGTTTTCCGGATTGAAGGTGCTCATCTCCAGGCGGGCGTTGGATTCAAAACCAGCCAGATCACCGCTGTATTTCAACTGCAGCCCCAATAGGTCGGAGGCCTTGATGGATTGGGTCTGGGTCGGTGCCCCGGCCGGCTCGCCCGGCAGGGGATAGGCGTTGGTGTTGCCCTTGATGGCCCGCTGCAGCAGGAATTGGGGTTCGATGGTGAGTAATCTCTTCTCGCCGATCTTGATCGGCTGGCGATAACCGACAAACCAGCCATCGCGATCATTCTTATCCACCCCAAGCACGAGGCGATTGTCCACCTCCTGTTGCTTTTTAATCGTCGTGTTTTTGGTGACCCGAATGCCGAGCCGATTTTCGAGCCGCAGGTGGTTGCGCTGGGCCTTGATCACCGTGTCGCCGTTGGGCATCAACGTCGCCACGACATTTTCCGAATCCAGCCAGGACTGGGCCGGCGTGAAGGGATCGTTGCTGAAGCCCACCCGATCGCCGCTGAGGGTTTTGGCCGTGAACCGCAGCTGGCGGGCCTGCAGCCGCCAGCGGCTGATGGTGCCCTGCACCAACTTGCGGTTGTTGGAGGTGGTCAGATCGTCGAGTTGGCTCGGATGGACCGCCCCAAAGTTGTTGACCGCCCCCGGTGTATTCAGCTGGGCTGGGAAGCCATAGCGGCGCTCGGCCGTGAGGCTCTGCTGAAACGCCACATCCGTGACCCGTTGATCGATCTGGGCGATGGCGGCATCACGGGCCCGTTCCTGTTGCCGGAATGGTTTCCAGCCCCGGCCGCCGCTGCCCGGCGGCGGCGATGGCACGGTGCCAGCGGCCGCTGCCGGCGGCCGGTCCGGGGGCGGCGGTGTCTCGGCCCCCATGGTGACTCGCTCCAGCTGGCTGGCCAGGTCTTCAACAGGCAAGCTTTCTGGGGGGGGCGCCAGGGCACACCCCTGGGCCGGCACCAGGGCCAGGGGCTGGCGCGGGAGGGCGGCTTGGCCGAAGCGATAGCGCAGGCCCAGCAGATAGGCATTGCTGCCCTCACTGACGCCGCTGTAGGTGCCATAGGCCCCGGAGCGGTGGTGAATGCGCCCCACCACCGACCACTGGGGGGTGACCAGGCCCTCCACCTCGAAGGCCAGATAGTTGAGGAAGGTGGCGTAGTTCTGGCGGAAGGTGCGCTCGTAATTACTGGCTTCCGTCAGCAGGCTGACCCCTTCTGCAAAGAAAAGGCTCAGCCGTGGCAACACCCAGAAGCGCACCCCCACCCCGATGGTTCCCTCGCCAAAGGTCTGGGCGGGCGTTCGGGCATAGGGCACCGGCTGGTTGAATTCGCCCCCCGCCTGGGTCGCTGCCTGGTGGCCCAACAGGTTGGCGTCGACCTCCAGGGCGAAGGGGCCGGCATCCACCAGCCGCCGCTGCAGATTGACGCCAGCGAGGTATTCCGGCCGAAAATGGCCCTTGAACAAAAAGGTGTCGCCGAAATTGGCGGCGAACATCTGCCCCGTCCAGGTGGTGACCGCCCAGGGATAGGGATGCCACTGGGGCGGCGCTGGAATGGAGGGAGGGCAGGTGATGGGCTCCGGCGGCGGCAGGGGGGCCAGCGGCACGACGGGCGTGTGGGGATTCGCGGGCTTGGCCGTTGCGGCCCCGGTGGCGGCTGGCTGGCCTTGGCCAGGATCCGGCAGTGCGCTTGGGGGGACAAGGGTGAGGTCGCTGGAACTGGAGTCGAGGTCAATCACCCCATAGACGTCGTCCATCTCGCCGACGCCCTCATCCAGGCTGAAGCGCAGCCGGCTGGCCTGCAGATACTGCTGACCCCGCTGAAAACGCACACTGCCAAAGGCATAAAGAGTGCGGGAGCTGGGGTCAAACTCGACCCGATCGGCCTGCAACCGCCCCCCGCCGATCAGGGCCCGCACCGAGCCGGTGCCGACAAAGCGGTTCAGTTGGTTGTCGAATTGCTGGCGATCGGCGCTGAGCTCGATCTCCAGGGGTGGTGGCACCGCCGCCGCAGGGGTCTTTGGCCCCTGGAGCGGCGGTGGCGTGGGGTTGGGTTGGGCCGCTGGGGAGACCGCAGCTCCAGGGGCGGGCCCGAAGGATCGCGGTGCCCCAGGCACCGGGACTGGGACCGGCACCGGGGTCGGGGCGGCCAGGGGCCCGGCCGCCCCGGTCTGGGGGGCGGGTGTCTGGGCGATCTCGAGGTGGGCGAATGCTTCGAGCCCCTCGGCCATCAACGGGGCTGGATCAGGGGCGTCTGCCCCAGGGGCTACGGCTCCTGTTGTTACGACTCCAGTAGGGACGGGCTCAGCGGAGGACAGGGCGGCCGCTTGGAGAGGCAAGGCGGACCCGCCCAAGGCGACGACACCCAATCCAAAGGTGATGGCAAGCGACCAGGTCTGGGACACCCCAGGGGCCGGGGGTTCGTCAGGAGAGCCCGTGGTGAACCGACTCAGGGGCACCACAGGCAGCCCGGGGGTGGCGAAGTGGGAGCGATCCTGCCATGTGATCCTTCAGAGGATCGCGGCGATCACTCCTCGAGATCCTTTCGGCTCGGGGTGCGGCTTGGGTCGCTGGCAAGGAACCCGAAGACGAAGATCCCGATAAAGAAGAAAACGACCGAGTAAACCGAGATCTTGAGGGCAAGCATGGGCAGTCCGGCGGGTGACCAGGATTGACAGCGTTGCAAGGGTCGCAATCGACCTCTGCACAGCGGCGCCATCCTATGGGCCTAGGTGGGCCATCCAAAGGGATGGGGGCGTGGGAGGGGGGCTGGCCGCCAGGATTGAAATGTTTCAGTGACGTTGCCCGGCCGCCCGCCTCGCCCTTGGAGACCCGACTCGACCTGCAGCCGCTCTGGCAGCGCCCCCATCCCGATGGCACCATCGCCGCCGCCCTCGACCATCCCTGGGGCCCCAGCCATCGGCCTGACTGGGCCCAGCGCGGGCTGATCATCTGGCCCCGGGGCGGCCAGGACTGCACCCTGCGGCTGCGGCTCGCCTGCCCGGCCGATTGGCGGGCCCGCTGGGCCGGCCAGGCCCGGGCGCGTCTGGCCCTGCGCTGGTGGGCCGAGGACGTAACGCTGCGGGTCGATGGCGCCACGGTGCATCGGGGTGATCTGTTCGATACCGCCTGCCGCTGGCCCCTGCCCGAGCGTTGGTGGCAGGGGCAGGCCCTGGAGCTGGAGTTGGTGTTGCGCAGTCCGCTCCATGACGACGGGGCCCTGATCCACAGCCACCTGGACCTGGAACCCCTCGATCGGCGCGATCCCCAGGGACTGCTCCAGCCGCTGGTGGCCCAGCTGGAGGCCCTGCGGCGCGACCAGGGCCAGGGCCCCGAGCCCGGACCGGGCGCCCTGCATTGGCTGGGCCACGCCCACCTCGATCTGGCCTGGCTCTGGCCCGTGGCCGACACCTGGCGCGCCGCCGAGCGCACCTTTGAGTCGGTGCTGGCTTTGATGCAGCGCTTCGAGACTCTGCACTTCGGCCATTCCACCCCGGCCCTCTACGCCTGGCTGGAGCAGCACCGGCCCGCCCTGTTTGGGCGCCTGCGGGCCGCCATGGCCAGCGGCCGCTTCGAGCCGCTTAATGGCCCCTGGGTCGAAACCGATGCCGTCCTGATCGCCACCGCCTCCCTGTTGCGCCAGTTTCAGGAGGGCCAGCACTACAG
>Ga0114972_10000735_pt1 | contig 24549 bp, 25 predicted proteins | sample M_140807_EF_Meta_FD_87354 | JGI IMG/M metagenome (GOLD analysis project Ga0114972, IMG submission 87354) | Freshwater microbial communities from Lake Montjoie, Canada to study carbon cycling - M_140807_EF_MetaG | ecosystem: Environmental > Aquatic > Freshwater > Lake | place: Lake Montjoie...
ACATAGGGAGTTAGTTTAGATGAAGTTGAACATTTTTGTTGGATCGATGGTTTTGGGAGCATGCCTTAGCGGACAAAGCTTCGGCGGCGACCTTATTCATCGTCTGTTGGGTGGAAACGGCGTTGGAGCAAAGAGCTCGTGCTGTGACACCTCGGTTGTTGATCCTAGCTGCGGCGCCGAAATGGCAGGTTGCGGACGTGGCCCAAGCTGCGGTACCGAAATCGCTGCTCCAGCCGTTGATGCTTGTGCCGGAGCCGGCGCTGGTATCGGTGGTGGCAAAGCCGGTTGCGGTCTGCTCGGCAAGCGTGCTCCAAGCTGCGGTACTGAAATCGCCGGAGCTTGCGATCCATGTGCAGGGAACAACGGTGGTGTTGCTGGACCAAGCTGCGGCGTTGAAACCAGCGCTTGCGGTTCGGCTCCTGTTTGCCGCACCCCAGTTTTGGACGGTCTCAAGGGTCTGAAGTGCAAACTTCACGCAGCTCACGTCGAGAAGATGAACAAGATCCACAACGCTGCTGCAAACCTGCATGCACGTTTGGCTGCTAAGCACGCTGCTAAGGTTGCCCCAACCTGCGGTAGCGAAATCGCTGCTCCAAGCTGCGGTGCTGAAGTTGCTGGCGGTTGCGGAAACGGCTCGATCGGTCGTGGTCCTTCGTGCGGCGCTGAAGTAGCTGCTTGCGATCCTTGCAGCGGTGCTGCTGCTGGTTGCGATGGCGGTATCGGCGGTGCAAAGCGTTCTTGCGGTCTGCTCGGAAAGATTTTCAAGAGCAAGTCCAGCTGTGACGCAGCTGCTGGTTGTGATTCGGGTTGCAGCTCCTGCGGAAGCGTTCCTGCTACCGCTGCTCCAGCTCTTGCTCCAGCTCCAGTTGTCGATCCACATGCTTACCTGAACACCAATCGCGGTATCATTCAAGCTAGCAGCACCCGTGTTCGCTAATTGCGATCCGGTTTGCTAGGGTTAAGATACAGCGAAATGAAAATCGGCTCGCGAAAGCGAGCCGATTTTTTTTATTCACTATCAAAACGCAAACTACTGCGGCAACCGTCCTTCGTTGACCGGAGGCAGAGGCCCAGTGAGCGCCTTCATGAACTCGACCAAGTCCGACTTGTCCTGCTCTGTCAACTCAAGCTTCTTGATCTTGTCGCTCAAGGTCGGGTTCGGGTGTCCTCCCTTGGCATACCACTCGACGACTTCTTCGAGCGTCTGCTGACTCCCGTCGTGCATGTAGGGCCCATTGAGCGCTACGTTTCGAAGCGTCGGGGTCTTGAATGCCCCCCTGTCCTTGTCCTGTTTGGTCTGGTCGAAACGACCCAAGTCAGGTTTCTCTGCCGCCATGCCTACCCCAAGATTGTGGTACAGCTCGTCGGTAAAATTGGCTCCAACGTGACATGCCGAACAATTCGACTTGGTGCTGAAGAACAACTCTCGACCCCGCTTGGCCGACTCGCTCATCGGATTCGCATCGCTCTTCTTCTTAAGCTCCTCAAACTTGGCAAAGTTGGAAGGATCTTCCTTTTTGAAGTCCGAGAGGTCCTCCATCTGCTCGGCAAACGCTTCCTCAAATTTGCGGAGCGGCTCATAGGCATCGTAAGGGCTCGTGCCGGTAACGATTGTCCTCTCGAAGGCAGCGATCGCCTTGCCTACATTATCGATGTTCGGGGGTGCTCCGAAAACCTTCTCGAATTGAATTCGATAAACCTCGTTGGCTGTTAAGAATTTCACAACCCCATCATGGGTATTCCCCATCTCGATCGGATTGGCAATCGGACCGACGGCTTGTGCCTCGAGACTCGCTGCCCGACCATCCCAAAATTGTGCCTTGCTCAAAATCCGGTTGAACGAAGTTGGCGAGTTCCGGCCCCCAAGCTGCCCATTGATCCCAACACCAAACTGGGTGTGGGCACCATAACCCGCAGACGGACTGTGGCAATCGGCACAGCTGACCGTCGCAGTCTTCGAAAGTCGCCTGTCGAAGTAAAGTTGTCGTCCAAGCTCCACTTTCGCTCGGGTCAGCGGATTGTTCTCCGGAATGTAAATGGCTCCTTTGCCCGCCGCGAGCCCCTCGGGCAACTCGACGCTCAACACGGCGTGATTCGTGGGATTATCGAGGTACTTACGGGCATCAGCGGCCGTCAAAGCCCCCTCGCCAGGGACTCCCGATGTGAGCGCTGGATCCCCAAGCTTCACGCTTTCTTCACCGTAAACAAATGCCGGTAGGACCAAACCTACCACCAAAGCTCCTAAAAATCGCTTTCTCATATCTGATGAAATCCTGAGACATTTATCGAGTAAACAAAGAATCTTGTAGCCGCCCCCCCGGAAAACCGGACGGATTGCCCATCTTTAACCGCCGATAGTATAGCCTGCCGTCTAGTTTCAACAGTCCCACAGGCAACTTGATGGCAAGCCGAACCGCTAGAGGCTCAAATTCGCACAAAAATCTTTTGCCGATACAACCACCAGAGAATCAGCCAGAAAATCAGTAAAACCAAGCATCCGTTGAAAAAAACCTGAAATTCCGGGGGTATCCACGCTCGGATGGCAAAACCGAAATGCCGCTCTATAGCCTGCTGCGTCCAAGCCTCCATGGTCCAGCTCATAAAGTATGCGACGATCGAGTTGGCACCGATGACTCGGAAAAAAAACGACCAACCAGTCAACCCAGCATCGTCGCAAATCCAACTCAAGACCAAGAGCCAAAGAAAACATATCCCTCCACTGAGCACTACCCAGCTGGGTGTCCAAATCCGTTTGACAATCGGACACAGACCATAAAAATCCAAGACCCAAGCCCCGGCAAAGCAAACCGCAGCCGTCGACGCAAAATAAAGGCTTCGCTGACCAACCCGTTCGATGTCCCGCAACCAATTGCCGGCCAATAACCCCAAAAGCATCGTGCCAAGCGTAGGAATGAAACTCAGCGTGCAATACCCGCCCGCGGAAAAAAGGAACCTCGATTGCCGAGGAAACAAATTCATCCACCAAACATCAAATGCCCAAGCTGCATTGCTGTTCTTGTTCCAGTGAGCTGCAAAGCCGCTCCTGTGATGCTCCCAAGCCTCGGGCACACCGACCGCAGCGTAATCAAAACCGCTCGGAGGTAGAGGATACATCGCAAACATGAGCCAATAGAACGCCAAGAAACCGACCGCGCCGAGCACCACCCAAATCTGCTTTTGACCCGCAAACAGAAATAGCACTCCATATCCGAGCCCAATCTGAGTGAGCGTATCGTCGAACGTAAAATTGGTTTGGGGCTTACCTAAACTCCTCAGGAATATCCCCAAAAAAACAAGAATGAAACTTCTTGCCATGGCATGCAAGAACATCCATTCCCAAGACTGCCCTTGCTGCGTCCGCTTGGTAAATGAAAAGGCCAACGAGGTCCCAACCAAAAACGAAAAGGCCGGTTGGATCATGTCGTGCAGGGAACAACCCCCCCAGGCAACATGCGAGGTATGAAAGTGGATCCACTCCAAGGCCCTTTGAACCCCCGCGGAAAAGCGATCGCTGACCTCCAGCAACTTGCTCCAATGCAATACCTCGGCGAGCATCAGGAACATCACCATCCCACGCAGCACATCGATGCTCGTGCGGCGAGTCGTTCGGACCGGCGATGCACTAGGAGTCTCGGTCCGCTCCGCACGGATCGCTTTCAATAGATCGTCTGCTGTGATGTTGATATCAGCCATTTCGGAACGTCGGAAAAATGAAGTCGATCAACGGACTTGCTGCCACTAGCAAGAACCCAAAAAGCCAGAACACATTGTCCCACATCCCGCTGGGCAGAAACCTTGCGGCGGCCAAAAGCCCAAACCCAGCGATGAAGAAAAACTCAGGTCGCATGGGACGCTGCCAAGCCGAAAACCAAAGCAACACAACCCAAAAAGCTACCAGCAGCCCTACCCCGCCCATCGCCATCCAGCCAAAAAGCAGCAGCAGCAACAGATGGATCAAGTAGTAGTGGGTAAGTTGGAACGAAAACCAGCTTTTTAGTTTGTTAAGGCTCCTCATATCGCTGTGGATTCTACCCGCTGTGCCGGTTCGTTTCGAGTTCGATCAAAAGCCTTTTGGAATCCAATCCACCGGCGAACCCTACCAGCTTCCCAGATTTCCCCACCACGCGGTGGCACGGTACGACGATCCACAAAGGATTTTTCCCCAATGCCGCCCCCACCGCACGGGAGCCACCTGGCACCCCGATCGCTTCGGCTAACCGAGAATAACTCCATGTCTCTCCGTAACCGATCTGGCTCAATGACCGCCATACCTGAAGCTCAAACACCGTCCCGTGCGGGGCGATCGGGAGCTCAAAGCCTCGACGCATCCGGCCGAAATACTCTCGCAACTGCTCGCTGGTCTGATCGAGCAACCCCTCACATGCCTTTATCAAATTTTCATCAACCTCCGAGCTCGTTCCGATACCCGCGCTCGCTGGGCGAATTGCCGGAGCGGACTCCGAAGGAGCCTTCAAGGAAACCAAACTCGCTTGCAACCCCGCATCTACCCTACGCGCCTGGGCCAGGGCACCCAACACTCCGATAGGCGTGGGGAGCTTCCGAAAAACTTGAATTAGCGGTGCTCTGTCCATGGCCGTGACTACCATTGAGGCTCTGTTCGCAAAACAAAAATATAGATCAGGGCAAAAACAATCCCCAGCACGACCAAACACCCCGCAAGCCTACCGCTGAACGATCCCTTAGCGAACCTACAGATCGCTATGTCTACAGATGCCATGAGCGACGGGATCGTCGCGAGCACCAGCAGCAACCACAGCGGCATCGGGTTCCAGGCATAAGCTCTCGAGATGCTCAAACCCGCTACGGCTGCAAACCCCATAAGCATCGTAAGAACGGATTCAAAAAGCCGATCGCCGGTCTTGAAAAAGCCCTGGGTCGATTGAGTGTGCTCTCGTCGACTCATCAAGAGCATCGCTCCTGCCATCAAGGAACCGCAAAAAATGATCCACTCACCCAGCGAAGCGTAGCTCTGCAAGACCACCGCGGCGATGCACCCAAGATGCGCAACGTGCGCCCATCCAAACCAAGAACTCTTGGTCTCGATACATCGCTGCATGACCAACGCACCATTCAGGAGCGACGCTACAAGCGCCAATCCACCTAAATACCGAAAGCTTGCGAGCTGATCCGCATATCCTTGCCCACTAGGAAACATCATCAAGCTCAAGACACTGAGCGCAAGGAGCACAACCGCGATGATCCAAAGCCAATGGAAAGCTTTCCTGGCACACACCAATCCAATGGACAACCATAGAGTCAGCACCAGCGGACCGGTCCAAACCCAGTGCATCCACGGCTCGCGGGCTTCCCAGCTCGACCAAGCTCTAGGATCGAGCAATATCCCTCGACTCGCCAAATCCGAAATCAAGAACGCCCCCCAAACCGTGAGGGATCCCAAAAGCGCCATTAACAAGGAGCGCCTTGTACCCCTGGGCCGATCCTCAATCGCGTGCGGCGGAACGAAAAGCCATGCGGCAAGTGCCCCCAATACCAACGGGAGCAACACGCGAAAAACCAGCAGCTTTCCCTCGAATTCAGAATTCATCCTCGTCCCTCTCTCGTCAACTCTAGAGCACTAGTTATAGTAGTCCTAGACCGAGGAGAATAGAGCCTAAGCGACCCGCGAACATGCCGAACGATACCAAATCCGAAAACGAACCATTGCAGGCGGTCAAAGTCTCCATGACCCCCCTGGAACGCTACGAAGAGTTCTTGAAAGCCCGCGGTCTGAGGAACACTTCCCAAAAAAAATTCCTGCTCGATCAAGTGTTCAATCGACACGAGCATTTCGATGCAGATCTGCTCATCGAGCAACTCCCTACACGCGGCTCGACCAACTACGTCTCACGCCCAACAGTCTATCGAACCCTCAAGGAATTCGTTGACGCCGGACTGCTACACCGCTTCGAACTCGACGGTCGAAGCATGTACGAACTGAACTACGGCTACCCAGAGCACGATCACCTGTACTGCACCAAATGTCGGCAGTTGATCGAATTTACCAGCGACGAAATCATCCGACTTCGAGACGAAGTCGCCCGCACGCATCGCTTCCGAGTCAAAGACCACCGATTCATCATCCAAGGTATCTGCGATGCCTGCGCCAAAAAACGCTCCCTCGGACGTCGCCAAGACCGAGTCTGAGGCTTTTTCTTGACTTGGCATCTCTAAGGCCTTCCTGAACCACCCCGCACGAACGTCGCCACCAAGGGCCCCCCACCCCGGGAAATCCCAAGTATTACTTGGATTACGACCGGGTGCTTCTCTGCGTAAAACATCCTTACCACGCCTTTGGCAACACCAACGCCCAAGGAAGGTTTGTGATGCGAGTGGCCATGCCAGAGTACAAGGGTAAAGCAGGTGCGCCTCCAGGTGACTACCGAGTCGAGATGACCAAGTCAGTCATGGGTGACATAAAACCCGGTGTCTCAGACGACGAACCGGTAAACATCAATCTGAGGAACGAGCTACTTTTGCAATACGCAAGCATTTCAACTTCCGGACTTAAGATCACCGTTCCAGATACCGGATCAGACCAACTCAAATTCGAACTGACATCCAAGTAACGACGAACGTCTGCCGATATACAATCATCAAAAAGGGGGCCGACCCAATCCCATCAGGTCGGCCCCTTTTTTTATTTCCAACCCAAAGATCCCACCCCAAAGGTCTCCTCGATGAGCGCGAAATCTTGGCAAGGTCACTCGTGGCTGGCCGCCCAAGCTGACCAAATGACCGCCGATCTGATCGAACTGTGCAATATCAACTCTGCTTCCGACAACCCAAACGGCCTGGCTCGGGCCGCCAATTGGCTCGAAAAATTCTTTGAACCCCTAGGGACTCCCTGCCAACGCATCGAACTACCACCGTACCCGCTACTGGACGATTCGGCCAAGGAAACGATCTGCGAAACCGGACCAGCCCTCCGCTGGGATCTCGGGAATCCATCATCCAAAGCCATCCTCTGGACGATCCACTACGATACCGTCTACGGGAAAGACGATCCCTTTCAAACTTGCGAATATTTGCCTGACAATATCCTGCGAGGCCCAGGCGTCATAGACGCCAAAGGCGGAATCGTCGTCATGCGCTACGCTGCGCTTGCCCTCAAACAATTTGCTGAACTTTCGAACGTACGCCTGACGCTGATCCTGACTCCCGACGAAGAAATTGGCTCACCCTCCTCGCTGGGTATGTGGCAATCGATCGCCAAAGAGTTTCAAACGGCCTTCTTGTTTGAACCGACCATGGCCGATGGAAGTCTCATCCGGGCCCGCAAAGGGACCGGTACGTTCCTGTTCGTCGTACGAGGCAAAGCAGCCCACGCAGGACGGAATTTTCACGAAGGCCGAAACGCGATCGTTCACTGTTGCAACCTAGCTAGCGAAATCGACAAGCTCAATGACAAGCGCCCCAGCGTGACGGTCAACATCGGACGCTTGCGCGGTGGTAACGCAGTCAATGTCGTACCCGATACGGCGGTCCTGCGCGTGAATGTTCGGGTCGCGGACTCCCAAGACCAACAATGGATCGAATCCAAGCTGGATGATTTGGTCGGCAAATACGATCAGGCCGACCGAGGCTTGCGAGTTGAACTCTCGGGTGGCATCCACGCACCGGCCAAAGTTTTCGATGAGCCAACCCAGTGGATCAAGCAACGGGTCGAAATCGCCGCTCAAGAACTCGGACTCTCGATACGCTGGAAGGAATCCGGGGGAGCTAGCGACGGCAACAAACTACAAGCCATGGGGCTGCCAAACATCGATACCTTCGGCCCTCGAGGTGACGCACTTCACAGCGACCAAGAATGGATCGAACTGACAAGCTTGGTCGAAAAAGCGCAGTTGACTTGCGCAACCTTCTTTCAATGCGTGCGATTGCCCATGGTGCTGCCTCCTAGCTAGGAGGTAGCGCTAGAAAGAGGACCCAGTGACGATGCTGGACAATCAGGTGGATCGAACATCAAGTCCTTGGACACTGCTGCTGGAACTGCTCCCAAATTGCTCGATCTCGTGCCCCATTTGCTGTGCGATCTGTACAAAAAGATTGCAAAGAGGCGTGTTCTTTTCGCGATCCAGCATCAAATGCTTACCGTGCCGAAATCTTCCACCAGCAAGCAGCAGTGGAAGGTTTTTCGTGTCATGGGAGTTGGCATTTCCTAAGTTGCTCCCGAAAACCACCGAGGTGCTGTCCAAAAGTCGGGATGCACCTTCCTGTTTACGGTTCAATGCAGCGAGCAATTTTTCGAATGCGTGGATTTGAGCCTCTTCGATCAAACGCAATTGCTTAATTTTTTCGGCATCTTGACCATGGTGGGATAGGTTGTGGTGATCGATGCTGACTCCAGGAATTGGTGGGACATCATTTCGGCCTTGGACCATCACGGTGATCAACCTCGTCGAATCGGTCTGCAGGGCTAGGGGTATGAGTTCGAAAAGCAATTGCATTTGCCCGATCAAATCCTTGCTTTCCTTGATATCCTCGGGGAGCGTCGCATCGACCTTGGGTTTTGGCTTGTGCACCCACGCTTCCGCCGCAGACAATCTCTGCTCCATTTCTCGAACCGAATACAAGTACTCCTCGAGCTTCTCACGGTCGTCTTTGCCGATGCGATTTCGGAATTGCCGTGTTTCTTCTCGGACCGTATCCATGATGCTCTTGCCTTCACGCAGTTTCTGAATCTGGGCTTCTTTAGCCTCTGCGGTCCCATCCAGAAAGAGTTTGGTGAACATTCGCGATGGTGATTGCTCTCCAGGGATCATGATCCCACTGGACGTGTGCGATTGGCTCGATCCGTCCGTACTGAGTTGTAGCGATGGAAACCGTGTCTCTAGCCCGATTTTTGAGGCGAGCCATTGGTCGATGGAGATCGAGTTTCGGAAGCCCGCAAGACCGGGGTGACGGGCTGCGGTCAACCATGTCATCGCTGATGAATGACCATCCGACCCGGACTGGTCCGGATGGGATATCCCATTGAACAACGTATAGTCCTGGCGATGGGAATCGAGTATTTTCAGATAAGGTGTCAACTCAAAATCAGAGCCGCCAGCTTCAGGAAAAAGAAACGGCGTATGCAATCCGAGTGTGGTGCAGATACAGACCAGTCGTTGCGGGATTCTCTCCTGTGCGGCTCGGACACCTCGGGGAAGGAAAGCATCGAGGATGGGCAATGCCAACCCAACTCCGCTCGCTCGCAAAAAGGCACGTCGATCCGCCCTGAAAACGCCATTGGGATAGTTCATTATTCGCTCGTGTAATGTTTTTTTTCTTGTGGACTATCGGTTCGGATCGATTGGACTAATCGATAGGACTACTTGCTGGTGAACAGCTTGCTCGCGACCACGCGATGGACGAGTGTGCGGACCCCAGCTCCGTTGGCCTGGACATCAGCAACAATGCGATCGATTTCCTCTCGATCGGCAAAGCTGATGGCCGACCCAGTTGCGTATGTGGCAAACTGCTCGACGAGCGACCTGGAAATCTGGCCTTGATCACGCAGTAGGGTACTTCGGAAAGACTCGATGTTCGAAAAGGGAACTCCATCGGAGGTTTCGCCACTTGGATCGACGGGTTTTCCAAGTTTGTATTCCCAAATATCTCTACCGTGCAGTTTGGTCATGGGCGGTGTGCCCTCGCCAACCGATCGATAGTTTTCTCGGAACCCGCCGATCACATCGAAACTTTCCAACGCAAACCCGGGAGGGTCGATTTCTCGATGGCATCGATTGCAGGTCTGCGAATCACGATGCTTGGACAATTGTTCGCGAATCGTGGTTGCTCCACGCGTATCGGGTTCGATGGCATTGACCGGCGGTGGTGGAGAGGGTGGACGGCCGATCAATCGCCTTAAGATCCAGGCACCGCGAAGGACCGGAGAGGTCACCGTGCCATTGGCTGTCACCTTGAGAACCGACGCGTGTGTCATGATCCCTCCTCGCGGAGAGTCTTGGGGCAGTTGCACCCGGCGAATCTCTTCACCGTAGAGATTCGGAGCGCTGAGATGAAATTCCTCGAGCAGCCTATAGTGCTCGGCGAGTCGTCGATCGATCATGACGAAATCCGAATCGATGATGGCACCGATAGGCAGATTCTTCTGCAATAACTCGCGAACGAATGCCTGAGTCTCTGCGACCATCGAATCCCTGAGCAGATCGTCGTACTCGGGATACAACTTCGCATCGGGGGTGGTTGCATCGATTTGAAATAGGTCTAGCCACTGGCCCGCGAATGAGACAATAAACTCCCGACTGCGAGGGGAATCCAACAGACGATCAACCTGTGCCCGCAAAACATCTGCATCCGAGAGCTTGCCGCTCTTGGCCAGACCCAGGAGTTCTTCGTCGGGTGGACTGCTCCAAAAGCAGTAGGAAAGCCGGGAAGCAAGTGCATAGTCGTCAAGCTTGCCGGGGGACTCCTCGAGCATAAGGAATTTGGGTGAAATCAGGATGCTTCGCAAAGCCACCCGCATCGCTTGCTCATAGCTACGGCCCGAATCCAATTCGGAGTGCGCCAAGGCGATGAAGCGATCCGCTTGGCCATCCTGCAACGGTCGGCGAAATGCCCGCTGAGCGAATCGTTGGATCGCATCGCTGGATTCGGACTTGGGATTCTCCGGCGCTAATTCGTAGGCGATATGGCCGTTCTGTGTCCATCGACCTCGTTTATCGAGCTTGCGCACCGATGAATCACCGAACACGCTCGATACGCTTTGGGGTGGCCAGTGCTCGATAAGGGGACCTTCGATCTCAACCCATTCAATCGCCATACCGGGAACCTTCCAATCTCTGACGGTATCGACGTTCCACACACTCTTGCCTTGTGAGTCGATACCGATCCCATATCCGGCAAATCGAAGATGCTCATTGGGGGTTAGCCGCGTGGTGAACTCGACGACGCGCGGCACTCCTTCCCTCAGCTCGAAGTAGTGCAGCATGCGACTGTTCTTCCAATCGCTTGAATATACTTTTAACGCGACGGCCTCATCGCGAGTATCCACAGAGTACGCGGACGCTCGAATCCGATAAAGTCCACTCGCAGGTGGGCTAAATTGCCTCAGGTCGTCCGGCGAATATCCTTGGCTGATAAAGACGATGGCATTCTCTGTCTGGCGAAACAATTGCCGGTGCTTTTCTCCCGAAACTGGGTCGACAACGCCTTCGCCCTTATCGAGATTCTCTCGCACCCCTTTTTCGTCGTGGTACCGCAACCGCTTCTGGAACACAGTGGGTTCCTCGGTTAACTGAATGCAATCGTCGAGCGCAAGTTCAATGACCTCAAGGTACTTTTCCAATTGCAATCCTGAGATCCGAAGTCCTTCCGATACGGTATCGTACCCACTTGCTCGGCCATCCTCAGGCAATAGGTGTTGGAGCGGAGTATCGATCCCGAGCAGATCATGAAGGCTATTTTCGAATTCGCGGCGATTCAACCGCCGGTACGACGTCCTGCCATCGCGATCCTGTCGCTCCGAGATCTCCGCATGCAATGTTTTCTTTAGCGTTTCTGCAATGGGTGCAATTTCTGCGTCCTTGAGTGCACTCTCCGGTGGCATCTCCCCTCGCACCACTCGGTCATGGATTCGAATCCAATGCCCTCGGTTCTCTTGCGATTCGATGGCCCAATCCAATGCATCGATATCCAGCCCCCCAGCCCTATCCGAGGCGTTGTGGCATCCCTTGCAATTTTCCGACAGGAACGTGGCTACCTCGGATGGTGGAGCCGCATCAAGGGTGATGGAAAAAACAAAATGCAACATCGAGGACAACAGCACTATCCTGGCCAGGACGTTGGATGGACGTTGCAAAATAGCCATCAGCTTTTTCTCCAGGATTCTGTGCTGCTTGGGGCTCTGTGTTCGGCGACTAGCATCGCTTGTTATGGTATCTAAGTTTCCCATTGAGGGAAAGCCGAGCATTAGCCGATCAGTTCGTGAAGCACTCGGCAGTCCCCATCGATTTGTGTCAATCGCTGCTGGAGGCCTTGGAAGTAGTAGGTCAATCGAGCATGATCGAGGCCCAAAAGATGTAGGATCGTAGCATGCAAATCGCGGACTTGGACGCGATTCTCGACGGCGCGGAATCCGAATTCATCCGTTGCACCGTAGAGGGTCCCTCCGCGGATTCCACCACCGGCCATCCAAACGCTATAGCCGTAGGGATTGTGATCGCGACCAGCCGAACCCTCCGAGGTTGGAGTGCGACCAAACTCCCCACCCCAAATCACAAGCGTCGAGTCGAGCATCCCTCTGGCCTTCAAGTCGGAAATCAATCCCGCAATCGGCTTGTCTATTTGCTTGCCATTTCGAACATGCTTTGCATCGTTCTCACCATGGGTATCCCATCCGTCTCCGCCACCTCCGTGGTAGAGTTGGACAAAACGAACTCCCCTTTCAATCAAGCGGCGAGCGTTTAGGCATTGGTTACCGAACGATCGAGTTTCTTCCCGATCGAGTCCATAGAGGGACATCGTCTGCTCGGTTTCACGGCTCAGATCGACCGCCTCTGGTGCAGTCGATTGCATGCGATACGCCAGTTCATACGCTGCGATGCGGGATTCCAATGCGTTGTCATGGCTGTGGGACTGCTGGAACCTGCGATTGAGGGATTGAGAAAAATCCAGGATCCTTCGCTGATCCGATTCAAGCAACTTCTCCGGGGGATCTAGGTACAGAATCGGCGCCCCAACGCTCCGAAGTTCCGTCGCGGAATGGACTGCTGGCAGAAATCCATTGCTATACGTTACCGGCCCTCCTTTTAGCGGACCGTCGCGCAACACCACGTATCCAGGGAGTTCCTGTGACTCCGACCCTAGACCATACGTTGTCCACGAACCTAAACTCGGACGCCCCATTTGGCTCGAACCTGTATGGGACAAATAAAGGGCCGGTGCATGGTTGAACTCGGTGTGATAGCAGCTTCTAATGACAGCTAATTCGTCTGCAACGCTCGGAAGATGTTCGAATAGATCGGACATCTCGATTCCAGATTCTCCGCACCGTCGAAAGCTTCTCTGACTTGGTAGCAGCCTGGCTTCGCTCGCCTTGGTAAACTCGAGATTGAGATTGGCAAAACTCGCAGGGAGCGTCTTACCAGCATGCTGCTGTAACATCGGCTTGGGATCGAACGTGTCGACCTGACTGGGCCCACCGTGCATGAACAAGGAAATGACGGCCTTGGCTTTTGCAGGATGATGCGTTTCCCCATGAGATAGCGGCCCGTGAGTTAGCTTATCCTCGGCTCCCAAGCAACCTCGATTCAAATCGAGGAAAGCCAATGCACCGATCCCCATCCCCGCACGTGCGAGCAAGGATCGCCGATTCAAGTATGGGTTGCCAATCTTGTGCATGTGGTTTTGCATTCAGTTTGCGCTGATGAATTCCGAGGTGTTGAAGATCGCTAAGCATAGATCGGCCAAGGCGCGTTGCGAAGCGCGATCGACCCCTTTCATTGCGTAACTCGATCGGGATTGGGATAGGAAGTTTTGGGCCAACTGTCGCTCCTCGTCGGATATCTCACGACTGTATGCCAAAAGCCAAGCCAACTCAATTTGTGAGGTTTCCTTTTCTCCTGCCTCGCGAGACAATCGCTCTGCCATCGCGGTCGCTTGGGTTGCCACCATGGTGTTGTTGAGCATCGTGAGGGCTTGCGCCGGCACGGTGGTGGTTTGCCGCGTCGGACAACTGACACTGTTGTTCGGTGGATCAAAGGCCTCAAAAAATGGAAATCGAAAAGAACGGCGACTCAAGATATAAATGGCGCGGCGGTTTTGTTCTGGCGTCACCGGCCACTTCTTGGCTGCGTTCTGCTCGATATCGTAAATCCCGAGCAATTCCTCTTCGGATAGTGCAGGTACAAATGGAACTCCATAGCAATGCAACTCCAACGTTCCGGACGTCGCATGCAGATGGTCCCAAACCTCCTCTGCCGACAATCTCCGCGACGGAAAACTCGATAGCAACTTGTTTTCAGGATCGATTTGCATAGCATTGGCAGATCGATGGACAGATTGTTGGTAGGTCGATGAGAGAAGTATCCTGCGGTGCAGATGCTTGAGATCCCAGCCGCTCTGGCAGAAATCCACAGCCAACCAATCGAGTAGTTCTGGATGGGTCGGAGTTGCCCCCTTGAGCCCAAGATCGTTCGGTGTTGCCGCAATCGCTCGCCCAAAATGCCATTGCCATACGCGATTGACAAAGCTTCGTGGAGTCAATGGATTGGCCGGAGAGACCAACCACTTGGCCAATGAAGCGCGGCGTTGAAGATTTTCTCCATCTGCGCTTGAAAGTTCTCCACCACCGGCGAAAAACGCCGGTATCGATGGAGCAATCGCTCCGCGTGGCTTTGATAATTCACCGCGCCCCAGAAGGCGAATCGGAGTCGGACTCGAAGCGTGCCTGAGAATCCGATAGTGAGTCCGCTCTCCTTTGCCCCAGCCCTTCTTATCCGTGTTGCGATCCCAGGTCTCGCTAGCCGCAAAAATGGCCTCAAGTCCGAAATAATCTCGCTGGCTGATCGGGTCGTACTTGTGATTGTGGCAATTCGCACATCCGACGGTCAACCCTAACATCGCCTCACCAAATGTGGTGACTTGGTCGACCCGCCGTACATATTCGAGCATCTCTGGGTATTGATCGAGCGCATTGGGCCATGGACCCAGCGTCCATACTGCAATTGCCTGCGACATCGCTTCTTTGTCCTGCGGCCAAAGCTCATCGCCGGCAACTTGCTCCATGAGAAACCGATCGATCGGTTTGTTCGAGGCGATGCTGCGAATGACATAGTCTCGATAATGCCATGCTTGTTCGTAGACAATGTCGGTCTCGAATCCACCTGAATCGGCATAACGCACGACATCGAGCCAGTGCCTGGCCCAACGCTCTGCATAAGCGTTCGACGCTAACAACTCCTCAACTAGTATCGCATACGCATCAGGTCGGGGGTCCGACAGGAATGATCGAATCTGATCAGGTGATGGCGGGAGTCCTGTGATATCAAAGTAAACACGCCTCAGCAGTTCGTATCGAGAAGCAACGGACGCAGGCTCGAGATTCCCTTTTTCCAGTCCCTGGAGAATAAACCGATCGACAGGTGTTTTTGCCCAGTTTGCGTGAGAGGATTCCAGGGGCGTCGGTAGCGGCGGTTGCCGCAATGGTTGGAACGCCCAATGGGCTCTGTAACTCTCGGTCCGAGGATCCGCTGTTTCCTCACTCGCAGGCCACACCGCACCTTGATCGATCCAAGCTCGGATCAATCCGATTTCCTCTGGTGTCATACCATCGCGATCCGGAGGCATCGACTCGTCGGCTTCGAGGCCGGAAATTCGATGCACCAAGAGACTCGATAGGCTATTGCCTACAAGGATTCCCGGACCACTCGCTCCACCCTCGATCACCTGTGCCCTTGTTCCCAACGAAAATCCACTTTGGTCTAGCCCCGGGCCATGGCAGTCATAGCAGTAGGTCTGAAACAGCGGCTTGATATCCGCAGCGAAATCGACTGCACGCTTGGTGCTCGGGACAAGTCGTGGCGCGACTTTCACCGCATCGTAGTGCAATTGGACTTTCTCCTCGCTGAGCACATGCGAATAGATCGCAAAGGCAGTCAAAGCACCGCTGAAGTATCGACCATCTTTCTCCCAACTCTCTCCACCGATTTGGATCGGGCGTCGATTGGTGATGGAACCAGCCTTGTCCCTGGCACGGTCGACAGATTTACCATCGATGTACAAGACGTTTTCACCCGCTTGGCTACGAGTCCAAACCAGATGATGGTACCGCCCATCATTGAGACCCAGCGGTGATGCCAAAACTACATCTCCACCTCCGGAGGGACCAACGCCAACGAGAATACGTCCCTCGTTGACGCCGTCGCTCAAGCTTCCGCCAATGATCCCCCAATCGCTCGATGCCCAGCCGCTGGTAAATTTGCTCACTAGCGTCGCGCTTCCTGGCCAATACTTCGCATCCCAAATTTGATCGCTGCGAAACCAGAGTTCGACCGATAGGCTTTGACTATCCAATCCGCTCGATCCGTCCAACTCAACGAGATTCATGCCATCAAACACGGCCGACACAGCAGAGAATTCGTCAGGGGTACCGAGGAACTCAACGCCGCGCGTCGGTACGGCAGTCCATGGTTTTCCATCCGTTAGCAGACTACCTTGGAGCTCGGTGGACTCTATTATGTGGCTGTTCGGTTTGTTGCTCTTCAGGGGGAGGTAGTAGCAAAGAGGTTGACTTGCGAGGACCTCATCGTTTGCCATGGCCTTTTGACGCTGCAACACAGGCGTCATCAAACCCAAAGTAAAGAATAGAATTAGGAGTCCGCTGAGCGTTCGCATAGGCTTCGTCGGGAGTCGAATTCACACAAACCCTAAGTCTAACTTCGTAAAACCCGTGCGGCAATCGCCAATTGGCGATCTCATTCTGTTTGCGATGCTTGCCAGTCGGACCGGTCGTGCCGCCCATGGCCCCAATCGTGGCATTCGACTGACGGCTCTGGAGTCCCGGCATGGCTGCCTCGTTCGGCTTGGTCCGGGTTGGATCACCCGTAAAGATCTGCTACAGATCGATCAATAAGTGATTCTCGTCGGTAGGATCGATTACAATCCAGAATACGATTACAATCACATCATGGATTCCCAACGACCCATCAACGTGGTGCCAGAGCAAGGCATCCCATTTTCTATTATTGCGAACCCACTGCGATGAGCACGATTTCCGCAAAACTCTCTGGACGCGAATTCGACGCGATGGTAGACCGCGGCGTTTTCGATTGCATCGATGGTAAGAAATTAGAACTGATCCGGGGAGAATTGCGATTCATCAACCCAGCAGGCCCTGTACATGATGATTACATCGACTATCTGAATCGCTGGTCTCATTCGTGGACGACCCAAGAAACAGCCAACATCCGGGTGCAAAGTGGATTGATCTGTGACGACAATCGACCTGAGCCCGACATCCTTTGGCTCAAACCTCGACGCTACGGACGGAATCGTCCTACGGCGGCAGATGTGCTTTTGCTGATCGAAGTTTCGGATACGAGTCTAGCCTCTGATTTGCAAGAGAAGGCGGATATGTATGCCCAAGCCGGGGTGCATGAATATTGGGTCGTCGATGTGCCGTCTTGCCGTATCCATGTACTCTCGAATAGCGATGGAAAGACCTTCAGGAAAATTCAAATTGCGATCGCGCCTACTCTACTTTCACCAGAGTGTGCTCCGACCGCCAAGCTAGATCTGGCTGATCTGTTCTCGGTGACTTAACGCTCAGGGACTTAGCGCTCTGGGTCATTCGGGGTTGATACCTTCTTGGACGCTATCAGCCTAACCCATGGCCATAATAATTTCACTCGATTCCTTCTCGTTCGGGGATCTCGATGGTGACTTCGCTCCCATCGTCCAGTCCATCGATTTGCTGACCGACATCCCCGCAGAAGTCCCAGTACTCATAAAGATCTGAGACGTACACATTCGATGCCTCAAATTCCCCTTCGAGGGTGGGGAGCAATTTGAAGCCGTAGCATTGACCTTGCTCGAGCTTGAGGCCAGCTGCTTGCAGTTCGTCCACCAGATCGATCAACAGCCATACGATCAAGTTCTCTTCGTCTTCCAGAAGATTGAAAAACTCCTCCTCTGTTTCCGCGACCACTTCGTTGGTTCCATCGGAAATGTTCAGAAAATTGACTCGCTCTTGCTCATCAAACCAAAATAGATCCCCGAAGTTGTTCATCATCCAAGGCTGAATTTGGGTGCCGGCTGGTATGAGCCAAGTCCATTCACAGAAGAGCTCGGTCCAATCGATGTCCTCTATCGAGATGAGGTAGTTTTCGAGTTCCATTTCAGTTCCTATTGAAGGGAGTTTGGTGATAAGGCGGATAGTAGCTGTTGACCAAAAGACTGGTTCAATCGAGATTGTAGTCGATGCCCACTGCCTGGATAGCTCCACATCATGACAGGTGCGGACTGGCCGCATAACGCATCAGAAATCCCGTGGAGCCATTTAGGCTATACTTGGACGAGACGATATCGACTGTTGAACGAGAACCAAGGAACTGAGTATGAACCAAATCTGTTTGAAACTGGTGAATTTTTCGACCTGCTGCTTGCTTTGGTGCGTGGTACTCGGGCCCCTAGTACTCGGGCCCCTAGGGAGCCTGGGTAGAGCCTTGGGGGATGAGCCGCCGAGGCTCGAACTTTGGCCAAGCGGTGCACCGGGTTCGCAGGATCGAAAAAGTGAACCGGAGAAAACCGATCGCACCAATGGTGCTTGCAATGTCACCAGCGTCCATGCCCCTTCGATCACAGCCTATCTTCCGAAACCCGAAAACGCTACCGGAACGGCGATCGTCATCGCTCCTGGCGGTGGGCACCGGATGCTGTGTTTGGGCCACGAAGGGGACTCGCTCGGGCAATGGTTTGCCGACAACGGCATCGCTGCATTTGTGCTTCGCTATCGATTGGCCAGAGAAGAAGGATCGAAATACACAGTCGACGAGCATGCGATGGCTGATACCCGCCGGGCGCTGAGGCTCGTGCGGAGCCATGCCGCCGATTGGAAAATCAAAGCGGATCGGGTCGGCATTCTCGGCTTCTCAGCCGGCGGGGAACTGGCTGCCTTGTCAGCCATGGAATCCGATCCGGGCAAGTCGGATAGTTCAGATCCCGTAGATCGTTTTAGCAGCCGACCCGATTTCCAAGTCCTCATCTATCCGGGCAGCTCGCATCGGTTCACGGTCAGCAAGGGGATGCCTCCGGCGTTTATCGCACTTGGGGCCAAAGACCGCGATGACATCTCGCTAGGGATGGCCAAGCTGTACCTTCAGTACAAAGAGGTGGGCGTGCCTTGTGAGCTTCATATCTATTCCAACGCGGGCCACGGTTTCGGATACCGTGCCGATGCAACCCACGCGGCTGCGAAATGGCCTGAGCGTTTGAAAGAGTGGCTGATCGATTCGAAGTTGCTTGATTAGGACTGGGACGCTCGGCAGCCAATCAAGCCTCTGCAGGTGCTCAACAACATAGAGATCGGTAGCTGCTTGTCCGCACCGCTGCACTTAGGAATCGAGGTCAAACAGTTCGGCCAGCGATAGCGTTGCGCTTGGCTGGCAAAGTGGGATGATCAACTTGGATTTGTCAACCGTCTGGATCGATTGGTACTTTCCTTGTGTGGGTTTTCGGTGAACGTGAACCTGCTGGGCCTGAACCTCGATCACCCAATACTCGGGGATGTCATGTTCGGCATATAGCCTAGCCTTTTCACCCAAATCCTGCTCCGTGCTGGAGTCAGAGACCTCGATCAGCAGTAGCACATCTGCATGCGTCGGCCGTATGCGCTTGGATGGCATCCTGCGTGACCATACAAGGTCTGGTTCAGGACGGTGATCGCCACAATGGATACTCGACTGCACGCGAATGGACACTTCTGGACGGGCGGTATTTTCATAGGACCAATTGGTTAAGTACTCGATCTGTCCGTCATGCACCGGACCTGCTGGATTCATAAAGCGAATCTCCCCGTAAATCAACTCCACCTTCTTGGGCTCGATATCAACAAAAGCTCCTCGTAAAACCATGCGGTCAAAATCATTTCCACTAAGTTTGGCGATGGAGCTCATAACTGCCTACCTAAGAAAATTCACTTGCCGACACCGGCGAGACATCGATGCTTGTCGGTACATTCTAGTGGATTTTTAATAAGCCGTCGAACCACTACGGTGCACCACATTGTTCGTACTCCTACTCGTACTCCTACTCGTACTCTCGATCAACGATCGTTATCGCCGCAGTTCAAACAGCCATCGAGTACGAGTACCGTCCGCCGCGGCGGACTGAGTACCGCTTCGCTGAGTACGAGTACGACAAAATCCGATGCGAGGCATGAACGTCGGCGGTAACGGGTCGCCGCAAAAGTACTTTGTTTTCAAAACTAGCGCCATCGGCGGCTCTCGTTCACCGCATTGATTTGCGAATTCTGTAGACTACAGGACGGACTTTCGGAACAAATCGGTGAATGGGTAGACGCCGGCGTCCTTGATCGCCGATTCGACCTGAGTTCGGTTTCCGGAACGGCATTCTGACAATTCTTGGGCGGTAATGCCCAAACACAATAGCAATCCTGCTGGGCGATCACGCACTTTGAATCGTCCGTAATCGCAAAACAGGAATGCGGCAATCGTTGAGCCATCGGGAGCCGCAGGACCAATATCCATCGTTTCGCCAGGATTCAACACCGACTCCAACGTGTAGTGGGCAAGTTTGCAAATGATGTCCGGTCCCCATTCATCATCATCACGAGAGCAAATCATTAATTCGTAGTTGCCTTGATCGTTTTGGAGTTGGTCGTCGCAGCCGATCAATTCCGATGTTGCGGCAACTACGCCATCGAGGTGGTTGCGAAAGTAGACGATGTCCGCTACCCCACCCATTTCCGCGCCGAACTGGAATGGGATAACGCCATGCCCGACCGTGTCGGCAGATTTACCAAGGATGCTCTCCATCGCGGCAACGCGCGCGTCCCACCAGAGCGTCCATTCATCGTCTTGATGTTCTGTGTCGGTCATGGGTTCTTTCGCATATCGCCGCCATTCAGCGAGTGGCGGCAAGCAAAGTTTCTAAAAGTCGCGACGGCGGATCCACCACGTCGATGCATGGTTTTGTTCTGGCTGTTTTTCGTGCTCGTGGTCGATCGATGGAGTGATTGTATCATTCCGTTATGGTCGATACCCGGGTCGGATTGGATTTTGCGACCGGAAAGGCAGAGGAAAATAAGAAGGACGGCTTACCAGATCAGGAAATGCAGTCTGCCAGTCGTACCGAACATCGCAATGCTGCCATGCAAGCAAGCCAACGCAAGTCAAAAACGGTCGACCGAGTGCTTCGCGTGCATGCCATTGCTCGTCAGAAATCAATCGACATGAATTCTAACCATACCAAAGACTGGCGGGGAATGCAATTTTACAAGCTCATTCAAAAGCCTAGAACCAACAAAGCCCCTAAGGTCGTCAAAAGGATCTTCCACGCGTCGTTCCTGGATGTGAATGTCTCCGCCGCCTGTCCCGAAAATTGACACGATGAGCGACCCTTGTTCATCGTCAAGATCAAGTTCAAATCGCTCGATGCCAAGTTTCGGCAATTGGCGCTCGTAGAAGGGACCGATAGCCAAAAATTGCGTGTTCGAGAGAAACAAGACAATATTGGAATAGAAGTCCCAACCAAACTCAAGTGGAGTGATGATCGTCGTGTTCAACGGCAGCAGGCGTCGGACCTGTTCATCGACTCGATAGTTGTAATCAGGCATATGTCACGCCAATGAAAGGACGAACCACCGTGGTCACCGTTGTCGCCGGAGACCACGATTCAAAAAATCAGGAAAGCACCAGCGGCGACTTCGGTGCACCATATTGTTTCTTACTCCTACTCGTACTCCTACTCGTACTCCTACTCGTACTCGAAGCGACCTAGTATAGCTATCCGGCACATTGGTCTGCAAGTTCCCGCGAACCGCCTCGATCAACGAACGGCATCGCCGCAGTTCAAACAGCCATCGAGTACGAGTACCGTCCGCCGCGGCGGACTGAGTACTGCTTGGCTGAGTACGAGTACGACAAAATCCGATGCGACCGACGATCATCATCGCAAACCAGAGTGCAATGAATCCATCGATCGCCGAAGACCTGCGTGCGATCAGCACCGTCAATGCGGATCGGACGGATCGGACGGAAGAGCTTGGGAACAGAAGCGATCATTTGCCCAGAGCAAACGGCAAGGCCGCCTGGCGGCGGCGGTTTTTTTGACAGTGTTGACAGTGTTGACAGTGTTGACAGTGTTGACAGTGTTGACAGTGTTGAAAGTGTTGAAAGTGTTGAGAGTGTTGACGGTTTTGACAGCGGACAAGGTTGACACTGTTGACCTCATTGACGGCTAAGGTCAATCTCGTCAACTCGGTCCGCAGTCAATCCAGTCATCAGCGTCTCACCGCCATGCCATTAAGATCGCCACGTTCCTGGGTGCGGCCTTCTCCGCTTGGCGAAATGCAGATTCATGACAAGGTGGGCACTGCCAGAGATAAAGCCAAGAATCATGATCATCACATGGACCAGTATTGCTTACTGGTTCTCATGTGGCTCGGGGTCGTGTGCTCGAGACCTTGAATGACCAGAACAAGAAGCTCGACGCGGTGATCGTTACGGCAGTCTTTATGCGGGCGGGTTCGAGAGATCAGCGTACTTCTTGCTGACAATGTTGCGGGGCCAAGCAAACCCCATCCCGATCCCGTTGAGCAACTCGGTCGGGACCACCCCTCCCAAAATCTTAAACATCGGTCGATACAACGACTCCCAGTCCTTGTTCCCGGCCGGACAATACTGCCGTCCGTTCCCCTCGACGGCTGTCACTCCCCGAATCCTTGACGCAAGCGATGCGGAGGCCATGAACGAGCCACCCACGCAAGTCAAATCCTGTACGTAGATCTTCATCCCCCATTGCTTGGCCGCCGCGCTGAGCAAGATCGAATCGCTCACTCCCTTGCAAGCCTTGACGGCTACCCCCGAATACCCCTGCTGCTTGGCAAATCGGAGCATCTCCAAATCCGTTAACGATTCGTCGATGACCACCGGCTTGAGCCGACTGACTCGGTGCATCGTGACCTCTTTACGCAATCGCAAATCCCGACCCATGGGCTGCTCGATGTAATGGATCTTGGGAACCGCTTCTCGATTGAGCCTCTCGAGCCTCTCGATAAAATCGATGACATAATCCTCGTTCTCGCATGCCTCGTTGAAGTCCAACGAATACGAAAACTGCTTGGTCGGAAACGCTCGCGATGATATCCGATCGATCTCCACCACGCGCCCCACGTCGGCATCAAGCTCCTTGCCTGTGAGCTTGATCTTCAAGTGCGAGAGCTGTTGCGTTTGGATCCATTCCTCGAGGGTCTCAGGAAGCCCATCGCCGATCTTGCGATTCAAGTCGTCTTTGCTCAGTGGATCGAGCGAGCCGACCAAGTGGTACAAGAAGAGGATCGGGGACGTCTCCGGAGCAATGATCTCCGAAAAGTCCTTTCCAACGAATTCCTCACCGAGCCAATTCGATAGATCGCTACCGACATGCTCATTCGTGAAACAATCGAACGTGTTCTTGTGATGCAACCGGCCATAAGCATCATGCAGAGCAATATCTAACGGAGAAAGCGCCAAAGCGATCGCAAGATCAGGGATCGGCTCGGTAAGCTTCATCGATGCGGCGAGCTCCTCGGCGAGCTTTTTGGCGATCGGTTTGAGCTGGCCAGCCAAATGCAACGGATGCTGGTCGGCAACCAAACTCGTCGCAGCAGCAACGATCCGCTCAGCAAGCACCACGATGGTCCGAAGTGCCATCTCTGGACTCAGGGCTGTTGTCGGCCAGGCCCATGCCGTCCCCATCGTCATCTCGCCGATTCCGTGAGCTTTCTTTTTTCCCGATTGCTCTTCGAGGGTCACCACCGCACGAAACACCGTGACATCGTTGACCACCCGTCCTCCGAACTTCAGAGGGAACCGGTAAAGAAAAGGAAACTTTTCGGATTCGGCCTCTACGACGGAAATCTTCGACTTGCTCATGGAACCTACCACATGAAACCTACCACTGGATGCACCAAACTCACGGACATCAAACGCCGGGGTCGATAGCATAGACTTTTCGAACTGCGGCCCGAAAGGTCCCAGCAGAAAAATCCAAGGGAATTTTAGGCAAAAGGCTCGAATCCCAACGTTATCTTGGGATCCCCTCAAGTTGCCGAGCGATGTATTTGGCGAGAATATCTGTCTCCAAGTGGACCGAATCGCCGGTTCCTAGCTCGCCCAATGTGGTGAGAGCAAGCGTGTGAGGAATCAGCGCCACCGAGAAACGCTCGTCGTCGGCCTCGACGAGCGTTAGGCTCACTCCGTCGACCGTAATCGACCCTTTAGGCGCCATCTGACGCAATAAAGCGATCGGAGCGGTGAACTCATAGAAGCGCCAATCCCCTTCGGTGCGAATGCTAGTCAGTTTTCCAAGTCCGTCGATATGGCCAGTGACGAAGTGGCCTCCAAGCCGGTCTCCGACTCGCAGTGAGCGTTCGCAATTGACAAATTGGCCCGGTTGCAATTTGGCGAATTTGGTTTTCGAAAGGGTTTCGGACCCAAGCTCAAAATGACATTGGGAGCCGTCGATCTCAACGACCGTCAGACAACAACCAGAGAGTGCAATGCTGTCTCCTAAACCAACGGGCTGATCGGTGCTATGCGCCAGTTCCCCAAGCTCAAAGACCAATCGCCTGCCAGGCCCAATGTCGAAACTCTGGACCAGTGGGATTTTGGATTCGACGAGCCCTGTAAACATGCAATGAACACCTTATCATCGAGCAAAGACCTAACCCACAGTAGATGCTTCACGGTAGAGGCTTCAGAGTTGAGGCTTGTAGGCAATAGGAAAGTCAATTTACTCTCAAGCGAGGCTTCGTTGGAGTGTCATTGGTTAAAAAAGCCGAGGGCCTGCCGATCGCGGGGGGGC
>Ga0114972_10000736_pt1 | contig 24530 bp, 25 predicted proteins | sample M_140807_EF_Meta_FD_87354 | JGI IMG/M metagenome (GOLD analysis project Ga0114972, IMG submission 87354) | Freshwater microbial communities from Lake Montjoie, Canada to study carbon cycling - M_140807_EF_MetaG | ecosystem: Environmental > Aquatic > Freshwater > Lake | place: Lake Montjoie...
ACGGAGGAGGGGATGACGAAGGATAGCGGGCCGTGGATGTTCCGGTCATCGACCACTTCCGGCCAGGCGAAGAGGTCCTGCTTCAGCCGCCCCGTCAGCGGGAAAGCCTTCGGGTCGAGCCCGGCCGGAGCGACGGGGCCAAAATCAAAGGTCTCGCCGCGCCCCATGCCGGGGGCCATGACCTGGGCGAAGCCGATGCCACCAAGGCCAGAGTTCCACGGCTCCAGCACCGCGAGGGCGAAGGCGGTGGCCACCGCGGCATCAGCGGCGGTGCCGCCGGCCCGCAGCATATCTGCCCCGGCCTCGGCCGCGGCCTTGGCCTGGGCGACCACGACTCCGCCCTGGCCACGTGCCGCGGGCTTGTGCAGCTGCCAGTTTTGCGACTGGTGCGGGTGGGTCTGCCAGGCGGCCATCACGGAGCTCCTCAAGCGGCGGTCGCCGCTATGCTCCTGCGTTCGCGACCCGCCGGCAAGCGCAAGTCTGGCTCAGGCCAGCTTACGGCGCCGTTCCGCGACCATCGCTTCGTAGTCGCGGTTATGGTTGGTGTTGATATGAGCGAAGAGCGCGGCGCGCGAATCCGCCTCATCGCCCCGCTCCAGTGCCTCCACCATCGTTGTGTGCTGGCGTACTGCGGCGCCCAGGTCATCCTCCTGGACCGTCAGGCCTGTGATCACGGCGAGTTGGCGCGACAGGTTCAGCCAGAGCGCAAGCAGCGGCGGATTGCCCGAAGCGCGGCAGAGTTCGGCATGGAAGTGCTCGTCGGCCGCGACGATCAGCGCCGGGTCCTGGCCATGAATGGAGGTCGCATAGGCATCCCCCGCACGGCGCAGGTGCTGGAAGCGTTCGGCACCGCCTAACTGCATCAGCGCTTCCTGCACCGCCAGGTTTTCAAGCGAGAGGCGAACCCGCATCAGGGCGCCGACGCCCCGATTGGTCACCTGCATCAGTCGCATACCTTTATAAGGTGTGCTGACGACAATGCCTTGCGATTCGAGCAGCCGCAGCGCCTCCCGCACCGGTACGCGGCTGATCCCGAGGTCGCGGGCGATCTCGGCCTCGACCAGGCGATCGCCGGGGAGGAAAATGCCGCGGGCGGCGCCGGCCACAATGGCTTCTGCCGCCTGTTCGACCATAGTGCGCGGCTGCACTGGCAACAGACGGCGAGGCTCGCGGCTGGTGTCGAGCGATGCGTCACGAACAACTGGATGAGGCGATGGCACTAGCGTGATCTCCCAACGGAGTGAACGAAGTATATCTTTCGGCACGCACCTTGAATAGCCATTATGATAGATCGGTGTATTTTTCCAGACCGCGCATAAAGTGAATTTTTTAACAGTAATCAATCGATAGTTGTTTTCGCATTTCGTAGCAACCTTAGGTGTGCGACTGAGAGGGAGGACATGCCCTGGCAGTACGAAAATCTGTGCAAAATCTACAACTTATAGGTGCAAAAAGATATCTGTAGACAAAGTATCACATAGCAACGCCCGCATGCACACGCACAATGGCGTGAGGAAGGCCACCTCTGGCGCTGCCCGGGCGGGCGGGCAAAATACGCCCGTTGCGTCCGGAGCATCATATGTCGCCCGAGGAGATTGCCGCTTTCGGCATCGAAGGCCAGTGGCCGGTGATCCGGCGGCATCGCATCCGCTGGTCGGAATGCGATCAATTCGCGCATGTGAACAACGCGGCCTACCTCAGCTATTGCGAGGACTTGCGGGTCTCCCATTGGCTCTCACTCGGCGGCCGCTTTGCGGTGGGGGAAGCCGGGCCGGTGGTGAGTCGGATCGAGGCGCGGTATCTGAAGGCTCTCGGCTTCGATGACGAGGTGGCGTTGACGCTGCGCCCCGGCGTCCTTCGCCGGACCAGCCTGACCCACGAATATGCCGTTTGGCATCGTGGCCTCGCCTTCGCCTGCACGACCGTCATCGTTCTGGTCAGGCATGGCTCGGCGGAGAAAGTGTCGATACCGCAGGCCATGAGGGTAATGCTACTCGCGCAGGGGGGCAGTGAGTATCCGGGCTGAGGGTAGCAGCGGGGTCCGGCTTGCCCCAAAGCCGGCTGCGTGCCATACAAACGCTGCCGGCTCGGCTCCCGCGTCGGCAAATTCACACGTGGTGCACCCTTCCGGAAGGCTGGGTCCGGTCCCCATTTGGGGGCGCGCGCTGCGGAGGCTCAACCGGACGTTTTTGGAAGGAAGATCGCTCATGGCGATGCCCGAAGTAACCCTGCGCCAGCTGCTCGAGGCCGGCGTGCATTTCGGCCACCACACGCGGCGCTGGAACCCGCGCATGGCCCCCTTTATCTTCGGTGTGCGCAATCAGGTGCACATCCTCGATCTGCAGCAGACCGTACCAATGATGGAGCGCGCTCTAAAGGCGGTGCGCGATGTGGTTGCCGGCGGCGGTCGCGTGCTCTTTGTCGGGACCAAGAAGGCGGCTGCCGAATACGTGGCCGAAGCGGCAACCAAATGTGGCCAGTACTACGTCAACCATCGCTGGCTCGGCGGCATGCTGACCAACTGGAAGACCATCACCGGCTCCATCAAGCGCCTTAAGCAGATGGACGAGCAGCTCGCCGGCGGCGTGCAGGGTCTCACCAAGAAAGAGATCCTGATGCTAACGCGGGAGAAAGAGAAGCTCGACCGCGCGCTTGGTGGCATCAAGGAGATGGGCGGCCTGCCGGACATCATCTTCGTGATCGATGTGGTCAAGGAAAAATTGGCAATCGAGGAGGCCAATAAGCTTGGCATCCCGGTCATCGCAGTCGTTGATTCGAACGCCGATCCGAAGGGTATCGCCTTCCCAATCCCGGGTAACGACGATGCTATCCGCGCGATCAACCTGTATTGCGACATGATCGCCGGCGCGGTCTTCGATGGCATCTCGGCCAATCTGCAGGATTCGGGCGTCGATCTCGGCGCCGCGGCCGAACTGCCGACCGACGATCCTGCTGCCGAGGTGGCCGAGACCGCCGAGGTCGCGCTGGTGGCCGAGGCTGAGGCGCCGCAGCTGCAGGCCTGATCGGCGCTGTGGATACAGAAGCTGGCCGCGGCCCTCGGGCCGCGGCGCATTCTGCGGCGCTTGGCGCCGCGACCAAGGAGGGCTGAAAGATGGCCGAGATTTCCGCGGCGCTGGTGCGCGACCTGCGCGACAAGACCGGCGCGGGTATGATGGATTGCAAGAAAGCTCTGGTCGAGAGCGCCGCCGACATGGAGGCGGCGATCGACTGGCTACGCAAGAAGGGCCTGTCGGCTGCAGCCAAGAAGTCCGGCCGCGTCGCCGCCGAGGGATTGGTCGGCGTTGCCACCGGCCCGCAGGTCGGTGCCATGGTCGAGGTCAACGCCGAGACCGATTTCGTCGCCCGCAACGAGCATTTCCAGCAGTTTGTCGCCGAGCTCGCCGGCCTGGCATTGGTCTTCGGTGATGATGTCGAACAGCTGAAGCACGCCGAATATCCGGGCAGCAAGTACAGCGTGCAGCAGAAGCTGAACGATCTGATTGCCACCATCGGCGAGAATATGACCATCCGCCGCGCGAAGCGCTTCGAAGTGGCAAACGGCGCGGTCGCTAGCTATGTGCACAACGCCATTCGCCCCGGGCTCGGGAAGATTGGCGTGCTGGTCGCGCTCGAAGGGCAGTCGGAACTCGCGGTGCTCGAGCAGCTTGGGCGGCAGATCGGCATGCATGTGGCCGCTGCCCGGCCGGAGGCGCTTGATGCCGGAGCGGTCGATCCCTCGGCGCTTGAGCGCGAGAAGGCCGTGCTGGCCGAACAGGCCCGGGCTTCGGGCAAGCCGGAAGCGATCATCGCCAAGATGGTTGAAGGCCGAATCCGCAAATATTACGAAGAAGTCGTCCTGCTGGAGCAGGTCTGGGTTCACGATGGCGAGACCCGGGTGAAGGAAGTGGTGAAGAAAGCGGGTGGCGACTTGACCGGTTTCGCCCGCTTCCAACTGGGCGAGGGGATCGAGAAAGCAGCGACCGACTTCGCCGCCGAGGTTGCGGCGACCGCCGGTCTCGGCCGTTGACGTCGGGGGGGCCGAGGCCATTAGCCTCGGTCCCGCCCACCGCCGAATCTATGCCGCTGGTGCTTGCCGTCCGGCGATACCATCAGTAAATCGGTCATCACTTCGGCGCGCCAAGGACCTTATCTATGACCACCCGGCCCAACTACCAGCGCGTGATGCTGAAGGTGTCCGGCGAGGCGCTGATGGGAAAGCGCGAGTACGGCCTGGATACCGCCGTGCTCGGTAAGATCGCCGCGGATGTGAAAGGCGTGATCGACCTCGGGTTGCAGGTCTGTCTCGTCATCGGCGGGGGCAATATTTTTCGTGGCATCTCCGGTGCGGCAGCTGGCATGGAACGGGCCCAGGCCGATTACATCGGCATGTTGGCGACCGTGATGAACGCACTCGCCATGCAGAACGCGCTGGAGCGGGTCGGTCTGCCAACTCGGGTGCAGTCAGCGATCCCCATGGCCTCGTTGTGCGAGCCCTACATCCGCCGTCGTGCGATCCGGCATATGGAAAAGGGCCGGGTCGTCATTTTCGCTGCCGGCACGGGCAACCCCTTTTTCACCACTGACACGGCGGCGGCGCTGCGGGCGGTAGAGATGGGCTGCGACGTCCTGCTGAAAGGGACCCAGGTCGATGGCGTCTATGCCGCCGATCCGCGCAAGAGTCCTGGGGCGGAGCGCTATGTCACGCTGACCTACCACGACATGCTGGCGCGCGATCTTGCGGTCATGGATGCGGCGGCGATCAGCCTGGCGCGAGAGAATAAATTGCCGATCATCGTGTTCGACATCCATGAACCGGAAGCCTTTACCGCTGTTATGCGCGGCGAGGGAAGGTTCACGACCGTCATCGAACAGTGACCGCGCGCGCACCACAGGGCGGAGCGCGTCCGCATCCCAGGGGGAGAGGGTCATGCCGGCCGATATCAAGACTCTGAAGCAGGATCTAACGCGCCGCATGGACGGCGCGGTAGACCTTCTGAAGAAGGAGTTCTCTGGCCTGCGCACCGGGCGCGCCAGCCCCGCGCTGCTGGAGCCGATCCGGGTTGAGGCCTATGGCAACAACCAGCCATTGAACCAGGTGGCCAACGTCTCGGTCGCCGGCCCCGGGCTGCTTTCGGTCCAGGTCTGGGACAAGTCGGTGATCAAGGCGGTGGAAATCGCGATCCGCGACTCGGGTCTCGGCCTGAATCCGCAGACCGAAGGGCAGGTGATCCGGGTGCCCTTGCCACCGCTGACCCAGGAGCGGCGGAACGAACTGGTCAAGACCGCCCATAAATACGCCGAAGCCGCCCGCGTCGCGGTGCGCGGGGTCCGCCGCGACGGCATGGAACAGATCAAAGCGCAGGAAAAGGACAAGAAGGCCCCGCTCAGCCAGGACGAGGCGAAGGGTTGGTCCGATGAGGTCCAGAAGCTGACAGACGCTTATATCAAGCAGGTCGATAGCGCGCTCGGCGATAAGGAGAAGGACGTCAGGCAGGTCTGAGCGATGCCCACGACCGTTCAACCCATCATGACCCATGCGCCGCTCGACGAGGCGACTCTCGCGCCGGTACGGCCGATCGCGGTCACGCCGCCGACCACGGCGCGCCATGTCGCGATCATCATGGACGGCAACCGCCGCTGGGCGGAACAGCGCGGCCTGCCCGTGGCGCTTGGCCACAAGGCCGGGGCGGAGGCGGTGCGCCGTACCATTCGCGCGGCAATCGAGGCCGGGGTGCAGTGGCTCACGCTTTATGCGTTTTCCTCAGAGAATTGGCTGCGACCGGCTGAGGAAGTGAAGGCGTTGACCGGGCTGATGCGATTCTACCTGCGCGCCGAGGTTGCGACACTCGCCAAGGAAGGCATCCGCCTGCAGGTGATCGGGGAGCGTGAGCGCTTCGGTGCGGAGACGATGCGCGAGATCGAGCGTGCCGAGGCGCAGACCGCCGCTGGGCGACGGCTGACGCTCACCGTCTGCCTCTCCTACGGGGCTCGCAGCGAAATCGCCGCCGCCGCCCGCGCCATGGCACGGGCGGTTCAGGACGGGCGGCTTGATCCAGCGAGCATTGACGAGACGAGCCTTGGGCGTTTCCTCTACACGGCGGCGATGCCCGATCCTGACCTGATCATCCGCACTTCAGGCGAGCAGCGCCTGTCAAATTTCCTGCTCTGGCAGGCCGCCTATGCCGAGTTTGTCTTCCAGGATGTGCTTTGGCCTGATTACGGCCAGCCGCACCTCGCCGAAGCGCTCCGCGAATATGGCCGGCGGGAGCGGCGCTACGGTGCCCGCACCGGCTGATCTCGGCCCCGCTCGCTGGCCCGACCTGCGGCTGCGCATTGCCTCGGCTGCCGTTCTGGTGCCGGTGGCGTTGCTCGCCCTTTGGCTGGGCGGGGCACTCTGGGCTGGGCTGGTCGTGCTTGCCGCCCTCGGGCTCGCCTGGGAATGGGTGCGCCTCTGTGGCGGGGATTGGCGGCGCTGGCCGGGCATTGCCGTACCCTTGGCGATGCTCGCCGCCCTCGGCCTTGGGCTGGTAGGGCTCTGGCCGGCGGCCTGGTTGCTGGTCGGTCTTGGCGGCCTTGCCTTGGCCTTCCGGGACGGCTGGCTTGGCTTCGGCCTCGCCTATCTCGGCGTTGCGGCGCTGGCACTGCTTGGGCTGCGGCAGGCGCCCGGTGGGGCGGCGAATGTGCTGTTTGTTCTGGCGATCGTCTGGGCGAGCGATATCGGCGCCTATTTCGCCGGTCGCGCCCTTGGCGGGCCAAAGCTGGCGCCAGGGATTTCGCCGAACAAGACCTGGTCGGGAGCGGTCGGGGGCTTATTCGCCGCGGTGACGGTGGGTCTTACGGTGGCCAGTGCAGTGGGTGGATTGGGCAAAGGCTGGTTGATCGTGGCCGCGCTGGCCGCCTTGCTTGGCATCGCCAGCCAGGTGGGGGACCTGTTCGAGAGCTGGCTGAAGCGCCGCTATCATGTGAAAGACAGCTCGTCCCTCATCCCCGGCCATGGTGGTCTGCTCGATCGGCTGGATGGGGTGCTGGCCGCCGCGCCGATTGCGGCGCTGGCGGTGCTGGTGTTCGGCGCCGGACGGGTATTATGGCCATGAAGGCCCGGCAGGAAGGACGACTCGCGGTATGAAACGCCTGACCATTCTGGGCAGTACGGGCTCGATTGGGCGGAGTACGCTCGCTCTGGTGGCCGCTGCCCCGCCCGGTGCCTATGGGATCGAGGTCCTGGTTGCCGGGCGCGATGTCGCGGGGCTCGCCGCGCAGGCGCGCGAATTTGGCGCCCGGCTTGCCGTCGTTGCCGACCCGACCGGGCTCGATGCCTTGCGTGAGGCGCTCGCCGGCAGCGGGATCGAGGCCGCGGCCGGCCCAGAAGCTGTGATCGAGGCCGCTGGCCGGCCGGTGGATTGGACCATGGCGGCGATCGTTGGTGCAGCTGGGCTGCGCGCCACCCTTGCGGCGCTGGAATGCGGCAGGACCGTCGCCATTGCCAATAAGGAAAGCCTGGTCTGCGCCGGAGAGATCGTTCTGGCGGTTGCCGCGCGCACCGGTGCCACCCTGCTGCCCTGCGATTCCGAACATAATGCGGTCTTCCAGGCGCTTGACACCAAGGACCCGGCGCTGATCGAGAAGATCGTGCTGACCGCCTCGGGCGGGCCGTTCCGCACGGCCGATCTCGCCACCATGCGCGCGGCGACACCGGAGATGGCGGTGAAGCACCCGGTTTGGTCGATGGGCGCGAAGATCTCGGTCGACAGCGCGACGATGATGAACAAGGGCCTGGAGGTGATCGAAGCGGCCCGGCTGTTCCCCATCCCGAGCGAGCGGATCGAGGTGCTGGTGCACCCGCAATCGACCGTCCACGGCATGGTGCAGTACGCCGATGGCTCGATCCTCGCCCAGCTAGGCACGCCGGACATGCGCACGCCGATCGCCCATTGCCTCGCCTGGCCGAATCGCATGCCGGTGGTGCTGCCACGGCTCGATCTGGCCGCGCTTGGCCGGCTGGAATTCGCCGCCCCCGATCCGGCACGTTTTCCGGCGCTTCGACTGGCGAGGGAGGCTTTGAATGCGGGGGGCGGCGCCCCAACTATCCTGAATGCGGCGAACGAAATCGCGGTGGCGCTGTTTCTTGATCGTCGCCTCGGTTTCCTCGACATCGCCGCGGTGGTGGAGGAGGCGATGCAGCAGCTCGGTGCCCCGGCGGTCGCTGGGCTGGACGAAGTCCTGGCGCTGGACTCGGCAGCGCGGGCACTCGCCAACCGACTAGCGGCGCGCCGCGCCGCTGCCGCCTGATGCCCGCTGGAGGGGCTTGACGTGGATCTTTTGAGTGCTTTCTGGACGGCCTTGCCGGCCTTGCCGCGGACCTTGATCGCCTTCGTGGCGGTGCTTGGTGTCCTCGTGTTTATCCATGAACTCGGCCATTACCTGGCGGCGCGGTGGCGCGGCGTGCGGGTCGATGTCTTCTCAATCGGCTTCGGCAAGCCGATCCTACGCTGGACCGACAGCCGGGAATGCGAATGGCGCATTTCCTGGATCCCTCTCGGCGGCTTCGTGAAGCTGCATGGGCAGGAGAACCCGGCCGAGGTCACCGCCGAACAGCGCGCCGCCTGGCGCCCGGGGGAGACCTTCCACGACAAGTCCGTCGGCAGCCGGGCGATCGTCGTCGCCGCTGGGCCGGTGGCGAATTTCCTTTTGGCGATCCTGCTTTTCGCCGGGCTCTACATGGTCGTCGGCCAGCCCGTGGGCGGCACCAGCATTGGCCAGGTGATGGCCGGTTCGGCCGCCGAACGGGGCGGGCTGCGGGCAGGCGATGAAATTCAGGCGCTCGACGGCGCAAGGGTGCAGCGGTTTGATCAGGTGCAGCGCTACATCCAGCCGCGGGCCGGGCAGCCGGTCGCCATCCGCGTATTGCGCGACGGCGCCGAGCAGACCCTGACTGTCACGCCCGAGCCTGCGGGCGAGGCGCCGAATGCTACCGGCCGGCTTGGCATCCAGGGAGGCGTCGGGCATTTCGAGCGGCTGGGGCCGGTGCAGGCGGTGACCGCCGGGGCCGCGCAGACCTGGGAGATCACCACTCAGACTCTCTCCGGCATCGGCGAGATGCTGACCGGAAAGCGCAGCGCCAAGGAGTTGGGCGGGCCGATCAAGATTGCCGAAATCAGCGGCGAGGCGGCCAATCTCGGCCTGACGCCACTGATCAATCTGATGGCAGTGCTATCGGTGAGTCTGGGACTGATCAACCTCTTTCCCATCCCGGTTCTGGATGGCGGTCACCTGATGTTCTACGCCGCCGAGGCGATCCGCGGTCGGCCGCTGCCGCCGAAGGTTCAGGAACTCGGCTTCCGGGCGGGCTTCGCGCTGCTGATTGGGCTGTTCCTCTTCGCCTCGAGCAACGACATCATCGAAGGCAGCATCGGCAAGTGGTTTTCCCGGTTGTTCGGGTGACCGGAACGACGATTTGGCAGGTGCTGGAGCGGGCGGGGTGGCGACTCGCCGCCCGCGGGGCTATCCTTCGTTGTACCGCGGAACCCCAAGCACACGGACGGCCCTTGTCCCTGACTTCCAGACTACTGCTGCTTGCGATCCTCGGGCTGGCCATAGTCGCGCCCTCGGCGCGGTTAGGCGCGCAGCCGCGTCCCACGGGGCAAGCTCCGGCGGCGGCTCGCCCCGCGCCGGCCCGCCCCGTGCCGGGCGACCCGAACATTATCCGAACCATTGATGTGCGCGGGAACCAGCGGATCGAGGCTGATACCGTCCGCTCCTACATGCTGTTACAGCCGGGCGACCGGTTCGATGCTGATCGGCTGGATCGCAGCCTGAAATCGCTCTTTGCCACCGGCCTGTTTTCGGATGTGAAGGTCGGCCGCGATGGCAACCGGGTGATCGTCGAGGTGGTCGAGAACCCGATCGTCAACCGCATCGCCTTCGAGGGGAACCGCAAGGTCTCCGACGACAATCTGCGCAAAGAGACGCAGTTGCAGCCGCGCGCCGTCTATACGCCCGAAGCGGTGCAGGCAGACCGGCAGCGCTTGCAGGAGCTTTATGCCAAGCGTGGCCGCTTCACCGCGATTGTCGAGCCGAAGATCATCCGCCAGGACCAGAACCGGGTCGATGTCGTCTATGAGATTCAGGAAGGTGATGCCGCTCTCGTCGCGCGCATCAACTTCGTCGGTAACCTGCAATATTCAGACAGCCAGCTGAAGGAGGTCGTAAGCACGAAGGAGCAGGCATGGTATCGCCTTTTCTCCTCCTCCGATCAGCTCGATCCTGAACGTCTCGCCTTCGATCGTGAACTGCTGCGCCGCTACTATCTTCGCAATGGCTACGCTGATGTTGAAATCACCGGCGCCACCGCTGAACTGGCGCCCGACCGCACTGGTTTCTTCGTAACCTACACGGTCGCCGAGGGGACCCGGTACCGGATCGGCAAGATCGACCTCGTGTCCAATGTCCGCAACCTGGACGGCGCCCGGGTTCGGCGGGTGATCGATATCGAGCCCGGTGACTGGTACGATGGCGATGCGGTGGAGCGGATTGGCCTGGCGCTGCAAGACACGGCGAACCAGATCGGCTTTCCCTTCGTCGAAATCCAACCGCGCATTGCCCGCAACCGCGAGCAGGGAACCGTCGATCTTAGCTTCGAGATGAACGACGGGCCGCATATCTACGTCGAGCGGATCGATATCAACGGCAATACCCGCACCAAGGATAAGGTGATCCGGCGTGAGTTCCGGCTGGTGGAGGGCGATGCCTTCAACGCGGCGGCGATCCGTCGCTCCCGCCAACGGTTGCGCGATCTCGGCTACTTCTCCGACGCACAGATCAACTCCTCGCCCGGCTCAGCCCCTGACAAAGCGGTGGTCAACACCCAGGTGGTCGAACGGGCGACTGGCGAGGTCTCCATTGGTGGCGGCTATTCGACCGATGCCGGCGCGTTGGTCGATATCGGTCTGAGAGAGCGCAACATCGTCGGCAGCGGCGTCGATGCCCGTATCAACGGCACGCTGGCGCAGAAGCGGAGCCAGCTCGATCTCTCTGTCACCGATCCCTATTTCCTCGACCGCAATCTTGCGGCCGGCGCGGACATCTTCTACATCCAGCGCAACCTGCAAAGCATCGCCTCCTATTCGGAACGGCGAGCTGGCTTCGCGCTGCGCGCAGGTTATGCGTTTAATGAGCGCTTTCGCCAGACTTGGTCCTACAGCCTGATCGAACGCGAAGTTTATAACGTGGCGTCTAATGCCTCCCCCTATATTTTGCAGCAGGCTGGGCAAAGCCTTGTCTCGCAACTCTCGCAAACGCTGATCTACGATTGGCGCGACAGTTTCATCGTGCCGCATCAGGGCGGCGTCGTGCGCGCGGGCACCGACTTCGCCGGCATCGGCGGTGATGTCAGCTACCTGCGCGGACGCGTCGATGGTCAGTACTATATCCCGTTCGAGCAATGGCTCGGCGATCCGGAATATGTCCTCGCCCTGTTCGGCTCGATCGGTTACCTCCAGGATCTGTTCGGAACGGCCAACACCTCGAAGGATCGGATCATCGACCATTTCTTCCTGGGCGGTGAGAATCTGCGTGGCTTCCGGTTGGCGGGCGTCGGCCCGCGCGCCTCGCCTTCCGGTGATGCGCTGGGCGGCAAGTTTATGTGGACCCAGACGACCGAGTTCCGTTATCCGCTGCCCGGCATTCCCGCGGAACTTGGCCTGATCGGCCGCGCCTTCGCCGATATCGGTGCCCTGTCGCAGAGCTATTCGGCCAGTTACCAGGCCCAGTCGCAGTTCCTCGCCGGGTCGACCATCCTGACCAGCGCCAATCCCCGCGTCGGTGTCGGCGTCGGGGTGTCCTGGCGCAGCCCCTTCGGCCTCATCAACATCGATGTCGCCAAGGCGGTGGTGAAGGAATACTACGATCAGACCCAGGTCTTCCGATTCGGCTTCGGCACCCGTTTCTGACCTCTCTCGCGCACCCTCGGGAACCCGACCATCCATGACCTTGACCAAGCTTCTCTCTGCCGCCGGCCTTGCCTTGGCGATAGCGACGCCGGCCGGCGCGCAGCCCAACCAGGAATGGTTCACCCCGGGCCAGCAGCAGCCCCCGCAAAGGCCACCCGCTGGCGGGCGCGCCCCGCCACCTGCTGCCGCCCAACAACAGCCCCCAGCTGGGCAGGCAGCCCCGGCGGCCCAACCTCCGGCCGCGGCGCGCCCACCCGCGGCCGCAGCTCGCGCAGGCGCGCCGCTCGCCCCTGGACAGCCGCCGCCCAACGCCGTCATCGGCATTGTTGATGTGCCGGAAATTCAGCGCGTATCGTCCGCCTTCAACCAGGTTCGCGAAGAGATCGAGAAGCGGCGCAACCGCCTGAACGAAGACCTCCAGCGCGAGCAGAACAGCTGGCGCGACGCGCAGCAGCAACTTGCCAATCAGCGCAGCACGCTGGCCCCAGACGACGTGCGTGGCCGCGAGCGGGCGCTGCAAGACCGGATCACGGACAGTCAGCGGATCTTCCGGGAACGCAGCCGGGCAATCGAACAGGCCGCGCAGCAGGCGCTGGTCGAGATCGAGCAGGGCCTAGGCAACGTCATCCGGCAGGTCGCGGCCAGCCATCAGGTCAACCTCGTGCTGCCGCGGGCGCTGGTCATCTTCAACGACGCGCCCTTCGACCTGACCCCCGCAGTGGCGCAGCAGTTCAACCGTACGCTCCGCAGCGTTACCCTACCGCCGGATACGCTGGCGACCGGCGCGGCGCCGCGACCTGCCGCGCCAGCCCCTGCCGCGCCGGCGGCCCCGGCCGCCCCCGCAGCGCCGCAGCGCTGATCCCAGCGTGCCACTCGATCCACGCTTCGTGCCGCAGGCCGGGCCGCAGCGGCTCGGCGATATCCTCGCCGCCGCCGCAGCCCAATGCGGAGCGGACGCCGAGATCCGCTTCACGGGCATCGCGTCGTTGGATGAGGCGGGGCCGGGCGACGTCGCCTATTTCGACAATCGCCGCTACCTGGACCGGCTGACCGCCACCAAGGCCGGCGCGGTGTTGGTTGCCGAAAACTTCGCGGGACGCCTGCCCGCGGGCAGCCTCGGCCTGGTGACCCGCACGCCAGCGCTTGGCTTCGCCCGTGTCGCTCGGCTGTTTCACCCGCCGCTCGCTCCCAAATCCGGTATCCATCCGACTGCGCTCATCGAAGCCGGGGTGCTGCTCGGCCCGGGTTGCGAGGTGGGTCCCTATGCGGTGATCGGTGCCGGGGCCGAACTCGGCGCGGGCTGTCTGATCGGCCCGCACGCCGTGGTCGGCCCGGGCACCGTGCTGGGTGAGGGTTGCGTCCTGCACGCTCATACCAGCGTTACCCATTGCCTGGCGGGCCGGCGGGTCGTGCTGCATCCCGGCGCGCGGGTGGGGCAAGAGGGTTTTGGCTTCGTGCCGACACCCGAAGGCCGCTTCGAGACGATGCCGCAACTCGGCCGGGTGGTGTTGGGCGATGAGGTTGAGATTGGGGCGAATGCGACGATCGATCGCGGCGCGCTCGGGGATACCGTCATTGGCGCGGGGACGCGCATCGACAACCTGGTCATGCTTGGCCACAACGTGAAGACAGGGCGTGGTTGCATCCTGGTCAGCCAGACCGGCATCTCAGGCTCCACCGAACTCGGCGACTATGTCAGCATCGCCGGGCAGGCTGGGCTCGCCGGGCATCTCCGGATCGGCAGCTTCGCCCGCGTTGGGTCCAGGGCCGGGGTGATGCACGATGTTCCGGAAAAGACTGACGTCATCGGCGAACCGGCCGAACCGGTTCGGGAGTTCTGGCGCAACCAGGCTTTGCTGAAGCGCCTCTTGGCGCAGGCGAAAGCGGGGGGGAAGGCGGAATAGGCCATGCAGGACAGCGCGGCGCAGTCTGGCTCGATCGAAGCGTTGGATATTGCGCAGATTATGCGCGCTATTCCGCATCGCTATCCCTTTTTGCTGATCGACCGGGTTGTCGATCTCCAGCACAACTATACGGCCACCGGCATCAAAAACGTCTCGATCAACGAGAACTTCTTTCAGGGCCATTTCCCGCATCACCCGGTGATGCCGGGCGTGCTGATCATCGAAAGCATGGCCCAGACCGCGGCGGTCCTGGTGGTCCAGACCTTGGGCCCGGACGCGCAGGGCAAGCTGGTCTACTTCATGTCGATCGATGCGGCGAAATTCCGCAAGCCCGTGGTTCCCGGGGACCAGATGCGGGTCCGCGTCGAAAAGCAGAAGCAGCGCGGCAATATCTGGAAATTCGCCGGCGAGGCGATGGTCGAGGGCAAGACCGTGGCAGAGGCTGTCATTACCGCGATGATCCTCGACAAGTGAGCGCTTCGATCCACCCCTCCGCCGTAATCGCGCCCGGCGCGAGGATCGGCGCCGGCTGCATCATCGGCCCCTTCTGTACGGTGGCGGCCGAGGCAGTTTTGGAGGAAGGGGTCATCCTTACCTCGCACAACGTGATCGATGGCCGCATCCGCATCGGGGCCGGGACGCGGGTGCTGCCCTTCGCAGCGCTTGGCAGCGCCCCGCAGGACCTGAAATACAAGGGCGAGCCGACCGCGACCGAGATCGGCCCGCGTTGCGAAATCCGCGAAGGCGTGACGGTGCACCGCGCCAGCATCGGCGGGGAAGGCGTGACCCGCATCGGCGCGCAATGCATGCTGATGGCGCAAGTGCATGTCGCGCATGATTGCCAGCTCGGCGACGCCGTGATCCTTGCCAACAACGTCATGCTGGGTGGACATGTCCATATCGGTGACCGCAGCTTCATCGGCGGCGGCGCGGCGGTGTTCCAAACCGTGCGGATCGGCCGGCTCGCCATGGTCTCCGGCATGGCCGGCGTCACCAACGACATTCCGCCCTTCGGCTATGTCTTCGGCCTGCCCGCCCGTCTCGTTGGCTTCAACCGGATCGGGGTGCTGCGCAATGGCGGCTCGCGCGACCAACTCCGGACCCTGCGCAACGCGCATAACCTGCTGTTCAAGGAGCAGGGCGAGTTCGCCGGCCGACTGGCGGAGGCGACGCGCCGCTTCGCGGGGGAACCGCTGGTTGAGGAGCTGATCGCCTTCATCAGCGATCCCGCGCGCCGTCGCCAACTGGTCCGGCCGGGTCGCATGGCCGCGCCTGAACTCGGCGGGGTGGACGAGGAGGGCGGGGAATAAAGCGGTGAGCACACCGATCCCCCTCGGCCTGCTTGCCGCTGGCGGCGACGTGCCGCGGCGGGTCGCGCGGACCGCCGCCGCGGCCGGTCGCACCGTTGCCGTTGTTGCCTTGGAAGGCTGGGCGAGGCCTGAGGATTTTGCCGGACTGCCGGTGATTGCCGAGCGACCCGGCGCGGCTGGGACCATTTTCGCGTTCTTCCGCCAACATGGCGTGGCGGAGGTGGTCATGACCGGCGGCGCCCAGCGCCCGGCGTTCCGCGCCCTGCGCCCGGATGCCACCGGGGCCCGCCTGCTTGCCCGCGTCGGGCGGGCCTATTTCCTTGGCGATGACAGCCTGTTGCGCGCCGTCGCCGAGGTGCTGGAAGGGGAGGGTTTCCGGGTCGTCTCGGCGCAGTCGGTTCTTGGCGACGTGCTGGCCGGCGCCGGGCTATTCGCCGGCGCGCTGCCCGATGAAGCCCGCTCCGACATTTTCCGTGGCATCCAGGTCGCCCGTGCGCTCGGCGCGGTCGATGTTGGCCAATCGGTCGTCATCCAGCAGGGGCTCGTGCTCGGCGTTGAAGCGATTGAGGGTACCGACGCCCTACTCTCCCGCTGCGCAGGCCTGAAGCGGGAAGGCTTCGGCGGCGTGCTGGTCAAGCTGGTGAAGCCAGGGCAGGATCGGCGTCTTGATTTGCCAACGATCGGCCCGATCACCATCCGCGCCGCCGCCGCCGCCGGCCTTGCAGGTATCGCCGTGGAGGCGGGCGGCACCATCCTTGTCGATCGCCCGGCGATGCGCGCCGCGGCGGCCGAGACGGGCCTTTTTCTGTTCGGGTTCGATCCCGCGACCTTCACTGAGGAGACAAGCGCGTGAGCAAGTTTTTGCACACCATGATACGTGTCGGCAATCTCGACCGCAGCGTGAAATTCTACACTGATCTGCTGGGGATGCAGGAGTTGCGCCGCCGCGACGTCCCCGACGGCAAGTACACGCTCGCCTTCCTCGGCTATGGCACTGGTAATGCCGAGGGCCAGGCGGAGATCGAGCTGACCTACAACTACGGCGTCGACAAATACGAGCAAGGCTCGGCCTTCGGTCATCTCGCGCTCGGTGTGCCCGATGTGGCCGCGGCCTGCGAGAAGGTCCGCCATGGCGGCGGCAGGGTGACGCGGGAGGCCGGGCCGGTGAAGTTCGGCACCACCATCATTGCCTTCGTCGAGGACCCGGACGGCTACAAAATTGAACTGATCCAGCGGTAACCCTTGTCGGACCTCCTCGACCCCTTCGGCCTGTTCCGCGACGCCGCCTATGGGGCGGAGCGGCTGGGTCGCAGCCTGATCGGGCAGGAACGCATTCGGCTTGCCGTCACCGGTCTCAGCCGGGCCGGCAAGACCGTTTTTCTGACTTCCCTGCTCGCCAATCTCCTGGCGGCGGGGCGCGGGCTGAATACGCTCGATGCGCTGGGCAAGGCGGCGGGCGGCCGGCTGCACGCCGTGCGGGTGGCCCCCCCGGGCAACGAGGCGCTGCCGCGCTTCGATGTCGCCGGCCACCTCGCCGCGCTGGCCGCTGACCCGCCGGCTTGGCCGCCGCGAACCGAGGATCTCTCCACGCTTGAACTGGTGCTGGAGGTCCGGCGCCAGACCGATCCGGTCGGACTGGTCTCGGGTGTGCTCGGCCAGCGCACCGTCACGCTGGAACTCCTCGACTACCCGGGCGAATGGCTGCTTGATCTGCCGATGCTGCGGCAGGACTACGCCGCCTGGTCGGCCGAGACCTTGGCGCGCCTGCGGCGCGGCCCGCGCGCCGGCATCGCCGCGGAGTTTCTTGCCTTCATCGAAGCCCTGCCCGCCGGCATGCCGGCCGAGGAGAGCACCGTGCGGCGGGGTGCCGCGCTTTATCGCGATGTGCTGCGCGCCTGCCGCGACCGGCTGGGCTTTCGTTTCCTCCAGCCCGGCCGCCTGTTAAATCCTGGCCCGCGCGGGGAGACACCGCTGCTCTGGTTCTTTCCCCTGCCAGGCGGGGCGGCGGGGCCGCTGGGGCGGCTGCTGGCCGATCGCCACGCAGCTTATATCGCGGCGCAACGGGCCGAGTTTTTCGAGCCCTATTTCCGCAGGTTCGAGCGGCAGGCGGTGCTGGTCGATGTGCTGGGCGCTCTGCACGCCGGGCCGGAAGCCTTCGCCGATACCGCCGAGGCCCTGGCGGCGATCGCTGATGCCTTGCGCTATGGCGGCGGCTGGATGGATTGGCTGACCGGTGTTGGCGTGCAGCGTGTCGCCTTCGTTGCCACCAAGGCCGACCATGTGCCTGAACGGCAGCGCCACGCGCTGGAAGCGTTGCTCGGCAGCCTGACCGGCGGGCCGGCGCAGCGTGCCGGGGCGGCCGGGGTGAGCAGCAGCGTCCATTCCATGGCGGCGATCCGCTGTACCGAAGATGACGTGGCGACTCTGGAAGGCCGTCCCGTGGCCGCCGTGCGCGGCGTGCTGCTGGAGAGCGGCAAGCCGGCGAAGGTTTATCCCGGCGATATTCCCCTGAAGCCACCCGGGCCCGACTATTGGGCGCATGGCTTCTTCGAAATGCCGGAATTCCAACCGCCGCGCTTCGACGCCGCGGGCGGTCACGGGGTGCCGCATCTGGGCCTGGACGCGGTCCTGGCGGCGTTGATCGGAGACGCGCTGTGAGCGAAACGGCTGAGCCCCCACGTGGGCCACGCGTAATCATCGAGGAGGGTGCGGTGTCGGCGCCGCGCCTCGATTTTCAATGGGAACAGGCGGTGGTGCCGGTGGCGCCGGCCCCGCTTGTCGAGCCCTCTCGCTGGGGCGGGATCGGTCGCGCACTGGCCGGGGCGGGTCTCATCGCCGGCGGCATTGCCGCGCTCTCGGCGGTCAATTTCATCGCTGATCAATTCGCCCGGGGGCCGGTGCAAGGCTGGGCTACGCTCGGCATTCTCGGCCTCGGCGTGGTGCTGCTGGCCGGCGGCGTATGGCGGGAGTTGCGCGGTCTCTGGTCCATTCGCCATACCGACGTAGCCCGCGCCGCCTTCGCCCGTAGTGACCTTGCCAAGGCGAAGGCGGAGGCGCTGCGCTGGGCGGCTTCGGTCGAGCAGGCGGCGCCGCTACAGCCGGCCATCCGCGATGCCCGCAGCATCGAAGCGCTGGCCGCCATCCTGGCGCCGGTGCAGGAGACCCTGACCGCCGAAGCGGCCGGGCTCGGCCGGGCGGCGGCGATGCAGGCCTTCGCGATGACCGCCGTATCGCCCTCCGCCGGGCTGGATGTGGTGATATTCGCCTGGCGCGGGGTCCGGCTGGTGCGGCAGGTGGCCGGGCTGTTCGGATTGCGTCCGGGCTTTGCCGGGACGCTCTCGCTGCTGCGGCGGACGCTGTTCGACGCCGCGACGGTGGGCGCAACCGACCTCGCCGTCGATGCTGCGGCCCGGGCTCTGCTCTCGAACCCGATCCTGCAACACGTGGCTGGCGAGGCCGCAGGCGGGGCGGTGGCGGCGCGTCGTATGCTGCGGCTGGCCGCCATCACCGCCGAAGGCTGCCGGATTGCGCCGCCGCCGCGCTGAGGATTGCGCAAGGGCCCGGCGCGCCTGGGCTGGAGTCCTGCAGTCTGTCATACCAGCAGTCGAATCCTCTGATCGCTGGTATTGGCTTTTGCTGGCTCTCAATCGCCGGGCGGAAACATCTGGTTCCTCAGGCGCGCGGCGTTGGCCGCGGCGCCGGTTCGGGCGCTCGGCACGAGTCAAAGCCTCATGCTGTTGGCATCAGCCCTCCAGACGGACATTGGCGATGCGCGCCACCTCTCGCCATTGCGCGATCTCGCGGCGGACGAATTCGGCGAAAGCCTCCGGTGTGCCTGGCGCGGCGGTGCCGCCAAGGTCCAGGAAGCGCTGCTGCATCGCCGGCTCGCGCAGCACCGCGTTGAGGTCGCCGTTGACCTTCGCGACCAACTCCGTCGGCAGCCCGGCCGGGCCGACCAGCCCGGTCCAACCATAGGCGCCATAGCCGGGGGCGACGGTCTCCGCGATGGTCGGCACCGCTGGTAGCTGCGGGGCGCGTGTCGGCGTGGTCACCGCGATGGGTATGACCTTGCCTGCCTGGATCTGCGGCAGGGCGGAAGTCACGCTGTCGAACATTAGCGGCACCACCCCTGCCAGCAGGTCGGCCATGGCTGGGCCGCTGCCGCGGTAATGCACCATGTTGAACTTGGTGCCGGTCATGTGGGCAAACAGCTCGGCCGACATGTGCTGGCTGCTGGCCGGCCCGGCGGTGGCCAGATCCACCCCGCCAGGGCGGGCCTTCGCTGCCGCTACCACCGCCTGCGCGTCGCGGCCGGGGAAGCTGGGATGGGCCACGATCAGCAGCGGCAGGATGGCGACATTGCCGATGAAGGCGAAGTCGCGCTCCGCATCGTAGGGGATGCGCGGCAGGACGGAGGGATTGACGCCAAGCGTGCCGGAGGTGCCTGCGGTGAGCGTATAGCCATCGGGCGCAGCCCGGGCGCCGGCTTCAAGCGCCGGTGCCCCGGCGCCCCCGCCGCGATTTTCCACGATCACCCGCTGCGGCCAGCGCTGGGAGAGCTGTTCGGCATAAAGCCGGGTCAGCGTGTCGGCCGCTTGTCCAGGGGGGAAGGGAACGATGATCTTCACCGGTCGATCCGGCCAGGCGGCCTGGGCGCGCGCTGGGGCGGGCCGGAGCAGGGCGGGCAGGGCGAACAGCGGCAAGGCGGCGCGGCGGGTCACGGACATGGCGGAAGACCTCCCCGGGGGTGGGCTGGTTTTATAGCGCGCGCCGCGGTGGGGCACAGGGCGTGGGCGCCGCGCGCCGTTGGATCAGTCGATGCGCAGTGCCTCGCCGCCCTTGGCACCCAGGCTCATGACCAGCCCGATGCGGTTACCGAAGGCTCCCAGGCGCTTGTCGGCACGCATTGGCAGGGGGATGCCGCGGCCCTTGCAATAGGTGATCAGCGCGGTGAGCAGCGCCTCACCCTCGACGGCGAAGGGGACGGCGGCGCCGGCATCGCCATCTGCTGCCACCTGGAAGGTGAAGCGCCCGCTGCTGTTCGGCTTCGGCTCCTCGAAAGCGGTCGCCACCACCACCCCACGCGGCAGGTGTTGATGGCTGCGGCGCAGATGATCGACAGCCGCCTCCAGCGCCTCCGCATGAGTGAACAGGACGTGACGAATCTCGGCCGGCACTGGATTAGCCCGGCACGGCAGCGCAACGGCGTGGCTGGTGGAGGCGGGGGGAGGAGGCGGACATGGGCGGCGGTATTTTCCCGATGGCGCGGGCAGCCTCTCACGCAAGGCTTAATGCATCGATAGCCTCGTAAGCCGCCAATCCCGATCCAGTCGATCAGGGGCTGCTCTGGAAACACTATTTTCTAGAGCAAGAGATTTTTCTAGAGCCAGGGATTCGGCTAGATGGTTCGGGCTGAACGGGTATTGCCCTAGAGCGCGATACGTTGAGGCGGCATCGCCGAAGGCGCTGAATCGCGCGATCCAACACATGCTAGAGCGGGCTGCGTGAACGTATGTGAACGCAGCATGCTCTAAGCCCCGCCGCCATGCCGGGTGAGGCGCATCTGGACGGCGAGGCGCATGACGGCGCAGCTCGCGAGCCGCGCCGCTGCGCCTTCGGCCCGGCTGGTCAGCGCGATCGGCACGCGGGCGCCGACGACGACGCCGGCGCTTGCCGCGCCGGCGAGATATTGCAGCTGCTTGGCCACCATGTTGCCGCTGGCCAGATCGGGCACCAGCAGGATATCCGGGTCGCCGGCAACCAGGCTGGTCAGGTGTTTGGCCGCCGCCGCCCGGGCGCTGATCGCCGTATCGAAGGCGAGTGGCCCATCGACGACGCCGCCCTCAATCTGCCCGCGCTCTGCCATCTTGGAGAGCGCTGCGGCATCGACCGTTGCTGGCTGCTTCGCCGTCACCGTCTCCACCGCGCAGAGCACTGCAAGCTTTGGGCGGGCGATGCCCAGGGCAATGCCAAGATCGATGGCGTTGCGCGCGATATCCGCCTTGGTGTCGAGATCAGGGGCGAGGTTGATCGCCGCATCGGTGATCATCAACGGCTTGTGGTACCGCGGGACGTCGATCAGGAAGCAATGGCTGATCCGGCGCTCGGTTCGCAGCCCGGTGTCATGCGCCACCACCGCGGCCATCAGCTCATCCGTATGCAGCGCGCCCTTGAGCAGCGCGCCGGCGCGGCCTTCGCGCACCAGGGCGACGGCCTGTTCGGCCGCCGCATGGCTGTGCGGGGTATCGATCATCGGCCAGGGCGAGAGGTCGCGGCCGCAGGCGGCGGCGGCGGCACGGATGCGCGCCGCCGGACCAACGAAGAGCGGGATGATCAGCCCCGCCGCCGCCGCGTCCAACGCCCCTTCGATGCTCGCGGCATCGACGGGATGGACGACCGCACAAGGCAACGCCGGGCCAGCGGCGCGGGCCCGCGCAATGAAGGCGGCGAGCTTGCCACCGGCGGTGGGTAAGGGGTCCATCATGCTGCCGGCTGTAGCACGCGCCCAGGCGGGGCGGTGATGCCGAAGCGGTTATCCCGCCTGCCAGGGGCCAAGGCGGTCCAGCGTGCCGGCGCGATTGGCCAGCCACCAACCATGCTGCTGCGGCCAATCGGCCCATTGCGTGGCCCCGGTCAGCATCGCTTGGGCGCGTTGCGGCCAGTTCGGATCTTCCAGGCACTGCCGGCCGACCGCGATCAGATCGGCGCTGCCCTCATCCAGCACCGACTGGGCATGGCGTGGATCGACGATCAGCCCAACCGCCATGGTGGGAATGCCGGCCTCGGCGCGGATCGCCTTCGCATAGGGCACCTGGAAACCATAGTCCCGGCGCGGCCCGCGCGCCGCCGTGGCGCTGCCGGCGATGCCGCCGGAGGAGCAATCGACCACGTCGATGCCGATTGTCTTGAGCTCGCGGGCAAAACCGATCTGGTCTTCGAGCGTCAGCCCGCCCTCAGCGCCATCAACGGCTGAGATGCGGACAAAGACCGGCTTGTCGGCGGGGAAGGCGGCGCGCACCGTACGGGCCACGGCCAGGGGGAAGCGCTGGCGGCCGGTGGCGTCGCCGCCGAAGGCGTCGTTGCGGCGGTTGCTGAGGGGCGAGAGGAAGCTCGCCAGCAGATAGCCATGCGCCATGTGCAGCTCGACCACCGCGAAGCCGGCGCCGGCGGCGCGGCGAGCGCCCTCGGCGAAGGCGTCAATGAGGCGTTCGATCCCGGCCTCATCGAGGGCGGCTGGGGTCATGTATCCGTCATCGACCGGGATGGCGGAGGGGGCGAGAATGGTCCAGGGCAGGTCGCCCCTGGCGCGGTCCTCGGCGTTCAACGGGCCGTTGCCGTACCACGGGCGCTGCATGCTGGCCTTGCGTCCGGCATGGCCTAGCTGGATGCCGGGGACGCAGCCCTGGCTGGCCATGAAAGCGGCAATCGGGGCGAGGGCAGCGGCGTGCCCCGCGCTCCAGATCCCGAGATCGCCATGGGTGATCCGCCCCTCGGGGGAGACCGCGGTCGCCTCCAGGATCACGAGCCCAGCGCCGCCCACCGCGAAGCGGCCGTACTGCACCATGTGCCAGGGCTGGGCGAGGCCATCGGTCGCCGAATACTGGCACATCGGCGGTACGACGATCCGGTTGCGCAGGGTAACGCCGCGTAGGGTGAGCGGCGCGAGCAGGCTGGTCATGGCGGGTCCTCTCCGGTCGGGCGGAGGGTGGCGCAGCGGCGCGGCGGTGGGAAGCCGGCTTAACCGCGGCTTTACCAATGCGCCGCCAGCCTGGCGGTATGCGTATGATTCCGCTGCTTCTCGGGCTGCTGCTCGCCGGCTGCGGCGGGGCGCAGGAACTGGTCTGCCGGCTCGAGGGCGATGCCGGCTGGCGGCTGGCCCAGCCAGTTTTTCAGGCCACGCAATGCATCGGCTTTCCCTGCACCCCGCCGATGCGAGCCGGCGCGCCGGTCTGGACCCCGGCGAGCGAGCAGGCCTACCAGGGCTGCAATCGCGCACTCGGTCTGGCGGGGGCGGGCGGGACGCTGTGGCTGCTACTTTAGGGCAGAATGCGTTCTCATTTGCTCCCGCATCCCGCATCCCGCTTTCGGCTTGGGGGCGGCGGTATGGCTGGATCATGGCTCGCTTATCGCCGCTGCGCTGGGTGGGGGTTCGCCCGCCGCCCAGTGCAATTGGCGATAGTCGAAGCCCTGGACCAGCGTCGGCTTGATGACGGCAAAATAGGGCGAGACGTCGAAATCCCGCGGCGTATAAAGCGAATGGTGGCGCAGACGCAGCACCTCCCGCGCCTCCGCCGTGCCGGCGCCGCCGAGATACTCGATACTGGGCAGGATCGGGTAGCCGATACGATTGAAGCCTTCCGCGATCAGGCTGGCGCAGATCGCGCGCGTTGGCTCGCCGGAGCCGAGCGCGATCATTTGTCGCCGAAACCGCTCCGGCACCGGCGGCGTCGGCAGTAGCCAGCGGGCGAGGTCGATGACGTTGCGGAGGTCGTAGGCGCCGCCGATCCGACTGATGGCGAAGCCTGTCAGATCGGCCAACGCCGTATCGGTCAGCCCGACGGGGCGGCAGATACGCAAATGAAAGCCGGCGTATTTCCGCAAGGGGGAGCGGATGATACCGGTGCCGACCTCGGCCTCCACCAGGTCCAACTCGCCGTTATCGGCGCGGCTGACGCAGAGCGCGGCATGCGACCAGGTGGACTGCGTCAGGTACTTGATGGCAGCGGCAATGCGGGCCTGGCCGCCATCGACCAGCAGCACATCGCCCGGCCGCAGTTCCTTCGCATAAGGCGCGAGCGCCGCGGCGCTGCGTGGCGGCAGGCTGGTGGGAATGGTGATATGCCGGGCCAGCCGGGCCCCGAGCGAATCGAGCAGATCATCCGTCCAGCCCATGCGCGCCGCCCGTTCTCATCCCTTCAGCCGCCCATTCGCGGTTGCGCCCCTGCCAGGTCAAAACCGCGTCGCCGGTTCGACGCTTCCGTCGATGCGGCGAAGACGCTCGTGTCGCTCGGCCAGCCGACCCGTTCCGTTGATGGGCGACCCAAGGAACGGCGCGGGAGGCTGGCAAGGCCAGACATTAGAGCAATCCCCGTTCCGACGGAATCGCCCGGGCGGCCCTTCTGATCCGGACGATGCGGTATCGAGAGCCGCCGCGCTGCGCCGGGAGCAATACCCGTTCCGGTGGGATCACCTGAACGGGTATTGCTCTAGAAACATAATAGTTAGAGCAGGTTATCTGCGTTGAGAGTAACAGGGGCAAAACCCCGGGCGGCGCTGCGTTTTGGGGATTCCCCTGGCGCGGGTTCTCTGATTCCCTTGTGCGGTGCCGATACCCGAGAATCTTGATGGTCTGACGCCTGCGGAGCTGA
>Ga0114972_10000737_pt1 | contig 24525 bp, 12 predicted proteins | sample M_140807_EF_Meta_FD_87354 | JGI IMG/M metagenome (GOLD analysis project Ga0114972, IMG submission 87354) | Freshwater microbial communities from Lake Montjoie, Canada to study carbon cycling - M_140807_EF_MetaG | ecosystem: Environmental > Aquatic > Freshwater > Lake | place: Lake Montjoie...
ATCAAAAGAAATAAAAGGAGCCATCAACTCATTATCATCATATTTAATACTAGCTTCCTTGCCATATAGATACAATCGTTTAGCTGGAATATCAAAAACCATTGAATCTTCTGCCTGATAAAAAACCGGTGCATTTAAGGAATCTTTAGAACGACTAAAGTTAATCGTATCTATTTTTGGTATAATCGTGGTATCTAAAGATGCGATTTGCATGATCGCAGATTTTTTAACATTTTTATATTCATGTTTTAATACAACTTGCCTTGTGATTTTTTTGAATGACCTTACTTCTTTTGTATTATTGATTGTAAGTGAATAAGAGAAATTGACATAAAAAATTGACACGACAATAAATAATGCCGTGAGGGTATGTGAAAAATATTTTGCCTTACCTTTGTTTAGTTGCGTCATAAAATGTGAGGCACAAAAATAACCATATTAATATAATGTGATTGTGAATAATTTTACAACACTTAAAACATAATGATCAAACCAATAATAACTATGATAAAATTGAAGTATTTTTTATGTTTTTCTGCAAGTATTTTTTGTTTATTAACAATAAATCTATTTGCGCAAACACCTAAGAAATTAAAAACAATAATTGTAGATGCAGGTCATGGGGGAACAGATTACGGAGCTGTAGGGCAATATGAAAATTCTTTACGATCGAACGAAAAAGATGTAACCTTAGCCATTGCTATGAAATTGGTTGACGAGTTAAAGAAAAGGCTTCCGGATGTAAATACAATCCCTACAAGAACCACTGATATTTACCAATCCCCAGTTGAAAAAGCAAAAATTGCCAATGAGAACAATGGTGATTTATTTATTTGTATACATGCAGATTCTGGCCCATTACAAACGGGTAAAAGACAAACCGGTTCACATACTGTTACACGTTATAAAATAACGTATAAAGGAAAAGGAAAAAAGAAAAAGAAAATTTCAACTCCATATCAAACGGTTGAACCTACTTATGAATATTTCAAAATGCCCCTTTCAAGAAGTGGTACAAGCGTTTGGATATTCGCAGCACATAAAACAAGTGATAAATTAAGAGCCATTATGCAAGATGATGGCAATTTAGAATCCGACTTTCAAATTGAAACAGGATCTGGAGCGGGCGCTGATTCTACTTATACTAATTTTGATTTCAATTCACCTGCAGGAAGAGCTATAGCTCAAGTTTATGCAAAAAGATATCAAGAAAAAAGTGATCTTTTGGCAACTTATGTGAATGAGGAGGTAGAAAAAACAAATCGTCCTGCATTGGGTGTTAATCAGCGTCAAGTAGGTATTTGGGTGTTACAAGCTACCAACATGCCTGCAATTTTAATTGAAACTGGTTTTATAAATAATCCAAAAGATGAGCAGTTTCTAAACAGTGAATCTGGTCAGCAAGAAATGGCAGCAACAATTGCAGATGCTATTGTGCATTATAAAAACCAAATGGAAAGTATGAATAAATCCAATGGTTCATCAAATAAATAAAAAAAAGTGAAAATATCAAACGAATTTAAAGTTGGACTACTTGGCATAATTGTAATAATATTATTGATTTTGGGTTTTAATTTTTTAAAGGGAAATAAATTGTTTTCAAAATCAATGAACTTGTATGCCAAATATGAAAATGTGCAAGGGTTAGCTACATCAAATCCTGTATTTATTAATGGTTTACAAGTTGGGAATATATACGCAATCACCAATAGTAAAGACATGAAGCAGTTGGTGGTAACGATTTCTATTCAAAAAGAAATAAATATCCCATCAAATTCTATTGCTTTTATAAATCCCAATCCACTTTCTGTAACCAAAATAGAGATTAAATTGGGCGACGCTTCCACGTATTTAAAAAGCAACGATACCATACAAACTATTGAAAGAGATGGTTTTTTAGAAAACATGATAAACAGTAAAGTTGACCCTTTATTATCAACTGTTAAAAGTACTATTGGAACGGCTGATTCAATTTTATTAAGTTTCAATCAAGTATTGGATGCAGAAAACAAGAAAAACATTGCAGCTGCTCTAAGAAATTTAAACCAAATTACAACATCCGTAAGTACAACAACTGCATCACTTGAAACAATGCTAAATAGCAAAAACGGACCACTTTCAAAAACCCTAAACAATGCTGCATCTATTACAGATAATATCGCAGCCAATAATCAAAAACTTAATCAAGTTTTCACCAATATCGACATTACAACAGAAAAGCTAGCTAAACTTAATGTGCAACAATCATTAAGTTTACTAGATAGCACCATCAACAATTTGAAAACGGTAATATCAAAATTGAATTCAAAAGAAAGCAGCTTAGGTTTGTTATTTAACGATCCAACATTATACAAAAACCTAAGTTCAACAAGCAATAAAATAAATGTTTTGCTTGATGATATTCGTGTTCATCCATCAAGATATATTTCCATTTCGGTATTTGGTAAAAAAGAAAAACAATCTCCTTTAAATGTTGCACTGCCCGACACTAGTAACGCGCCTTACAACAACAAAAAATAGCTAAAGCATCAATAAAATGCAAAGAAAAATATTTAGATGCTACATCATATTGTTTTGTTTTCTTAGCATAATTAACACAAAAGCTTTCTGCCAAGTTGATACTTTTAAGCTTCAAATTACAAGCGATACCACTCGTAAAATTGAAATTATTCAAGCCAAAGACCTAAGACAAATAACACTTGGTGACGGGGATGTAATTGAAACCCTTGCAGGTAATGCCATTGTTAAACAAGGGAAAACAATATTAAGTGGGGATAGCATTGTATTGAATAAATTACTTGGGATTGCTGAAGTATTTGGTCACGTGCACATCAACGATGCTGATACCGTTAATACTTACTCAGACTACCTCAAATACCTGGGAAATGAACAAGTGGCTTATTTAAAAAAATCTGTAAAATTAACAGACGGGAAAGTAACACTTACCACCAATGATTTAATATACGACCTAAGAACTGGCATAGCAACTTATCAAAATGGAGGTACGGTAAAAAACCAAAATACCATATTAACCAGCGAAAGTGCAACCTATTATTCAGATACAAAAGATGTGTTTTTTAAAAATAATGTTCATTTAAAAGACCCAAAATATGAAATGAATTCGGATAGTTTAAGGTATAATACTACTTTAAAAACTGCTTATTTCATTTCGCAAACACATATTATCTCCGAACAATCTACCATAGACACCAAATCTGGTACATACAATCTGCAAACTGGGGAAGCGGTTTTTAATGATAAAACAATTTTCAAGGATAAGTCGAGGTATATGAGCGGCAATAAAGTTGCATTTGAAGAAAAAACAAATACCATTCAAATTGAAGGGAATGGCAAATTGGTGGATAGCGTAAATCAGGTGATGGTTTTGGGTGATAAAATATTCATAGATAAAAAAAATGGGAGCTTTTTAGCAACTAAAAAACCCATTATGATTTTTTATAAAAATTTAGATAGTACGTTTATTACCGCAGATACGTTATTTTCAAATAAACGTATAATGACTGCAACAGAAATTACGGAAAATAGAAAAAAAGAAGGTATAACAGATAGTTTAAAACTACATGCACCACCCGGAAAAATGGACAGCATTAGATATTTTAGAGCTTATCAAAATGTGAAGATATTCAACGATTCATTGCAATCTGTTTGTGGTAATTTGATTTTTTCTACTGAAGATTCTGTATTTAAATTATATCAGAAACCATTTTGCTGGAATGGGAACACACAACTTTCGGGAGATACCATTTTGTTATTTACCAAAAACCAACAGCCACAACGGCTTTTTGTTTACAACAACGCTCTGGTAATAAATAAAACAGAACAAGGTCTTTTTAATCAAATGATGGGAAAAACAATGAACGGAACTTTTGTTGATGGCGTAATTGATTACATCCGAGCAAAAGGCTTTCCTGCTGAAAGTATTTTTTACCCTCAAGATGAAGATAGTTCTTATACGGGAATGAACAGAAGCAGCTGTGATGTGATTGATATTTATTTTAGAAATAAAAACATCAATAAAATAAAATTTGTCAACCAAGTTAAGGGCACACTTTACCCAATGAATCAAATCCCAGCAAACTTTCAATTATTAAAAGGGTTCAATTGGAATGAAAGCGTTCGACCAAAAAATAAATTCGCCATATTTGAATAATCTAAAAAATGATTTGCCAAACAAAAAATTACGGCATAATTTAGATGTAATTTCTAACCCTGCTTAACATGAAACTAAGGCTCACTTTTTTTCTTATTGTTATTCTGAATAACCATTTATTTAGTCAAGATATATTTGTAGGTGATTGGAAAATAAATATTCCAAAAACTGAAATTTCAAATCAATTTGAAGCCCGTTTGGAAATTGGTTATTCAGAAAAAGGAATTCTTTATCCTGCACAATTAACGATTTCGATAGACAGTTTTATTGGTAAATATCAAGTTTTATTAGCAAAAAAGAATTCTCGTCAGTTAGCTATCAGCACTCAAAAATTTGCTGTTTTAGAAGTTCCAATCAAATTGGGAAAATGGATGCAATTAATCAATGGCACACTTGATTTCAGTAAAGATTTAAAAGGACAATCTACATTGTTTTTAAATAGATTTCCTTTGGATGGCAGAACATCTGCGCTGAAATTAAAAGATTGGAAATCTTATCCTGAAAATGAGAAGAAGTTAGCAAAAGGTATTATTTCTATCCTTGAAAATGCTGAACTGAATTTTACAAAATCAAGTAATGAAGCTTGGACGGACAAAGCAGCTACAAACATGCTGCAACCTAAATTATCAGCAACTTATTTTGGCTTAGTCGACACCATATTTGTAAAAGATAAAATTGGAACACTTGGATTTAAGAACAACGGTGATAATGATATTGTTTCTGTAAAGATTAACAACAATGGAATTTTGGATCAAATTGATTCAAAAAAGAAACGAGATGCGGAAGATTTCGTTTTAGATACAGGAATAAACATCTTAACTTTTTTTGCAGATGATTTTGGCAAAAAGGGATTTTCATCCGCAGCAATAAATTTAAAATTTGATCAAACAAACAAATCATTGGATTTTGTAGACAGTCTTAATATTGCTGCTACTTTCATAGCTTTAAAAATTTACAACCCATTTGATAAGAAAAGCAATAAAGTATTTGAAACATATGTAAATGAAGAACCTATCGTAATAAATAATCCTAAGCCAAATGAAATTCCATTTGTTAAAAATACCAATGATGTAGGTAAACGAGTGGGTAAAGTTATAGGAACATTAATTTCCAATTCACAAGAATTAGAATTTGCATTGTGGGATGATGCTGTAGAAGACGGAGATAGCATTTCGCTTTCCATCAATGGAAAATGGATTGTACAAGGCTTCCCTGTAAAAAAGAAGCCTCAGTTTTTAAAAGTTACTTTATCCCAAGGTGAAAATATTATAACATTTGTAGCAGATAACTTAGGTTCAATTTCTCCCAATACAACGATTTTGGAAATAATAGATGGTAACAAAAGGAAGCCGTTTTTTATTGAAACCAATTTTAAACAAAATAATTTGGTTAAGATTTTTTATAATGTAAAATAAAAAACCTTCTCTTTTTTCCGGCAACGATTGCGAATTTTCAAATCTTTTGAGTATTATTATAAATTAAGGGCTCCATTTTTTTGTAAATTATAGATGAATTGCCTTATTTTTGCCCACCTTTAAAAAATTAAAGATTATTATGGAAAATTTGATTTACGCAGTACCGGCTATGGGTATAATTGGTTTGATTTACACTTTTGTTAAATTTAATTGGGTGTCCAAGCAAGATGCTGGTACACCAAGAATGAAGGAAATCAGCAATTACATTGCTGAAGGCGCAATGGCATTTTTAAAAGCGGAGTGGAAAGTATTGGGTTATTTCGTGGCTATTGTTTCTATTTTATTAGCGGTTATGGCGCAAGCAAACAAAAATTCTCATTGGAGTATTGCAGTAGCTTTTATCATTGGTGCAGTATTGAGTGCTTTAGCTGGATATATTGGAATGAGGGCTGCTACAAAAGCGAATGTTAGAACAGCAGAAGCTGCAAGAACAAGTTTAAGTAAGGCATTAAATGTATCATTTACCGGTGGAGCTGTAATGGGTGTTGGTGTTGCAGGATTAGCTGTATTGGGATTAGGCGGTTTATACATTGTATTAAAACATTTCTTCGCACCAGATGCAGCAATAGATTCGGAAGAAATGGTAAGAACTATTGAAGTACTTACTGGATTTTCTTTAGGTGCTGAATCGATTGCCCTATTTGCAAGAGTTGGTGGCGGTATTTATACCAAAGCTGCTGATGTGGGTGCTGATTTAGTGGGTAAAGTTGAAGCAGGAATCCCTGAAGATGATCCAAGAAATCCAGCTACTATTGCAGATAATGTAGGTGATAACGTAGGTGATGTTGCAGGAATGGGCGCTGATTTATTTGGCTCTTACGTTGCAACAGTATTGGCAACAATTGTACTCGGACAACAAACAACAATTGTGAATGGAACGGATCAATTGAGTGGTTTCTCTCCTATTGTTTTACCGATGTTGATTGCAGGTGTTGGAATTTTATTTTCAATTGTAGGTACATTATTTGTTCGCATTAGCGATTCAGCAGGAATCAATACATCAACTGTACAAAAAGCATTAAATATGGGCAATTGGGGTTCAATGGTATTAACTGCAATTGCTGCTGGCTTATTGGTAAATTGGTTATTGCCAGAGCAAATGGAATTGCGTGGCGTAGCATTTACAAAATGGGGTGTTATGGGTGCAATCGCTGTGGGTTTAGCAGTGGGCGCATTAATGAGTATCATTACAGAATATTATACAGCAATGGGTAAAAGACCAGTGCTTTCAATCATCAGACAATCATCAACAGGTCATGCAACAAACGTAATTGGTGGTTTGGCCGTTGGAATGGAATCTACATTTTTACCTATTTTAGTTTTAGCGGGTGGAATTTGGGGTTCATATGCTTGTGCAGGTTTGTATGGAGTAGCCATTGCTGCAGCAGGTATGATGGCAACAACAGCCATGCAATTGGCTATTGATGCATTTGGACCTATTGCAGATAATGCAGGAGGAATTGCAGAAATGAGTGAATTACCAGCAGATGTTCGTGAAAAAACAGATGTTTTGGATGCTGTGGGAAATACAACTGCTGCATCTGGAAAAGGTTTTGCCATTGCTTCAGCAGCATTAACAGCACTTGCATTGTTTGCTGCTTATGTGGGCATATTTGATGGTAAAAACGGAAACTTCAAAATGGATGGAATTGATATCTATAAAGCTCCAGTATTGGCTTGCTTATTTGTAGGTGGTATGATTCCTTTTATATTCTCTTCATTAGCGATTAGAGCTGTAGGAGACGCTGCAATGGCGATGGTAGAAGAAGTTCGCCGTCAATTCAGAACCATTCCTGGAATTATGGAAGGAACTGGAAAACCAGAATACGATAAGTGCGTTGCCATTTCTACGGAAGCGTCAATTAAAAAAATGATGCTTCCTGGTGCAATTGCGATTATATCTCCATTGATTATTGGATTTTTAGCCGGACCAGAAGCATTGGGTGGATTTTTAGCTGGCGCAACAGTTAGTGGTGTTTTAATGGGAATGTTCCAAAACAATGCTGGTGGTGCTTGGGATAATGCAAAAAAATCATTTGAGAAAGGTGTTGAAATAAATGGTGAAATGTTTTACAAAAAATCTGAACCACATAAAGCTTCTGTAACAGGAGATACTGTTGGAGATCCTTTCAAAGACACTTCAGGACCTTCAATGAACATTTTGATTAAATTGATGAGTATCGTTTCATTGGTAATTGCACCATCACTAGCGAAAATGAGTTGGAGTGACAATAGCAGTCAGGGTTTTAAAAAACAGACGACTCAAACCAATGTAGTTATCAAGAAAAACAATCAAGGTTCAACAATCAATAACACAAATACAATTGTATTATCAGTTGTGAAAAAATAAGTTATAATAATAACCTAACTTCTTAAAAAGGAATCATTTTAATGGTTCCTTTTTTATTTGTGTAAGATAAAAATCCTTGTTATCCCAAGTGAGTTAAACTATGAGCAATTAAAACAAATTTGATTTCTTTTAAACTGATAAATGATGTGTTTTATCAATAATCAAAAGGCATTAGAATTATTAATAAATGCTCAGTTTAAATAGTTGCTTAGATTAATTATCGAGTGAAAAAATTTCGAGCCCAATTATATACAATGGGTTGGAATGGAAAATATAATAAGCAATTGCTGCTGGATGCAGATACTTATATTTATGGGATTGAAGCCACTCGTAGTTATAGGAAATTAGTTAGTAAAACAGGTACACTAATTTTGATTCGATAATGAAACTACTACCAAACATTTCTTGGACAATTATCGCCAAATTTATTACCCAAAACAAATCCAATTAAAAGCTCGTGGGTATTCCCTGTGTAATTTTTCAATCTGTTGGTTGTTGCCAATTCGTAAGAATAAGTTGCATTGATTGTATTAGAAATATTGAACCCCAAAAATGCAGCATATCCCGAAATTAAATTTGAAGCTCGGTAGCTTCCTCCAACCCAAATAAAATCTTGATATTGAAGTTTAGCATTTACATGAAGTCCGGATAATTGTGGCTGCCAATATTGATACATGAAGGAAGGCAATAACGAAAAATTATCATCTAAAGTGAACCGATATCCCGCTGTTGCAAAATAATTTGGTGTAAAATAATCGCCATACTTTAAGTTAGAAACAAAGCTATTTTTTCCAGGAATAATATTTAGTACAGAAGCTCCAACATAATATTTAGAGCCATATAACCAAAGACCGGCTCCAATTTCAGGTTTAATTTTTTGAAGTTCATTGCTGGCATAACCAATTGCAGGATCATTGGGATCTAAATTTCCAAAATAAACCTTAGACCTATCCAAATTAATACTAGAGACACCTAAACTAATACCAGCAGATAATGTTGTTTTTATGGACAATGGGATATGATATGCATAAGAACCTGAAATGGTCCAACGATTGATATATCCTGCTTTATCATTTACGACAGACATCCCTACCCCATGATGCGCTGGTGCTGCTTCATAACTTTTCCAATAATCATCTCCGCGTGGATTTACCCCTTGCATTTTAAATGAAGTTGCTGTAGTTAAATCGTCTTTCTTGCCAATTGCCCCATGAATGGTAAAGTATGAGGTGACTGGTGCGCCTTCAATTCCTGTCCACTGATTCCTAAAACTAGATTTTATGTCTACGTAGTTTTCAATCCCAGAAATTGCCGGATTTAAAATATAATTATTGAGTACATATTGTGTATAATTTGGCTTTGCTTGTCCAAATGAAGAAACACTAATCAAAATAAAAATACTCAATGATAAAACAAACTTCATTTTTGATGATTTTCTGTTAATACAGTTGAAAAAATTATTCAAGAATATCTTTTTATTTGATGATGGTTATAAAACCAGTTACTGGCTTTCTTCCACTCTCTGGTTCAATAATATAATAATAAGTATCTAATGGTAATGCAACTCCCGATTTGGTTCCATCCCAAGGTTTTAAATAACCTTTTGATTCAAAAACCAATTTACCCGTTCGGGTAAACACCTGAATTTTAGCATTAGGATAGAATTTCAAATAATCAATTTCCCATTTGTCATTTATCCCATCATTATTTGGTGAAAATGTGTTGGGTATGATTGGCGTTTTTAAAATCTTAACTTTCATTTGGTCTGTTGAAGGACAACCTCCTTGACCTGTTACCGTTAAAGTGTACACAATATCATTCAAAGGCGTACAAAGTGGATTTAGAATATTGATATTGTTTAAATACAGATTACTTGTCCATAAATATTGAAGTTGATTACCTGATGCTGTTGCCTGAAGTGGCATTGTTGAACCTTCTAATATCAATAAATCTGGACCTGCAGAAATTACTGGGTATGCATACACATCAAATGGATTATTGATGGTATCACTATTACATCCAAAACTATTTACAATGTATAAGGAAGGAGAAAAATTTCCAACATTGGTATATGTGTGTATTGGAGAAGTTTGAATAGATGAACTTCCATCTGCAAAAGACCAATACCATTGCAATGTAGTGCCATCTTTAGGATCACTTGCATCGATGAATCGAACATTGTCGCCAATACAAACAGAAGGTTTTGAGAAGGTAAAATTCGCTTCTGGTTGAGGATGAATTGTGTTTACGGTAATTGTGCTATCATCTTTACATCCATTTATGGAAACTACATTTAAAGTAACATTGTAAGGTCCTGTGGTTGTAAAAATATGATTCGGATTAATTGCGGTTGACGTGTTTTGTATACCCGATGCTGGATCACCGAAATTCCAAGTATAATTGAGCGTTGATACAGTCCCATCTGCAATGGTTGATGTGTTTGTAAACAGAACTTTTGCATTAGGTAAACAGGCCGTATCAGAGAATTTAAATTTAGCCAATGGCTCAGGATGAATATCAACTTCAACAACTTTAGTTTTACTATTGCAACCATCATCTGTGGTTACAAATAATATAACATTATAGATTCCAGGTGTTGTAAACACGTGATTAAAAGGTGTATTGGTGTTTCTAACCAAGATCGGTGTTCCATCTCCAAAATTCCAAGTCCAAGTAGTTAAATTCCCCACTGGAGCAGTTGACGAATCTGTAAATAAAACTTGCTTCCTTTCGCATGTTGGTAAAGAATAACCATAATTAGCTAATGGTGCTTGTAGGATTTTTATTGGCCTATCTGCTGAATCTGAGCAACCTGCAGTTGACGTGTACACGTAATGTAGATCAAATGTTCCTGCTCCATTTAATACCGGATTATATACACCTGCACTTGTAATGCCTTGGCCTGTAAATACAAATGTTCCTGGTACACCTCCAATTTCAGATGCTTGTGTAATTGGGAAAGGTAAAATAAACTGACAAGTATCTGGTATGACGTTGAATCTTACTTTTGGTGCTGCATTTACAGTGATGGTTTGCGTAAAATCATCCACACAAGTTTCACCAGAATACGCTCTAAACCTTATGGTATAAGTTTTTGTCAGTGGGGATTGAAAATTTGGATATAAGTGTTTATATATTTTTCCATTGAAGGGCAGCTGATCTGTTTCAAAAGTTGTTGGCGCGCCTAGTGCATCCCAATAAATGTCAACTTTTACCACAGAACCTACATTTACTGTTGACAAATCTTTTATGGCAACAGAATCATTAGCACACAATCTCGTTGGGTTCAACACTTGCAACCCTGCAACTGGAATATCACCATTTACAAAAAAAGTTTGTGTAACGGTATCCTTACAACCTTGATTGCTGGTTACGATAAATGTTACATTTTTTGTACCAATTGTAGCATAACTATGTCTTGGATTTTGCAGTGTTGATGTATTAGCTGCACCACTTTGCGGATGGTCAAAATTCCAATTCCAACTTACAATTGTTCCGCCTAATACATTTGTAGTGTCTGTAAATTGAGCATACGTATCAGATAAACAAACCTCAGGATCTATGAACCCTGCAACAGGAATGGCATGTATATAAATTGTGGTATCTCGTAAAATACTTACACAACCTTTATCCGTTGTTACGGTTAATGAAATGGTGTTGTTTCCAATATTATTAAACGTATGATTAAATGTATTTGGGTTAGTAAATGAATAAACTGTTCCGTCTCCCATATTCCAATTCCAATTGGTGATGTTGCCTGCATTTGCTACGGAAGTACTTCTGAATGAAATTAAACGAGTAGTACAAAAAGGACCAGTTGAGGTAAATGAAGATGTTGGCAAAGGATTTATCACAACCGTTTGTACCATTGTATCACTTAAACATCCAACATCTGTTTGAATCCAATGTTTGATCGTTTTCGTTCCTGGTGTAGCATAAGTATGACTAACCGTTTGTCCGTTTCCAATAGCAGATCCATCGCCAAAATCCCAGAACCATGTTGAAATTGTTCTTCCATTTCCAGTACTGGTACTTACAAAATTTGTTGGTGTATTCAAACAATTTTCTGGCAAAGTGGTAAAGTTTGCATCAGCCTGTGCATATACATTATTAAATGAAATAGTGGTATCATCTACACATCCATATAATGAAGTGGTTACTAAACGCACATTATATGGACCTGGACTTGAGTAATAATGGGTTGGTGCTGCGTTTCTAATGGTATCATAAATCCCAGAAGCTGGATTCCCAAAAGTCCAAACAGTTGATAAAGAGCTAGGTGTATTATCTGAAATTGTTGATAGATTGGTAAATCTAGCTGAATCGTAAGGCAAGCAAACTGTAGCCGGAACTGAGAAACTTGCTATAGGATAAGCACCAATGGTAATCGGATTGGAAATGGTATTACTTACACATCCGCTACTGGATACAACGTACAATTGTGGGGTAACAGCGCCCAATGTTGAATAAACATGTTGTGCATTTCCATTTGCAGGCAGTGTAATGGTTTGGGTATTACCATCTCCGTAAGTCCAATGCCATTCTTTTATATTTCCGGGTGCTATTATTGTTGAAGTATTGGTGAGATTAACAGTAGAATTTACACATGTTGGCAATGCTACAGAAAACGAAGCAGTGGGAACATTAGTAACTATAATCGTATCTCTAGCAGTATCACTAAAACAACCCACATTACTAATCATGCAAAATTTAACGATGTACGTTCCTGCATTGGCATATTTATGTTTTGGATGTCTTACACTATCTGTTGTGCCATCACCATAATCCCAAAAATACTTATACGGATAGGTGCCTGAAAGATATGTTGTAGTATCTCTAAATCTGACAGTATCTGTAACACAACCGTTGTTAGACCAATAAATTTGAGCTACTGGCGGATCGTAAACAGCAAGGTAAAAATCTCTATCGATGCTACTTCCACAGCCTTCAACGGATTGTGTACCGGCTGTTATTGAAATCAAATAACCTGGAGAAGTGTTTGAAGGACTGAATGTGTATAAAATAGGTAATCTATAACGCCAAACCCTTTTATTACCAATCAAATACGTTGTATCTGCTACCGGACTGTTCATTACTTGATTGGCATTAGGCGATTGATTGGGATTGGCATTAAAATTCCAATTTAAATAAGTAGGTTCAAATGGAAATGTAACGGTTAGATAAACTGGCGAACCTGTACATGCAACAGGATCTGTGGTAATGCTGTATGGATTTACGGGAGCAAGGAAATTATATAAATCTTTGATATTCGTTCCTGCATTATAACCATAAGATTCTGCAGCACCATAACCATAAGCTATGGCGTTAAATCCGGAATCTGACTCGATGCTATGAACTCCGGCTGCAGATAATCGACTGCTTAAATACGAGAAATTGGGATCTTGTGGATGAATAGTAAAAGAAGCAGGACTAACATTTACCCCATCTAATTTAAAAGAACTAATTGCAGTTCCAGCATTTGGGATAACTACGTTATAATAATGCTGTGTGATTGCTGCAAATGGAGTGGCATTCCACAATACTTTGGCAATATTTTGTTCTACAGAGCTTAAATAAATTACTTCAGGATCTCCGGGATACGTGTTTACTGGATTTGGGTTTCCACACTCCCCTTGCGAAGCAATATATTGCGCAACAGTGATTGGATCGTCGGATTCAATTTTTTGAGGTACCGAAGTAAGGGGTAAATCGTAGTAAAAATTGTTTATTAAGGTTGCCGTACTTAAAGCTGCTCCATTTATTCGAACTGGAGTTGCTGGGTTAGTTACGCAAACTCTGAAAAAATTATTGACCAAACTACTGGTGGGTACGGTTAGAAACTTCTTTCCCCATGCATCTTTAGGAAATGCTTGAACCATATAGTTGTCTGAAGAAGAACTACTTCCATCGCAACTAATATACATTTTTCCTGAGCCAGAAAAAACAGCAATTCTTTTACAAGCGCCTGTGCCTGATGCAATACTTTTTATTTTCGATCCGGTTAAATCAACGCCTGTATAAAATCCACCGCCACCGCCGCCTCCACCTGTAAGCTGACCCATGACATTAAACACTTGCCCCTGTGTCATGTTGATGGTATAGGTTGTATTGGCAGTCATGTTGATGGTGTTCGCACTTGGCGTAATTTCAACTGTGGTAGTTCCAGTATCTGTAGCAATCACATAAAACCAGGCATTGGAATTATTTTCGTTAGATCTTGCTGTATAGTTGATAGAGTAATACTCTTTCCCTAATGTAGTCACTGGAAATAAAATGGTGGCACCAGAAACAGAACCATCATAAATATGCGCATAGGCTACCACAGGTTTATCTGCTACTATATGTATTCCTTTGTCTTCGGGAGACGTAGATTCTACCGTTAATCTGGCATCTTGTGGAATGGCTTTTGGGATAACGGCAGAGGTTAATACGGTAGGTGTAGCTGGACTTGTAAGGGTTTGTGAATATCCTAAACTAGGGATTGAAATGGTTATCGTGGTCACTTCATCTGTAGCAAAATAAAGCACCATGTTTTGTGCATTTATGTTTGAACCACCCCCATTTGACTGAGCCATACGCACGTGAAAACCATAAGCTACCCAAAATTCTTTGCCTTTGTTTGAAAAGTTCTGAGCATATGAAAATAATAAAGAAAAAATAAAAATAATTAAGAGCAGTGGTTTTCTCATTTTAAAACTTTTTGAAAGATTGGCAATATACGATTTAATCGTTTTTGGGCAACTTTGAATGCTAAAAATTCTTTGTTTTTAACAAATAAAGAATTGGGATATTGGGATTGCTAAATTTTCAATGATTTGTTTGAAATTAATGCAATAAAACCATCAATAGATAAATAAACTAAGTTCAGCAAAGTCAAGTTCGTTTAACTTAAAAAGCCGAAATCTTATTATTTACTCAACGGATTTATTTTAAAAATGCAATTAAAATTCCAGTTATAATTCGATTTCAAATCTTAAAATCGCTAAACCCATTTTAAGACGAAACAAACATCAATCCCGTTGCCTCTCAAAAAATGATATCATTATTTAATTTAAAAAAGACAGGCATTATATTTTATAATTATTTAATTTTTGCAAAATGTCAATAACGTAACTTTTCAAAAAGACATATTTGACCAATACAAATAACCAATCGAAAATATAATTCATATCGATTGGGGATTAGATGCAAAAATTGCTTTTCACCCTTTGAAGTAAATAATAAATATTTTAATGAAGTGAGCGGTAGTAATTATTTAATCATTTTAAATACAAATGGGATTTTATTGTTTTCAACGAATAACTTTAAGTAATAAATCCCTTTTGACAAATTTGCGTTTATATTGATTGTAATTTGTTGAGAACCTATTTGATAATTTAATTTATTGGACTGCAACATTCTTCCTGCTTCGTCAGCTATAAAATAATTCAAATTGCCTTTTCTAACCGAATTTATCAACAAAGAAATTTGATTATTTGAAATATTATTGGATGACAAGGTAATTTCAAGATCTTTAATCTTACTTCCAATTTTTATCGTATTACTGTATTGAAAACTTCCATCTACATTGACCACTTTTATGCTGTAAAAATTCGTGTTGCTGACAAACGACTGATCTAAAAATTCGAAATCAGTTTGATGTTGATTATTGCTGTTTAATGATATTATTGAAATGGTAGAAAACTCATTTCCGTTTGTACTTCTTTGAATCTCATATTGCTTTATGAAACTGGGATTATATACTTTAAAAAGTAACTTATTTGATTCGCTATTGATGTTAGAACCCGTTAATTCTATTTTATCCAATGGCAAAACAGCAACAGGTTTCATCAACATATAAAAACGATTTGACGCATAAGACATTGGATTGCTAGTTACATTGAAATTAATCGTTAAAGAATCCATCCAATTTAATGGATATTGCATGTTGGTATAACGGTCAACCATAACCGGCATCAACGTATTTATTGAATCTGCTTGTAGGTTAATTTTTAACTGATAGGATTGAATCCTTAGATTACTTATTTGATATTGTAATGTATCAAATGGATTATACGATTGTCTTGCTTCAATTGATAATAATTTACCTTCTGAAAAAATGCCAAAATTTTCGCTGCTGTTTTTTAATTTCAATCCGTCTTCCTTATTATAACTATTGCTAAAAGATGCATCAAGTACCAACATATTTCCATCTACCAAATAATTCCCCATATTATTTACGCCATATAATTTTGTTGAAATAGAATTCAAATTATTGGCTTCGATATTTTCCCTGAATTGCATTTTGCTACCAGCAATTTTACATGATTCTTCAAAGGAAATATTTCCGCCAGATCCTGCACCCGTAGCATGCATAAAAAATGCTTGTCCTGATTGAATTGCTGTAACAGGTTCTAATCCACTATAATTTGACGTACCACCGGGTATGGGCAAGTAACCATTTGTACTGCTGATGGTTTGATAACCGCCTTGAATATTAAGCCCAGTTAATAGTGGATCCCAAACATAAAATGTATTGTCTATGTTTCCAGATTTTATGATGTTTCTAAAATCAATGGCTGATGCATATGGATTTCCAACGCATTCAAAACGATTGGCATTGATATTTGTTGTTGGTGGGAGTTCACCTGCATTGGCAGAATATAATTTCCCTGTTGTTCTTAATATAGTTGGTATTGCCGGCGCATTATACGTTGTAACAGATCTATCTCCTCTTACAAAAACAAAATAACCTTTTGAATGTTGGATGGGAATTTGTGTAGACGCAATTCCAATATAACTGTTATCACTCGAATTATAGGTTTTCATTGTACCTCCAGGAGTTGTGTATGCATCAAACCCAAGGGCAAGGGCATTCGACAAGTTACTCGTTATCATTGTGCCATAACCAGCATAACGGGATTGATTGGCCGAAGTTGCAGAATCTTGCCAACTTTGGTTTATGGTTTGGCTTCCAAAAGTAGGTACAGCCAATAATTGCCATGACTTAACATGCGATATGCCTGTTGGGATAAATCTTTCAACGGTAACATTTCCTACAATATTCTTGCCCGTTAAATCTTCTACCCAAGCAGTTTCATTTAATGTAGATTTCAGGGTAAGGAAATTATTGGTTGTTAGTTTTAATCCAGCAGTTGAAAATTTTAAGGAACGGAAAATATCTAGTTTGCCAGACAACAAAACACCACTAAGGCTCGAGTTGGCAATTTCCAAATTCAGTACTTTATTGTTTTCAAAAATATTTGCAGGAATGGTTTGTAAAGAATCGTCATGCATTGAAATAGTAGATTTCGACGCGTCAATTCTACCGCCATTTTTAGATAATGCCCCATAAATTTCCAATGTTTGCAAAGTATCTAAATTTAATAACACTTCATCAGAACCACTACTAAGTGATAAATTTCTAACTTTTATAAAATTTAATCCAGAAGGAACATAATTGGAATTACGACTTAAGCTTACATCTTTTGTTTCATTAGGTATTACATTGGCTTCCCAATTGCTTGAATTATCCCATGAAGTAGAAATTCGCCCAATCCAATTTGCAGTGTTACTCAATACAAATTCATCGCATCCCATATCGGGCCTAATTAAATTTCTTGAAGCAGAATCAATATCATTATAAAGTCCGGTTATTGGAGTGCCGAGATTGCTCAATAAATTATTATTATTCTCATTTAAATGCAAATCGGATCCTGAAATAAATGATGGTATAATATTGAGCGAGTTTACATCTTTTGAAGTTGCAGTCTTCCATGTTGATAAAGAAGTATAAGACAAATTTCCGTTGAAATTATAACCAAACAATCTTACTCCATTCCCGATTGTATTAACCGCATAATCGTTATAATCAAGTAAATCAAATTGCATCCCTCCCCTAGATGTTAAAATACAAACTGCGCCAAATCCTAAACCATTTTTTAACCCAAGATTATTTACTAAAATATTGTTGATAATTTCTGCTTTGGATGTTCCTTTTAATCGGATACAAGCAGAAACCGCATTGGATTTATTCAATGTATTGGTATATCCCGAAACACCACCTAAAAAAATTGAATTATGATATAGTTTAATTCCAGTTTGATCATTTGGATAATTATCAATCATAATACCCGTTGGGTTATCAATACTCCCCGATGTGAAATCAGCTCCATCGCCCGATAGATTTGCAATCATGTTGTTATACATAGTGATGTTCGCATTCGCATATCCCGTTGCAATATTTATACCATGAGCTCCAAATCCATTTGTACCTGTATAATTTAAATTATAAATCTTGTTGTTTGAAACTAAAGCGTTTCTAACCGTATCTGAAAGATGAATTCCTATATCTGTGGCATCGTCACTATTGTAAAAATTACCTATTTGATTGGCCTCAATATTTGCACCATCAACTCCTTTTAAAAACACACCTACTTTTCGTAAAGCATTTGCACCTGAACTATTTAATTCATTATTTTTTATTAAAAGTCCATTCCCATTTCCAGCAACAATTTTAGCATTGGCATAAATTCCATATAAAGACCTTTGAATAAGGTTATTTTCAATTTTTATGTTGGTAAAATATCCCGGATTTGAAATAATTGTAGCATCAGAAACGTTAATTACACTTTTATCATTCCCATTGGTTAGCGTACAATTTTTTATCGTGCAATTGTTTACCGAAACAGCTCCTTCTGATCCAAACAATATCACCCTTGGCTGAATAAAACTTTCGTTTGTAATTGACAAATTTCTGCTATTTGTATTATTATTTGACCCATTTATATATATAAATCTTCCCGTTATTTTAATGATAGGCTTATCATTAACACTGCCTGTAATACGCACAATATTATTAATCTGTGGTTTTATGGTTAGTGTATTTAGGGAGGATGCATTTGCATTGTTGGCAAAAACAATTGGAAAGGTTTCTGCATTGCTATATACTGAATCAATTAAAATAAATTCAACATTACCAGATAAACAAGAAATATTATATTGATTTGCAGCAGCTGATAGTGTAGGAAAATAACCAGAAACGCCTACTGTATATGTTCCTGTTAAAGTATTGGCACATTGAGCAAAAATAAAATCAGACTTTATTAGAAATAGAAACAAAAAACAAAAAACATATCTACTCCAAAATTGAAATTGATGCGCAATTGATGCCAATTTTTTATGAAGAAAAAATGTTATCATTTTTAAAAATTATCAAACAGAAAAAAATTCAAGTTCGAGTGGAAAGCAAATACAAATTTTAGTGCGTAGGTACTTCTTAGGAGATTTGAATAATAAAGCTTAAAATTATAAATACCAATTTTAATGGTTATAATTTTAAACCATTCATTTTTACTTTAATTGATATTCAAATATAAGACAAATTAAAAGTAATTAAGTGATTCAAAGCATCAGTTCCAATGATGTTTATTGAAATGAGAATAAACTTTGCTATAAAAAAAAGAGGCAATCATTTCTGATTGGCCTCTTCAACAAATTCACCATTTGATGAAAATGTATTTTGTGTTAGCAACGGCGATGATAAACATCAATAAATCAAATTGATTTTTTGATGTAACCAAAAAGCCTCCGTTTAAATCCCCAATTTGCTCATTGATTTGGGGTACGGATTAAAAACATTTAGGGTACGATAGGTGTATCTATAAAACGAAAAAGGATGAGAATTATTATGTTGGTTTCAAATAATATGAAACTTTTAAAAAAGAAATTGATCATTATGATTGAAAATATACCAATAGAGAAAGAAACAGTTGAAAACTGAAGCAAGAAAAGTCCTTTTTTATTCCTTGTCTTACTAAATAATCGTATCCTAACTTCTTATTAAAGACCAAAAGAATTTATCTTATTCATCCTTTGTGAAAAAAAAATATTTCTGTTGAATTATAGAAATTAAAAAAATAAGTTACTAATTTCACCGAAATAATTACTCGTATGAAAATTTTCGTTGCTGGATTACCTTATGATTTAGATGATGCTGAATTAGAAGAAATTTTTGAAAAATTCGGTGAGGTCGTTTCCGCTAAAGTAGCTTTAGATAAAGAAACTGGTAAAAGTAAAGGTTTTGCTTTTATTGAAATGAAAAACAGAGAAGATGGTTTAGAAGCTGTTGAACATCTGAATGATATTTCACTAGGGAAAAAACCACTTGTTGTAAAAGAAGCAGAAGAAAGAAGTGCACCGCCAAAAAACAATGGTGGATTTAACAGAAGATGATAATTGAATTTATATTTTCCATTCTTTTTTAATTTTAAATCAATTGAATTTATTCAAATTTCTACATCGCATGTGCGTGTGAACTTTCTTATAGTTTATTCGCTCCACATTGGGAAAGCTTATTTACTTTTCAATTTTTACTTGTTCCTACTATAAATATCATCGCGTGTTTAAAATTTCTCTTTTTCATACACCCATCTGCTTAAATAGATTACATAAACAAGTATTGGCTTTTTTACAGCGTATTTATCATCAATTTATTTTACAAATAAAACTAAAGTTGGTTTAACCTAGATTTTGCACACACATATAAAAACACAAAACCCCATAACTTAATTAAAGTATGGGGCTTATGCAACAATTAAGAAAAACACACAACATTTAAATTAGTTCTTAGTCATAAAAGTAGATTGGTTATACATTTCGGCTGTGTTCGTTATTTTTTTAGATAGAACAACTCCAACTATTTCTTTATGGTAATAGTTCAGCGCCTCCTCATTATCCTCAATCATTTTTTTGAATAATTCTGGCGTATATGCATAAATTCTGCTGTCGTTTTCTGATTGCAAAAAGAATTCATCCGTTGCAAATCTGCCATTAAAATATTTCTTACAATACACATTTAGTTTGCCTTTTACAACTCTTTTAGCAAATCCAGGAAGTGCATCAACAGCAACCGCACTTTTATGTCCGTTCATTATATATTTTTGAGAAACGGCATAATGGTCTTCAATTTGATACGCTTCAATTTCACTTGGCTTTATTTTTATACTTTCATTGGCCAATAAATGCGGCGCAGTAAAAACACCTTTAATGATTTCTAACTTTTTGTAATAAACTGTTCTCCCATTTTTTAATTTTACAAATGACGAACTGCTTGATAATTTTAAAGCGTTTGAAGGATTTGTTTGATAAACACACCCATACTTAGAACAAGAACTGTTTAATGCGGTTAATAAAACTAAACCAACAATTGCATTTAATACATTTTTCATACTATTAGGATTTTTTTACTAAAACGAATCGTCGAAAAAATTATTGTGAATCAGGAGGAAATTTGTGTTTAAATATTTGACAAAATAAAAAAGCCCCGAGATAATTCGAGGCTTTTTTGATATGGTTCCAGTTTGTGTTTACATCTTTACATTTCACTAGGATTTGGAAACCATAGATCTTTTCATTGGATAAAAATGGATAAGGTTTGGGTACGGATAAAAACGAACTTTTGTGCTTTGCACATCTATTATACGAAGTTTTGAAAGCTTTATTATGTAGGAACTAAACTATTTTTTAAAATAAGTAGAAAAACATTTTACACTACGTAAATGCACGTAGTATAATTTCAATTTGTACTTAAATCAACTTACAAAATCAACATTATTCAGTTCTATATTAGATATAGCATACATTTTCTCTGTTGAAGTAAAATGCGATTTCTTTTCCAACCTGAAGATTGTTGGATTCTATGCACATAATATGAAACGTATGTCCATTTGATACAACATGAATCACGCTGTAGTTTCCTTTATACACAATTTTTGTTATTGACCCAATCATTGTTTGCTCTCCCCTATTTTGAGCGATAGTAAAATAAGAAGCGCGCAGTAATATTTTTTTATTGTCAACAGATGATTGAAATGTTGAAATAAATGGTAATGATTGGGTTTCAACAAACAAACAATCGCCTAATAAATTGGCACAGTATTCGTTAAAAGGATAATGAAAAAGATATTCTGGTGTTCCGTGCTGGATGATTTTTCCATTTTTGAAAATATAAATTTCTTCAGCCCAAGCCATTACATCTGTTGCATCATGTGACACCATTATTATACGAACATTCAACTCGCTAGAAATTGAGTTGATTAGCTCGGTCATTTTTTGTTTACTATACAAATCCAAATTTGAAAACGGCTCATCGAGCAATAATAACTCTGGTGCAGTTAATAATGTTTTCACCAAAGCCACACGCTGACGTTCCCCTCCTGAAAGCTCATCTGTCCATCTTTTTAAGAAAGGAGTTATTTCACAAATATCATAAAGCCTTACTTTTTCTTCTTCTGATAATCGATTGATAAAATCAAGTACATCAAATACTTGATAATTATTGGGCAATTCAAAATGCTGACTTAGATACGCAATTCTAGGATGCCCAGGAATCAATTGTTCTAATGCCCCTTTTACTTTTACTTGATTATACCAAATTGAGCCAGCATCAAGTTGTTCTAATCCGCCGATTAATTTCAAAAGCGTCGACTTCCCCGAGCCCGTTTCTCCAACTATAGCAATTTTTTTTTGAGTTGTAAACGAAACACTAACATCATCAACAGCCAAAGAACCATTTATCGATTTGGATATCGCATTTATTTTAAGAAAGGCATCGTTTAATTCCATTCAACAAAAATAGGACAATATAAAAAGGGTTAGCTGTTTATCGACTTCTTAATTTTCGTCTTAAGAAAAATCGATGTATTTCAACCCAGCTGGTAGAAACGAATGCAACCGAAATGCACAACATCCATTGATTTAAATTTAAATCGGTTAAATTAAAGATGGAATGTGCGAATGAGAATTTGGTTACAATAAAAATTAACGCCAAACTAATAAACAACACAATAGGGATTAAGCGATTTTATATCTAATGCTGTGAATTATAGATTGTGTAGAAGAACGGTTAAACAGCCTATGTTTTTTAAATAGCAGGATATTTTTTATAATTGTTTGGTGTTTGGAGCCCCCTTACCCCGAAAGGTGAAGGGAGTTGAAACACGAATGCGCGCAAACGCAATTTTTTTGACACAAAGGCACAAAGGCGCAAAGTCACGAAGTTTTTTTTGAAAACAAAAATGCTACATACTGGAAAATGGTCCCAACCTTTTGAACTCATTGAACCCATTGAACCTTTTGAACTTTTCTTGACACATAGGCGCAAAGTCACGAAGTTTTTTTTGAAAACAAAAATGCTAATAAATGGAAAATGCTTCCAACCTTAAACCCTTAAACTATTAAACTATTAAACAAGAGAAGCGTTTTAAACCTTCTCCTTTCCCAATCTTTTTTTAATATCTAAATGATGCGCATCGGATGTTTGTTGAGCAAGTTCGTAACCCGCATCTGCATGTCTGATAACACCCATGCCTGGATCGTTTCTTAACACTCGGCTCAATCTTGCTTTTGCATCGTCGGTGCCATCAGCTACGATAACCATTCCAGAGTGAATGCTGTAGCCCATTCCTACACCACCACCATGATGCAATGAAACCCAACTTGCACCACCAGCCGTATTTACCAAAGCATTTAAAATTGGCCAATCTGCTACTGCATCTGAGCCATCCAACATCGCTTCTGTTTCACGGTTTGGACTAGCAACAGATCCTGTATCTAAATGATCGCGACCAATTACAATCGGCGCTTTTACTTTACCCGTTCTTACCAATTCATTAAAAGCCAAACCTGCTTTTTCTCTTTCTCCTTGACCAATCCAACAAATACGTGCTGGCAATCCTTGGAAGGCAATTTTTTCTTTTGCCATTTTCATCCAACGAATCATGCCCACATTATCAGGAAAAAGTTCCATCATTAATTCATCTGTAACTCGAATATCTTCTGGATCTCCGCTTAATGCAGCCCATCTAAACGGACCTTTACCTTCGCAAAATAATGGACGGATATAAGCAGGTACGAAGCCAGGGAAATCAAAAGCATTTTCAAGACCTTGTTCTTTTGCTCTGGCTCTAATGTTATTTCCATAATCAAAAGTAATTGCGCCCATAGACTGCAATTCAATCATCAACTCAACATGTTTACGCATACTCACATAACTGAGTCTAATGTATTCATCAGGATTTTCGGTTCTAAGTGCATTAGCTTCATCATTGGTTAAATGATGCGGAATGTATCCAATTAAAGGATCGTGTGCACTGGTTTGGTCGGTTAATGTATCTGGTACAATATTTCGATCAATTAAACGCTGCAAAAGATTTACCGCATTACACAAAACACCGATACTTACTGCTTTTCCTTCGGTTTTATATTGAAGTGCTTTATCGATGGCTTCATCAATGTTTAGATATTTCTCATCTAGATATTTCGTTTCTAGTCTTTTGTCGATGCGCCACTCCTCTACTTCTGCAACAAGCGCAACCCCTTCATTCATGGTAATCGCCAAAGGTTGAGCACCGCCCATTCCACCCAAACCTGCAGTTACATTTAGCGTACCTTTTAATGTACCGCCAAAATGTTTTGTGGCTGCCGAACCATATGTTTCATAAGTACCTTGTACAATACCTTGGCTGCCGATATAAATCCAACTACCAGCA
>Ga0114972_10000738_pt1 | contig 24477 bp, 23 predicted proteins | sample M_140807_EF_Meta_FD_87354 | JGI IMG/M metagenome (GOLD analysis project Ga0114972, IMG submission 87354) | Freshwater microbial communities from Lake Montjoie, Canada to study carbon cycling - M_140807_EF_MetaG | ecosystem: Environmental > Aquatic > Freshwater > Lake | place: Lake Montjoie...
AGCGCGGGTGAGACGCGGGTTGGGGTGATGGGCCTGGGGGTGATGGGCAGCCGGGCTGCTGCCATGCTGCAGGGGCTGGGGTTTACGGTGCATGGCTGGTCGCGCAGTGCGAAGAAGCTGCCCGGTGTCATTGATTATGTGGGTGAGGATGGGCTGGATGGTTTTCTGGCCGCGACCGACCTGCTGGTTTGCCTTTTGCCGGATACGCCGGAGACGCGTGGCATCTTGGCCCGGCCGCTCTTCGAAACACTGCCGCGTGGCGCCATGCTGATCAATGCCGGGCGGGGCGCGCAGCAGAATCTGGATGATGTGCTGGCGGCGCTGGATGAGGGGTTGCTGGGGGGCGCGGTGCTGGATGTGTTTGAGCCGGAGCCGCTGGCCGAGGGCCACCCGGCTTGGGCTGCGGAGAGGCTCACCATCACACCGCATGTGGCGAGCCTGCCGCCGCGGCGCGAGCGGGCCGAATGGGTGTCTGCCTGCATCGCCGGCATCGAGGCCGGGCGGTGGCCTGAGAAAATCTACAACCCCGATCTGGGCTACTGACATGCTGCCAAAGCCGCCCCCTGAAGACCATGTGCCCAGCGCGCGCGAATTGCGTGAGGACCTGGCCGCCGCCTATCGGCTGGTGGCGCATTTCGGCATGACCGATTTGGTGTTCACCCATCTCTCGGTGCGCATTCCGGGCGAGGGGCATCGGTTTTTGGTCAATCCCTATGGCATGCTCTTCGATGAGATCACCGCCTCTTCACTGGTGGAGGTGGATGCCGAGGGGGAGCCCTTGCAGGCGACTTCCTGGCCGGTGAACCCGGCCGGTTTTGTAATCCATTCCGCGCTGCATCGGGCGGCGGCGCATGCGCAATGCGTGATGCACACCCATACCCTGGCGGGCATGACGGTGGCGGCGCAGACCGGGGGGATTTTGCCGCTGAACCAGATCAGCACCGAGTTTCATGGCCGGGTGGCGTATCATGATTACGAGGGCATCGCTGCCGATGACAACCTCTCCGAACGGGACCGGTTGGTGGCGAATATGGGTGATAAGCCCTGCATGGTGCTGCGCAATCACGGGTTGCTGACCGCCGGGCGCAGCGTGGCTGAGGCGTTTTATTGGCTGTATTATCTGGAGATGGCCTGCCGCATTCAGGTCTCGGCGCAATCCACCGGCGCGCCCCTCTCGCTTCCACCGGCCCGGGTGGTGGAGCGCACGGCGGCGCAATTCAAGGTGAGCCATGACAAGGGCTGGCTGCCCTGGCAGGCGCTCAAGCGCAAGCTGGACCGCGAACAGCCGGGCTATCGGGATTGAGCGCCGCACTCGAACTGCGCGGCCTGGCCAAGCGCTATGGCAGCTTTGTGGCGGTTGAGGGGGCTGACCTTGCGGTGGAGCGCGGCAGTTTCCTCACGCTGCTCGGGCCATCGGGCTCGGGCAAGACCACCATTCTGATGATGATTGCCGGGTTTACCGAACCCAGCGCCGGGCAATTGCTGCTGGATGGCCAGGACATCACGGCCCTGGCGCCGGAGAAGCGCGCTTTTGGCATGGTGTTTCAGGGCTATGCGCTGTTTCCGCATATGAGTGTGGCGGAGAATATCGCCTTCCCGCTGCGGGTGCGCGGCCAGGGGCGGGCGGAGCGCGATGAGAAGGTGCGCGCGGCGCTGGATTTGGTGCAGTTGACGGGGTTTGCTGATCGATTGCCGAAGCAATTATCGGGCGGGCAGCAGCAGCGTGTGGCCCTGGCCCGCGCCTTGGTGTTTGACCCGGCATTGCTGCTGCTCGATGAGCCGCTCTCGGCCTTGGACAAGAAGCTGCGGGCGGAGTTGCAGGAGGAGTTGCGCGCGCTGCATCGCCGGGTGGGGCGCACTTTCATCAATGTCACCCATGACCAGGAGGAGGCGCTTTCGCTCTCCGATGAGGTGGCGATTCTCAACCATGGCCGGATTATCCAGAAGGGTGCGCCGGCGGCGCTGTATGAACAGCCGCGCAGCCGGTTTGTGGCGGATTTTCTGGGCAAATCCAATTTCTTCCGCGGTGCGGTGGGCGAATTGGGCGGCGGTTGGCTGGGGGTGCAGGTGGCTGGGCTGCGGCTGCGGCAGGCGGCGGAGGGCAGCCGGCCGGGGCTGGGGGCGGAGATTTTGCTCTCGCTGCGGCCGGAGAAGATTGCGCTGCTGGGGCCTGGGGATGCGGCAGAAAATGTCGTCGAGGGGGTGATCAGCGCCTGGTCTTATCTGGGCGCTGGTTTCTCGCTGGTGGTGCAGACGGCGCTGGGGGTGTTGCGGGTGCATTTGCCGGCCTGGCGGGCGCCTTTTGTGCCGGAGATTGGTGCGGCCTTGCGGCTGGGTTGGGCCGCGGATGCCGCGACGATTGTGGATGATGACGATGCGGCGTGAGGCGGGGTGGTATGCGCTGCTGCTGCCGGCGTTTTTGCTGCTGAGCGTGTTTTACGTCACGCCGATTTTGCAGGTGCTGGCGATTTCCTTTTTGGAGCCCACGCCGGGGTTTTCGAATTACGAGCGGATTGCAACCAATCTTTCGGTGCAGCGGGTGATTGTGACCACGCTGCGGATTTGCAGCATCACCACGGTGCTGGCGCTGCTGCTGGGCTATGCGCTCAGCTACACCATCACCCTGGCCAGTGAGCGCGCGCGGCGCTGGTGGCTGCTGTGCGTGCTGGTGCCGCTGTGGATTTCGGTGCTGGTGCGCGCCTTTGCCTGGGTGACGCTGCTGCGGCGGCAGGGGTTGATCAATCAGACGCTGCAGGGGGCGGGGGTGATCAGCGAGCCGCTGGAATTGGTGTGGAATGAATTCGGCATCATCGTGGGCATGGTGCATTACATGGTGCCCTATGCGGTGCTGCCCATGCTGGCCTCGATGCGTGAGATTGAGCCGCGGCTGCTGGCGGCGGCGCGGGGCATGGGGGCCTCGCGCGGGCAGGTGTTTGCCCGGGTGTTTTTGCCACTCTCGATGCCCGGCGTGGTGGCGGCGGGGGTGCTGGTGTTTATCTTCTCGCTTGGGTTCTACATCACTCCGGCCATTCTGGGTGGCGGCAAGACGCTGATGGTGGCGGAGTGGATTTCGTTGCAGATCCTTGACCTGATCCGCTGGGGGCTGGGCACGATGATGGCCACGCTGCTGGTGGTGACCATCCTGGTGACGCTGGCGTTGTTCTCCCGCGTGGTGAATATGCGCCGCCTCTTTGGTGGGGCGTGAGCATGGAGGGGGGGTATTCGCCGGGGCGGTTCGGCCATGCGCTGGGTTGGGCCACGGCGCTGTATTTGGTGCTGCCGCTGTTCATTATTCTGCCGGTCTCGATGACCGATCAGCGCTTTCTCTCGCTGCCGCATGAGGGGTTGTCGCTGCGGCATTATGCGGCGCTGTTTGCCTCGGGGGAGTGGTTTGCCTCGATTGCGCAGAGTTTCTGGATTGCCTGCGCTTCGACGATTTTGGCGGTCAGTGCCGGCACGCTGTTTGCCATTGCCGCCTGGCGGATCAATCGCCGCGCCACGGAATTGCTGCGCGCGCTGATGCTGCTGCCGTTGATCGTGCCCAGCATTGTTTATGCCATTGGGCTGTATCGGTATTTCGGCTGGTGGGATTTGCTGGACCGTTTTGCCGGTGTGGTGATTGCCCATGGGGTGACCGGCATTCCCTATGTGGTCATCACCGTCTCCACCGCGCTGGCCAGTTTTGATGTGCGGCTGGAGCAGGCGGCGCGCGGCATGGGGGCCTCGCTGCGGCAGGTGCTGGCCTGGGTGATTTTGCCGCGGATCATGCCCGGTATCGTCTCGGGGGCGATCTTTGCCTTCATCCATTCCTGGGATGAGTTGGTGATCGTGCTGTTCATTGCCTCGCGCGATGTTTTCACCCTGCCGCGGCGGATTTGGGATGGCATCAACGAAAACCAGGACCCGATCATGGCGGCGGTGGCGATGCTGTTGATTGTCTTCACCACGCTGCTGCTGGTGGTGGATTTGGCGGTGCGGCGGCGGCGGGGGTGAATGGCTTGACCGGCCAGGGCGGGCGGCGGAGCATTGGCCGATGAAGGCCGATATGATCATCAGCGGTGGGGCAATTTTCCGTGGCCTTGCCGGGGGCTTTACCACGGCGCTGGCGGTGGCAGAGGGGCGGGTGCTGGCCTTGGGCGAGGCGGCGCTGGCGCTGGCTGGGCCTGAGACCCGCCATGTTGATCTCGCCGGGCGCTGCGCCATTCCTGCGTTTAATGAGGCGCATATGCACCTCATCGCCTTTGGCCTGGGGCTCACCCAGGTCAATCTGCGGGCCGAGCGGGTGACGACGCTGGCCGAGATGCAGGCGCGGCTGGCGGCGGCGGCGGCGGTGGCGGCGCCGGGGGAATGGGTGTTGGGGCGCGGCTATGATCATGCGGTGCTGGATATCAACCGCCACCCCACCAGTGCGGAGTTGGATGCGGCGGTGCCGGACAACCCGGTCTTCATCACCCGCACCTGCGGCCATATGGGGGTGGCCAATACGGCGGCCTTGCGTGCTGCGGGCATTGGCCACAATACGCCGACCCCCGATGGCGGGGTGATTGAGCGGCGCGGCAATCAGCTCACCGGGTTGATTCAGGAGCGCGCGCTGAGCCTCATCAAAGCCGCCATGCCGGCCCCGGGGCTGGAGCGTTTGGTGGATGCCATCGCGGCGGGCGGGCGGCATTTGGCGTCGCTGGGCTTTGCCTCGGCCACTGACATGAATTTGGGCATGAATGCCGATATGATGGAGGTGGAGGCTTATCGCGCCGCGCTGGCCGAGGGCCGGCTGGCGCAGCGCATGTGGCTGGTGCTGGCCGCCAACCCCGAGGGCATTGCCCATAAGGCGGGGCTTGCGCCGATGCGCGACCCGGCGCCGATGCTGCGCTGGGGGGGCGTGAAGGTCTTTGCCGATGGCAGCGCGGGCGGGCTGACGGCGGCGTTTTTCGACCCCTATCGCCAGGGTGGCAACGGGGTTTTCACCTTCTCCGATGCCGAGATGGAAGGGCTGCTGCAGACTTATCACGAGCAGGGTTGGCAGCTTGATATTCACGCCATTGGCGATGCCGCGATTGAGCAGGTGCTGCGGGCCATGGAGCAGGCCGGCGCCACGCCCGAGCGGCGGCACCGGATTGAGCATTGTGGCTTCGTCACGCCTGGGCAGCGCCGGCGGATGCTGGAACGCGGCATCCTGCCAGTGCCGCAGCCGATTTTCATGTATGAGTTTGGCGATCTCTATGTGGAGAATCTGGGGGGCGAGCGCGCGGCTTCGGCCTATCCCATGCGGACATGGCTGGAGGAGGGGGCGCATCCTTCCGCCTCCTCGGATGCGCCGGTTTCCACGCCCGACCCTTTTCTCAACCTCTTCACCATGGTCACGCGGCAGACCAACCGGGGCCATGTGTTGGGGGCGGGGGAGGCGCTGAGCATGGAAGAGGCGGTGCATGCCTATACCTGGTGCGGCGCCTATTCGACCTTTGCCGAGGGTGTGCGCGGCACGCTTGAGCCGGGGATGGATGCCGATATCGCCATCCTCTCGCGCGATATTTTCGCAGGCACCGTTGAGGCGCTGAAGGAGACAGAGGCCGATATCACGCTGCGCGGCGGGGTGGTGATCCATGACCGCCATGGCGAGTTCGGCTGATGGGGCGCTATGCCTTGCAGCGCATTGCCCTGGCCGCGCCGGTGCTGTTGGGCGTGCTGTTGATCGGCTTTCTGCTGATGCAGGTGGTGCCGACGGACCCGGCGACGGTGCGCGCCGGCCCGCAGGCCACGGCCGAGGTGGTGGCCGCCATTCGCACCGAATTGGGGCTGGATGCGCCAATTTGGCGGCAATTTCTGCTCTATATGTCGCGCCTGGCGCAGGGCGATTTGGGTGTGTCCATCATCAATAATGTGCCGGTGACGCAGGAGCTTTCGGCCACCATGGGGCCCACGCTGGAATTGATGGCGGCGGCGCTGGTGTGGTCCATCCCGCTGGGGATTTTTCTGGGCACCCTGGCCGCCTATTGGCGGGGTTCGTGGCTCGACCGGATCATCATGGCGGTGAGTGTGGCCGGGGTGTCGCTGCCGGTGTTTTTCCTGGGTCTCGTGCTGATCTGGATTGTGGGGTTTCAGTACCAGTTGCTGCCTTTCACCGGGCGCGGCGGGCCGCTCTGGACGCTGGATGGGATATTGGCGGTGATTCTGCCGGCGCTCACCCTGGGGGGCGTGTTTGTCGGGCCGGTGGCGCGGATGACCCGCACCGCGGTGGTGGATAGCCTGACGGCGGATCATGTGCGCACCGCCCGCGCCAAGGGGCTTTCCGAATATCGCGTCGTGCTGCGGCATGCGCTGCGCAATGCGTTGATTCCGGTGGTGACGCTGATCGGGCTGCAGATTGGCTTTCTGCTGGGCGGGGCGGTGGTGACGGAGACGATCTTCTCCTGGCCGGGGGTGGGGCGGCTGGCGGTGGGGGCGATTCTCTCGGCGGATTTTCCGATGGCTCAGGGCACCATTATTGTGCTCTCGGCCGGTTTTATCGTGATCAATCTGGTTGTGGATTTGCTGTATGCGGTGCTGGACCCGCGGGTGCGGCTGTCATGAGTGGGCTCAATCAGCCGGTGAGCCTGCCCCGGCCCGGTACCTGGCGGATGCTGGTGCGGGACCCGGGGGCGGGGCTTTCGGCGGGGTTTGTTGGTTTGATGCTGTTGGCGGCGCTGCTGGCGCCCTGGATTGCGCCGCGTGACCCCTTCGCCACCGACCTCATGGCCATCATGCAGCCGCCTGGGGGGGAGTATCTCTGGGGCACGGATGGGCAGGGGCGGGATATTCTGTCGCGCTGTATTTATGGTTTGCAGGTGACGTTGTTCATGGGGCTGGTCTCGTTGATTGTGGGCGGGGGATTGGGGGCGGCGGTGGGCTTTGCCGCAGCGTTTTATCGCAGGTTGGATGGGCTGCTGATGCGGCTGATGGATATTCTGCTGTCCTTTCCCGCCATTTTGTTTGGCCTGGCTTTGGCGGCGATTTTTGGGCCGGGGCTGACCTCGGTGATCATCGCGCTTTCCATCGCCACCGTGCCGCTGATGGCGCGCATTGTGCGCGGCGCTGCCCTGGTGGTGATGGGGCAGGATTATATCGAGGCGGCGCGCGCCACCGGCATGTCCGATGCGCGGCTGGTCTGGCGGCATGTGGCGCCCAATTGCCTTTCGCCGATTTTCGTCTTTTCCACGCTGCGGTTGGGGCAGGTGATTTTGCTGGGCTCGGCCTTGTCGTTTCTGGGGCTGGGGGCGCAGGCGCCCACGGCGGAACTCGGCGCCATGGCGGCGCAGGGGCGCAATTTTCTCTTCATCGCGCCGCATATCAGCGTGATACCCTCGATCGCCATCTTCGCGGTGGTGCTGGCCTTCAACGTGCTGGGCGATGCGCTGCGTGATGCGCTCGACCCCCGGCTTCGCCTTTAGGAGAATGTCATGAAGCTTCGCCTTGCCATGCTCACCCTGCTTCTGGCGCTGCCGGCGTTGGCGCTGCCAGCGCTGGCCCAGCAGCAGCCGCGCAACCAGGTCACCATCATGCGCGAGATCGACAGTGACCGGTATGACCCGCACCGCACCACGGCGCTGGCGGGTGGCGAGGTGCTGACCATGCTCTCCGACACGCTGGTCTCCATTGATTTCGATATGCGTAGCATCCGCCCGGGCCTCGCCGAGCGATGGGAGGTTTCGCCCGATGGGCTGGTCTATACCTTTCACCTCCGCCAGGGCGTGACCTTCTGTGACGGCAAGCCCTTCACCGCCGAGGATATGGCGTTTTCGATCAATCGCTGGATTGGCCGCACCACACCGCGCATCACCTCGCCCGTTGCCTGGCGCGCGGGCAATGTGAAGGAGGTGCGCGCCACCGGGCCGCATACGCTGCATTACGAGCTGAATGAGCCGTATTCCGAGTTGCTGTCGCAACTGACGCTGTTCTTCGCCTCCGCGGTTGATCCCGCCAGTGTGGAGCGGCTGGGTGATAATTTCGGCGTGCAGGGTTTCAACGGCACCGGCCCCTATTGCTGGGGCAATTGGACGCCGCGCAATGAGATGGTGCTGACCCGCCACCCGACCTACGCTTGGGGCCCGCCGGTGCTGCAGAACCAGGGCCCGGCGCATGTGGAGCGCATCGTCTGGCGGGTGATCCCTGAGGCCGCCTCGCGCGTGGCAGCCATTCAGGCCGGGCAGGCCGATGTCACCCAATATGTTCCCGAGGCGTTTTGGGACACGATGCGCCGGGTGCCGACGCTCAGCGTCTCCAACCAGCCGAATTATTTCTGGGATTATTTCTTCGGCTGGAAGATCGACCGGCCGGTGGCCAATGACCTCGCCATCCGCCGCGCCACGCATCAGGCGGTGGACCGTGTGGGCCTGGCCCGCGCGGTGTGGTCTGGCCATGCGGAGGCGGCGCGCAATATCGTCAATCCGCGCACGCTCGATTATGACGCGCAATCGGACGCCTTGGTGCCGGGTTATGACCCGGCGGCGGCGCGGCGCACCTTGGATGAGGCGGGCTGGGTGCCGGGGCCTGATGGTATTCGCGTCAAGAACGGCCAGCGGGCGAGTTTCGTGACCTATGGCATTGCCAACCTCACCAACCAGCGCGCTGCCGAGATCATGCAGCAGGGGTTGCGCCAGGTGGGCATTGAGATGCGCATTCAGTTCTATGATGCGACGGTGGCGTGGGGGCGGTTGGCGACGCAGGAATTCGACGCCTTTTTCCTCAGCTACCCCTATGTCTCGGCCGGTGATGCGCTGAGCCTGTACTGGCATTCCCGCTCGCGCCCCACGCCCAACCGGATGAACTGGAACGACCCGGAGAGTGATGCCTGGCTGCAGGAGGCGCGCGCGGCGCTTGACCCGGCAAGGCGGGCTGAGGTGCTGGCATTGTTGCAGCGCCGGCTGGCCGAGCAGGCGCCCTGGCTGACGCTGGCGCGCAGCCAATTGGCAGTCTTCTCCACCCGGCGCGTCGAGGGCGCCCGGGCGCATGGGCTTTATGGCATCGGGCTGTACCGAGGCCTTGATCTGAAGGTGCGCTGATATGACCGTGACCGTGATCCGCGACGCTGAACTGGTCGTCGCCTGGGATGCTTCCGAACAACGCCACGCCTATATGCCGGGCGGCGATGTCGCCTTCCGCGATGGGGTGCTGAGCTTTGTCGGCCGTGGCTATGATGGCGAGGCGGATGTGGAGTTGTCCGGCCGCGGGCAGCTTATCATGCCGGGCTTGGTGAATATTCATTCGCACCCGACCTCGGAGCCGATGAATAAGGGGTTGATCGATGAGATCGGCTCGCCCGGCCTTTATAATTCATCGCTTTACGAATATATGCCGATTTTCCGCTCCGACGCGCAGGCGATTCCGGATTGTGTGCGGGTGGCGCTTTCGGAGTTGCTGCTGAGCGGGGTGACGACGCTGGCTGATCTGTCCATCGCGCATCCCGGTTGGCTTGATTTGCTGGCCGAGGCGGGCATGCGGGTGTGCATCGCGCCGATGTTTCGATCCGCCCGCTGGTTCACCAAAAATGGCCATGTGGTGGAATATGAGTGGGACGAGAAGGCCGGCGAGAAGGCGATGGAGGAGGCGTTTACGCTGATCCAGCGGGCCGAGCAGCATCCCTCGGGGCGGCTTTTCGGCATGGCGTGCCCGGCGCAGATTGACACTTGTGCGCCTGGCTTGCTGCGGGATTCTCGCGCCGAGGCGAGGGGGCGGGGGCTGTCCTGGCAGATCCATGCCGCGCAATCGGTGGTGGAGTTCCATGAGATCACCCGCCGGCATGGCTTTACCCCCATCCAATGGCTGCATGAGATGGGGCTGCTGGATGAGCGGGCGGTGATCGGCCATGGGATTTTCCTCGACGATCATCCCTCCACGCCCTGGCACACCAAGAATGATCTGGCGATCCTGCGCGACACCGGCACCACGGTGGCGCATTGCCCGACCGTTTTTGCCCGGCGCGGCATCACCATGAAGGATTTCGGCCGCTACAAGCGCGGCGGCGTTCATCTGGGGGTGGGGACGGACACTTACCCGCATAACATGCTCGATGAGATGCGCCTGGTGGCCTATCTGGCCCGGACCCAGGCCAATGATCCGCGTACCATGAGCACCACCGATGTCTTCGATGCCGCCACGATTGGCGGCGCGCGGGCCTTGGGGCGCGATGATATCGGTCGGCTGGCGCCGGGCTGCCGTGCCGATTTTGTGGTGGTGGATGCCACCCATCCGCGGATGCAGCCCAATCATGACCCGGTACGCTCGCTGATTTATGCCGCGGGCGATCGGGCGGTGAAGGATGTCTATATTGATGGCGAGAAGGTTGTGGCCGATGGCCAGGTGATGACGATGGATTTCAAGGCGGCTGCGGCGAATTTGGCGGAGGCGCAGAAGCGGATTGTGGGGCGGGCGACGGAGCAGGATTGGGCGCATCGGCCGGTGGATAAGATTGCGCCGCCGACGTTTAAGTGGGTTTAACCAGGGGAATGAATTCCCCCGGACCCCCTTCTTTTATTTTTATATTATTGGCGCTGGCTGACAGGTTATTCCCATTAAACAAAAATAAAAGAAGGGGGCTTGGGGGAATTCATTCCCCCAACGCTGACCGATGCTCCTAGAAATCCAAAACCTGGCCACCGCCTTCGGCGCCATCCGCGCGGTGGATGGCGTCTGCCTCACCCTCGCCGCCGGCCGCACGCTGGGCATTGTGGGCGAGAGCGGCTGCGGCAAATCCGTGTTGTCGCTCTCGGTGATGCGCCTGCTGGCCCATCCTGGCCGGGTGGTGGCGGGGCAGGTGCTGCTGGATGGGCGAGACCTGTTGGGCCTCTCGGCGCGCGCCATGCGCGATGTGCGCGGGCGGGAGGTGGCGATGATCTTTCAGGAGCCGATGACCTCGCTCAACCCGGTGCATCGCGTGGGCGCGCAGATCACCGAGGCGCTGCGCGCGCATGATACGCGCGCAGCCGAGAGTGCGCTGCGGGCCGAGGCCATTGCCGCGCTCGCGCGGGTGCGCATCCCTGACCCCGTTCGCGCCATGGAGAAATACCCGCATGAACTCTCCGGCGGCATGCGCCAGCGGGTGATGATTGCCATGGCGCTGGCCTGCAAACCCAAGCTGCTCATCGCCGATGAACCGACCACGGCGCTTGATGTTACCGTCCAGGCGCAAATCCTGGACCTGCTGCGCGAATTGCAGGCCGAGACGGGCATGGGGATTATTCTCATCACCCATGACCTCGGCGTGATCGCCGAAATGGCCGATGACGTGGCGGTGATGTATGCCGGCCGGGTGGTGGAACAGGCGAGCGCGAAAAGCCTCTTCGAGGACCCGCAGCACCCTTATACGCTTGGCCTGCTGGGTTCGATTCCGCGGCTTGATCTGGACCGCGAGCGGCTGATGGCGATTGAGGGCGCGGTGCCACCGCCCTTTGCCTGGCCGCGCGGCTGCCGCTTTGCCCCCCGCTGCCCCTTTGCCGAGGCCGCCTGCGAGGCTGCACCCCCGCCGCTGCGGGCGTTGGCGGCGGGCCATGCGGCGGCCTGCCTGAGGGCGCCGCTGTGATTCTTGAGGTCGAAGACCTGGCCAAGCATTACGCCGTCTCCGGCGGGCTGGTGCGGGCGGTGGATGGGGTGTCCTTCTCGCTCGCGCGGGGTGAGACGCTGGCGCTGGTGGGCGAAAGCGGCTGCGGCAAATCGACCACGGCGCGGCTGGTGCTGCGGCTGATCGAGCGCAGCGCCGGGCGGCTGCGCTTTGCCGGCGGGGACATCACCGGCCTTTCCGGTGCTGGGTTGAAGGCGTTTCGCCGCCGGGCGCAGATCGTCTTTCAGGACCCCTATGCCAGCCTCAATCCGCGCTTGCGGGTGGGCGAGACCATTGCCGAGCCCATGGCGGTGCACGGGCTGGGCGATGTGGCTGCGCAACGCGCGCGGGTGGAGGAATTGCTGGCGCTGGTGGGCCTCGCCCCCTTCCATGCCCAGCGCTACCCGCATGAATTCTCAGGCGGGCAGCGCCAGCGCATTGGCATTGCCCGGGCGCTGGCGGTGCAGCCTGAATTGGTGGTTTGCGACGAGCCGGTCTCGGCGCTGGATGTTTCGGTCCAGGCGCAGGTGGTGAATTTATTGAAGGATTTGCAGGCGAAATTCGGCCTTTCGTACCTCTTCATCGCGCATGATCTGGGGGTGGTGAAGCACATGGCTGATCGGGTGGCGGTGATGTATCTTGGCCGTATTGTGGAAATTGCCGAGAAGCGTCGGCTCTTCGCCCATCCCCGCCACCCTTATACCCGCGCCCTGCTGGCGGCGATCCCGCATCCTGATCCGGCGCTGCGGGGGCGGGTGAAACCGCTGGGGGGGGATTTGCCCAGCCCGCTGAACCCGCCGCCGGGCTGCCGCTTCCACACCCGCTGCAGCTTTGCCTCCGCGCTGTGCCGGCGCGAGGAACCCGCGCTCATCGATGGCGTGGCCTGCCACCACAGCGCCGATTTGCCGCCGCTGGACATGGCCTATGCCGGCGGTTTGAGCGAGACTGCGACCCGAAGATTGGCCCGCTTTGCCGAGGCCGCCGCGCACAAGAACTGAGGATATGCCCATGGCTCTGAACATCGTCTCGCCCCGCTCCATCCTGGTGGGTGGCGGCACCGTCGCCCGTCTGGCCGAGGTGCTGGCGGCGCATGGTCTCTCCCGCCCGTTGGTGGTGACCGACCCCTGGATGGTGAGTTCCGGCACGGTGGAGAAGGCGTTGGCGCCGCTGCGCGCGGCGGGGATTGCGGTTTCGGTGTTTTCCGACACCGTGCCGGACCCGACTGATACCGTGGTGGAAGCCGGGGTCGCGGCTTTTACCGCGGGCGATTACGACAGCATTGTGGGTTTTGGCGGTGGCAGCCCGATGGACACGGCCAAGGCCATTGCCATTTTGGCGGCGGTGGGCGGGCATATCCGCAGCCAGAAGGCACCGCATGCGGCGGACCGCGCGGCGGCGCCGGTGATCTGCATTCCCACCACGGCGGGCACGGGCAGCGAGGCCACGCGCTTTACCGTCATCACCGATACCGCCAATGATGAGAAAATGCTTATTGCCGGGCTGGGGGCGCTGCCGCTGGCGGCCATTGTTGATTACGAACTGACCCTCACCGTGCCGCCGCGCACCACGGCTGATACGGCGATTGACAGTTTTTCGCATGCGCTGGAGGCCTATGTTTCCAAGCGCGCCACGCCGGTGTCCGACATGTATGGCGAGCGGGCGATGCGGCTGATCGGCCCCAATCTGCGCACCGTCTATAAGGAGCCCGGCAATCTGGCGGCGCGGGAGGCCATGATGCTGGGCGCCACCTTGGCAGGGCTGGCTTTCAGCAATGCCTCGGTGGCGCTGGTGCATGGCATGAGCCGGCCGATTGGCGCGCATTTTCATGTGCCGCATGGGCTCTCCAACGCCATGCTGCTGCCTGCGGTCACCCGCTATGGGCTTTCTGCCGCCCTGCCGCGCTATGCTGAGGCGGCGCGCTGCATGGGCGTGGCGCGGGAGGGCGATGCCGACCAGGTGGCCGGCGCCAAGCTGCTGGAGGAGTTGGAGGCGCTGAATGCCGAATTGCATGTGCCCCGGCCGGGCGCCTGGGGCATTGATGCCGATCGCTGGAACGCGTTGCTGCCCACCATGGCGGCGCAGGCCTTGGCCAGCGGCAGCCCGGTCAATAATCCGGCCGTGCCCTCGGCCGATGAGATCATCGCCCTCTACCAAGAGGTGTACTAAAGGGCAGCCCAAACAGAAAAAGGGCGGCAACCAAACGGCTGCCCCCCTTTAGAAACGCTAAACCGGGCCATAAACGGCCCGGCGCTGGATCAGAAGCCCTCGCGCTCCAGGCGCTTGCGCTCCACCTTGCGGGCACGGCGCACGGCCTCGGCGGCCTCACGCGCACGGCGCTCGCTCGGCTTCTCGAAGTGCCTACGGAGCTTCATCTCGCGGAACACACCCTCGCGCTGCAGCTTTTTCTTGAGCGCCTTGAGCGCCTGATCAACATTGTTGTCCCGAACGACGACTTGCACGCAGCGATCACTCCGATGGATCAAAAGGAATAGGAAAGACAAGAAGCGCCGCTGGCCGGAAACCGACCGCGTCGCCTGCTGAGATGTGTGTAGACAGTTTTATGGCAGCGGGTAAAGCCCTTTCACGCGGAATCGACCGCACTACATGGGTTTCATGGCCATTCTGAAGATTGCCCGCCTGGGCCACCCCGTTTTGCTGCGCATCGCCGAGCCGGTGCCGGACCCCACGACGCCTGAAATGCGCCGACTCGTCGCCGATATGGTGGAGACGATGGAGGATGCCAATGGGTTGGGGCTGGCGGCGCCGCAGGTCTATCGCTCGCTGCGGCTGTTTGTCTGGCGGATCGATGATGGGGTGGCGGCGATCTTCAATCCGGAGATCACCCCGCTTGAGGGGCCGGCCGAGCCTTATTTTGAGGGCTGCCTTTCGATCCCTGGGTTGCGCGGCGAGGTGACCCGGCCGAGCCGCATCGCCTTTCGCGGCCTCGACATGGCGGGGCAGTTGGTGGAGGGCACCGCCCAGGGCCTTGCCGCCCGGGTGATGCAACATGAGCACGACCATCTCAATGGCGTGCTATATCCCATGCGCATGACCGACCTCTCCCGCCTCGGCTTCACCGAGGAATTGGCCAGGAACCAAGACCCATGACCGACCCGCATGACGCCATCATCGACCGCCTGCTGCCGCTGATCCCGCGGTTGGGCTGGACGGGCCGCGCCCTGGCCGAGGCGGCGGGGGATGCAGCACTCGCCGAGAGCGCTTTTCCGCATGGGGTGCGCGATGCCATCGCCGCCTGGTCGGCGCTGGCGGATCGGCGCATGGCCGAGGCCGCGGCGGCTGAGGGGCTGGAGGGGCTGAAGGTGCCGGCCAGAATCCGCCGCGTCATCGCCATCCGCCTGGAACAGGCGCAGCCGCACAAGCCGGCGCTGCGTGATGCGCTGGGCCTTTTGGCCCTGCCTTGGAACGCGCCGCTCTCGGCCCGGCTGGCGGCGGCGACGGTGAGCGCGATGTGGTATGCGGCGGGCGATACGAGCGCCGATTTCTCCTGGTACACCCGCCGCGCCACCCTGGTTGCGATTTATGGCGCGACGCTGGCGTTTTGGCTGCGCGACCCCTCGCCGGATTTGGACAAGACGCTGGAATTCCTCGACAGGCGGCTGGCCGATCACGCGCGGCTGCACCGGATTATTCCCCGCCGGGCCGCATAATTGTTGCGGCGCCATCCTGGCGTCCAATCGCAGCGACTTGAAATGGCTGGATTTTGTTAGGGCTTCGCGCGGCGCGATTCTGGCTGTAGAAACCGCTGCAGAGAGAAACACAATTTTGGAGATCAGGCGCCCATGTCGCCCTTCCGCACGATGATGACCGGCCTTCTGGCCGCCAGCCTGGCGACCCCCGCTTTTGCCCAATGCATGCAGCCCAGCGAGAAGCCTGGCTTTGATATTCGTGCGCTGCAAAGCCAACTCATGGTGCTGGCGCTGACCTGCAGCCAGACCGACGAATATAACCGCTTCGTGACGCAGAACCGCGGCGTGCTGACGGGCGCCTATAACGATGTGCAGCGCCATTTCCGTCGCGTCGCCGGTGGGGCCTGGCAGCGGCAGATCGACGCCTACATCACCAATACCGCCAATGGCCACAGCCAGACCGGCATCAGCCAGGGCTCGCTGTTCTGCTCCAACCAGGCGCAGCTCTTCCCGCAGGCGCTGGCGGCGAGCAGCCGTGAGCAACTGGCGCAACTCTCGCAGCAGCGGCAGATCAGCCAGGTCTATGAGCCGCCGGCCTGCCCCACGGCACCCGCGCGCAACACCACCCGCGCCGCTTCGGGCAGCACTCCTGCCGCCGCTGGTACCGCGCGCAGTGCCACGGGCAGCGCGCCGAGCACCCCCGCCGCTGGCGGCGGCACCACGCGCAGCAACGGCCAGCCGGCCTCGGCTGGCAATACCGCCACGCCGCGCAGTTGAGCCTGCCGCCGCGCGCCGATTGCGGCCGGCGCACGGCTTAGCAGGCAACTTAGAAACGCCGATTGCGGGGGAAAAGAGCGAAAGGGCTTGGCCTCCCGCGCTCTCCCACCAGGACAATGATTTTCCTGGGCCTTTGAACATGATTATAATCCATCATTGATCGAAGGTGCAGGAGAGGCGTCGGCATCTATGTCGACGCTGCTAGGTGCTTGAGGGGCAAAGCCCATCGGTGTGGTTTTCGCTCGCTGTTGGTTTTTCACTAGCCTGATCGGGCATTTTCAAGCCTTGCTGCTGCGCAAGGCGGCGCGGAAAATGCGGGAAAACAAAAAACGAGAGCCGTTTCACCGTCTTCGCTTTTGGTGAAGCGGCGCTGCTATGATTTGCGAGCGGCGCAGCGCCGGGGCCGGTTGCCGCCGCGCCATGCTCTTGCCAAGCTAGGGCATGACACACCCCGCGATTCCTGAGCGCCTGCGCGCTGCCATTGCCGCCAATTTTGCCGCGCAGACCGGTTTTCTGGCTGATATTGTTCGTTTTCCCAGCCTGCGGGGCAATGAAGCCCCATTGCAGGATTTTCTTGCTCGGCAGATGGCGGCGCGGGGTTGGCGGGTGGATCGCTTCTCGCTGGCCGATGTGCCGCTGCAAGGCCACCCCAAGGCGAGCCCGATGGTGGATGTGGACCCCGCAGGTTCCATTCAGGTGGTGGGCACGCTGCGCGCGCGGGATGGCGCGGCGGGCGAAGGCATGATCCATGGCCGGGGACGCAGCCTGATCATGCAGGGCCATATTGATGTGGTGCCGGAAGGGCCCACCGCGATGTGGAGCCACCCGCCCTATGCCGCGCATATCCAGGATGGCTGGCTCTATGGCCGCGGCGCGCATGACATGAAATCCGGCGTTTCGGCGATGTTTTTTGCGATGGATGCGCTCAAGGCCGCGGGGTTGCGGCCCTGCGCTGATATCCATGTCCAGACGGTGACCGAGGAGGAGAGCACCGGCAATGGTGCGCTGGCCACGCTGCTGCGCGGCTATCGCGCCGATGCGGCGCTGATCCCCGAGCCGACCGGTGGCACCATCACCCGCGCCCATACCGGCACGCTGTGGTTCCGGCTGCGGGTTGCGGGGGTGCCGGTGCATGTTGCGGTGGCGCAGACCGGCAGCAATGCGATCATGAGCGCCTATCAGCTCATCCAGGCGCTTTATGCCCATACCGCCGAGGCCAATAAGGCCGCCGCCCAGCACCCCTGGTATAAGGGCATCGAGGCACCGATCAAATTCAACCCTGGGATCATCCGTGGCGGTGACTGGGCGAGTTCCACCCCCGCCTGGTGCGAGGTGGATTGTCGCATCGGCCTGCTGCCGGGGCAGGATGTGGCGGTGGTGCAGAAGGCGGTGGAGGCTGCGGTGGCCGCTGCCGCGCGGGCGGATCATTTCATGGCCAATAACCCGCCCGAACTGACCTGGCATGGCTTTCTGGCCGATGGCTATGTGCTGGAGCCGGGCAGCGAGGCTGAGGCGGTGCTCGCGGCTGCCCATAGCAGCGCCTTTGGCGGCGAGATGCCGGCGCGCATCACCACGGCGGTGAATGATACCCGGTTTTATGGCCTGTATTTTGGCATTCCCGGCCTGTGCTACGGGCCGAAGGGCGAGGGCGCGCATGCCTTTGATGAGCGGACCCATCTGGAGCATCTGAAGACGACGACGCTTGCGATGGCCACCTTCATTGCCGATTGGTGCGGGGTGGAGGAGGCGTGATGCAGCGCCGCTCCTTGGGCACTTTGGTGGGGGCCGCTTTGGCCGCGCCCGCCTTGGCGCAGGAGGCCTGGCCCGCGCGGCCGTTGCGCATTGTGGTGCCCTTTGCCCCTGGCGGTTCTTCGGACACTTTGGGGCGGCTGATCCAGCCTGGGCTGCAGGCCGCGCTCGGCCAGCCGGTGATTGTGGAAAACCGTGCTGGCGCAGGCTCCATGCTGGGGGCGGAATTCGTCGCCCGCGCGGCGCCGGATGGCTATACCGTGTTGCTGGCGGACCTGCCCTTCGCCATTTTTCCGGCGTTGCAGGAGCGGCTCTCCTTTGATCCTTTGGCTGATTTTGCGGCGATTTCGCTGATCGGTGTGGCGCCTTTGATGATGTTCGCGGCGAAGGAGCTTTCCGCCCGCAATGCCGCCGAATTCGCCGCTCTCGCCCGCGCCCAGCCGGAGGTGCTGAATTATGGCTCGGGTGGGGTGGGTGCTTCGAGCCATCTCTCGGGCGAGTTGTTCCAGCGCGCCACCGGCACGCGGCTGACCCATATTCCCTATCGTGGCGGTGGGCCGGCCATGCAGGATCTGGCGGCGGGCAATGTCAATTCGGTGTTTGTGACCCTGGCCTCGGCCTTCCCGCAGATGCAGGCCGGGCAGGTGCGCGCGATGGGGGTGATGGGCAGTGAGCGGCTGGCGGTGCTGCCCGATGTCGCCACCATGCGCGAGCAGGGGATTGATCTGATCAACGAACATTGGTGGGGGTTGCTCGGGCCCGCACGCATGCCGCCCGCCGCCATTGCCCGGCTGGCCGAGGCGCTGCGTGGCGTGATGGCCGCGCCTGAGATCATGCCGCGGATGGATGCCCTGGCCGTGCTGCCGCGCGCCACTGGCCCGGCACCGCTGGCGGCGCTGGTTCGCTCGGACCTTGCACGGATTTCTGACCTGGTGCGCAGCCAGAATATTCGCCCGCAATGAGCCTGGAGCAGATTCTCGACGGCATCACCGCCGACCCGCTGCTGTGGAGCGATTTCAACGCGCTCTGCGATACTGGCGGCCGGCAGGCGGGGAGTGACAGCGCGGCCAGCGCCTTCACCTTCGCCGCTATTCGGATGGCGGCGATCGGCACGGTCTGCAATGAGCCATCCTCCTATGCGGGCTGGACCTGCCATGCGGCGCGGGTGGTGCATGAGCCGAGCGGCCGGCTGATCCATGCCGTGCCGCTGCTGGGGACCATGGCCTGTGAGGATTTGGTGCTGGAAACCCGCGACATGGGGCGCGGCGCGCCGGGGCAGTTTGGCCCGGCGGGCGGCATGGCGGGGCTGGCCGCCATGGTGCGGCACGAATATCCCTTTTCCACCCATGCGGTGCATCGGCGGGTGAAGGTGGCGGCTGCCGCCGAGGCCGGGGCTGAGGCGATTTTTATGGTGCAGCCGGAGCCGGGGGTGGGGCCGGTTTCTGGCTCCTCCGGGCGCAATGGCGGGGCTGGTATTCCGGGGCTGGGCATTGGCGTTGAGGATGCGGCGCTGCTGGCCTCGGGCGGGCGGGTGCGGATCACCATCGCGGCGGAGGACCACCCGGCCGAGACGCCGAATTTGGTAATGGAATTGCCTGGCCGGAGCTCGGGGATGGTGGTGCTGAGCGCGCATCTGGATGGGCATGCGCTGGGCGAGAGTGCGCTGGACAATGCGACCGGAGTGGCTGCCGCGCTGTGTCTGGCCCGGGCCATGGCGCCGCATGTGGCGGGGTGTGAGAATGGGTTGATGCTGTGCCTGTTCGGCGCCGAGGAATGGGCGCTGGCGGGCAGCCGCGCCTGGCTGGCGGCGCAGCCGGCCGAGCGGCTGGCGCGGATGCGGATGAACCTCAATCTCGATTCTGTGGCGGGGCATGGCCAGCTTACCGCGCTGACCAGCGGCTTTGCCGAATTGCCGGAATTTTTGCGCGGCGCCTGGCCGACGCTGGCGGTGCATGAGCCACTGATGCCCAATAGCGACCATGCGAATTTCGCAGCGCTTGGCGTGCCGGCGGCGCGGATTATTGCCGGCTTTAATGCGCCTCAGAGCAATTTGCGGTTTTTGCTGACGGCGGCGGATCGGCGGCAGTTGACCTCGGATGGCGAGTTGCGCGCCGCCACATTGGCGGCGGCGCGCATGCTCTGGGCGGCGCTTACGCTTTCGCGGTGACGCCGGCCTCTTCCATCAGGCTCTGCAATTCGCCGGCCTGGAACATCTCGGTCACGATATCGCAGCCGCCGACGAATTCGCCCTTCACATAGACCTGCGGGATGGTGGGCCAATTGGTGTAGGACTTGATGCCTTCGCGGATTTCGGCGTCCTCAAGCACGTTCACGCTTTTGAACGGGACGTTGAGGTGGGAGAGGATTTGCACCACGCGGGCGGAAAAGCCGCATTGGGGGAAGACCGCCGTGCCCTTCATGAAGACGGTGACGGGGCTGGCATCGATCTCGGCCTTGATGCGGTCGAAGACGGGGTTGTCGGACATGGTCTGTTTCCTTGCTGGGAGGATGATTATTCAGGAATGGCGGTGGTGAGCGCAAGCGCATGCAGCACACCGCCCATGCGGCCCTGCAGGGCGGCATAGACCATCTGGTGCTGCCGCACCCGGGGCAGGCCCTTGAAGGCGGCCGAGGTGACATGGGCGGCGTAGTGGTCGCCATCGCCGGCGAGGTCCTTGATGATGACCTCGGCATCGGGCAGGGCGGATTTGATGAAGCCTGCGATCTCGTCGGCTTGCATGGGCATGGGCTCAGTATCCTTGCATCAGCGCGGGCAGGGTTGCTTCATGCGCGCGGCTTAGTTCTTCGACGGATATGGCGCCGAGGCTGGCCAATTCCAGGCTGGGGCCGCCGCTTTGGCCGAGCAGCAGGGCGGGCACGCCGGCGGCTTGGGCGGCGGCGAGGAGGGCCTGGGCATTGGTGACGGCGAGGATGTAGCGGGCCTGATCCTCACCGAACCAGAAGCCGTGATCGCCGCCGGCGGTGATGCGGGCACCGATGCCGCTGGCCATGGCCATTTCGGCCAGGGCTACCAGGAGGCCGCCATCGCTGAGGTCATGGCAGGCCAGCACGGCGCCGGACAGAATGTGTTGGCGGACGAAATCGCCGTTTTTGCGCTCTTCGGACAAATTGACCGGGGGCGGGGGGCCGGCCTCTTGGCCGGCGATCTCGCGCAGCCAGAGGGATTGGCCGAGATGGCCTTGGGTGTGGCCGATGAGGACCAGGGAAGCGGCCTCGGGCATGGCGAGGCCCACGGCGTCGGCCAGTTTTTCGATGACGCCGACGCCGCCAATGGCGGGGGTGGGCAGGATGGGGCGGCCTTCGGTTTCGTTGTAGAGCGAGACATTGCCGCTCACGACCGGGAAATCCAGCGCGGTGCAGGCGGCGGCCATGCCGCGGCAGGCGGCGGCGAATTGGCCCATGATGCGGGGCTTTTCCGGATTGCCGAAATTCATGTTGTCGGTGATGGCCAAGGGCTGCGCGCCGGTGGCGGTGATGTTGCGCCAGGCCTCGGCGACGGCCTGTTTGGCCCCCTCTTCGGGGTCGGCCAGGACGTAGCGGGGGGTGCAATCGGTGGTGATGGCGAGTGCGCGGGCGGTGCCCTCGACGCGCACCACGGCGGCATCGGCCTGGCCGGGGCGTTTGGCGGTTTGGCCGCCCACCTGGGCGTCATACTGGTCCCAAATCCAGCGGCGGGAGCAGAGGTCGGGCGCGGCCACCAGGGTTTTCAGTGCGGCGAGGATGCCCACCGGGTCGGCCACCGGGGGGAGGGGGGGCTGTTTGGGGGTGTCTTCGGTGGGGCGGTTGTAGAGCGGGGCTTGCGATTCGAGGGGGGCGAGGGGGATCAGCGCCTCGGTCATGCCCTTATGGCGGATTTCGATCATGCCGGTATCGGTGAGGTGGCCGATGACGGCGAAATCGAGTTCCCATTTGTGGAAAATGGCTTCGGCGATGTGCTCCTGGCCGGGTTTGAGCACCATGAGCATGCGCTCCTGGCTTTCCGAGAGCATCATCTCATAGGCCGTCATGCCCTCCTCGCGCTGGGGGACGTGGTCCATCTCCAGCACCACGCCCATGCCGCCCTTGCCGGCCATCTCGACGCCGGAGGAGGTGAGGCCGGCGGCACCCATATCCTGGATGGCGACGATGGCGTCGGTGGCCATGAGTTCCAGGCAGGCTTCGATGAGGAGTTTTTCGGCGAATGGGTCGCCGATTTGGACGGTGGGGCGCTTCTCTTCCGAGTCCTTGTCGAATTCGGCGGAGGACATGGTGGCGCCGTGGATGCCGTCGCGGCCGGTTTTGGAGCCGACATAGACGACGGGGTTGCCGATGCCGGTGGCGGCGGCGGTGAAAATGCGGTCGGCCTTGAGGATGCCCACCGTCATGGCATTGACCAGGGGGTTGCCATTATAGGCGGGGTGGAAGTTCACCTCACCGCCCACGGTGGGCACGCCCACGCAATTGCCATAGCCGCCAATGCCGCGGACCACGCCATCGAGGATGCGCCGGGTGCGGGGCAGGGCTGGGTCGCCAAAGCGCAGCGCGTTGAGGTTGGCGATGGGGCGCGCCCCCATGGTGAAGACATCGCGCAGAATGCCGCCCACGCCGGTGGCGGCACCGGAATAGGGCTCGATGAAACTGGGGTGGTTGTGGCTTTCCATCTTGAAGACGGCGGCCAGGCCCTCACCGATGTCGATCACCCCGGCATTTTCGCCGGGGCCTACCAGCACCCAAGGCGCCTTGGTGGGCAGGGTTTTCAGCCAAATTCGGGAGGATTTGTAGGAGCAATGCTCGCTCCACATGACCGAGAAGATGCCCAGTTCGCACAGCGTGGGGTCGCGGCCGAGGATGGCCAGGGCGCGAGCATATTCATCCGGCTTGAGGCCGAATTTTTGCGCCAGATCGGCGGCGGCTTCGGGGGCGAGGGGCGGGACGGAGGGCATGGCGCGCTTGTCGGGCGGCGGGGCTGGGTTGTCCAGAGTGGTTTTGGCTGGGGTGGTTGTGGTGTTTGCGGACAAATTGCCGGCGGGGGTTTGGGTTGCGCTGGGCATGGGGTGTTTATAGGAAAAATTGCCGAAAAAGGCAAGGGAAATGGCGGCAGGCCTTCCGGTCTGCCGCCACATCAGGCCGGGGTTACGCGCCGGCCAGTTTGGCCACCGTGGCCGCTAGCGCCTGGTCCAGCACCTCGATCAGCGTGTCGCATTCGCTACGGGTGATGACCAAGGGGGGCGAGAGCACGATGGTGTTGGAATGCCTGGCACCGCCGCCGGAGCGGCCGACGATGACGCCATGGGCGCGGCAGAAATCGACCACGCCGCCTACCAGTGCGCCGTCCAATTGGGTGCGGCTTTCACGGTCGGTGACCAATTCGATGCCCAGCAGCAGGCCCTTGCCGCGGATATCGCCGGTGATGTGGTGGCGGAACAGCGCGGCTTTGAGGCCTTCCATGAGGTAGGCGCCCATGCTGGCTGCCCGCTCGGGCAGTTTTTCTTCCAGCATGATCTCGATATTGCGCACGGCCACCGCGGCGGCGACGGGGTGGCCGCCATAGGTGTTGACCTGCATCACCTGACGGGATTCGGAGACTTCGCCGAGGAAACTCTCGAAGACGTGGTTTTTCACCACCGTGGCGGCGATCGGCAGATAGGCGGAGACGATGCCCTTGGCGACGGCCATGATATCGGGGCTCACGCCATAATGCTGGTGGCCGAACATTTTGCCGGTGCGGCCGAAGCCGTTGATCACCTCATCGACATGCAGCAGCAGGTCGTATTTGCGGCAGATCGCCTCGACCATCGGCAGGTATTCATCGGGGGGCACGGCGACGCCGACGCCGGACATGATGGGCTCGACGATCACCTCGGCCACGGTTTGCGGGCCTTCGCCGAGGATGGTGGTTTCGATGGCCTTGGCGCAGGCGACGCCGCAGCTGGGATATTCGAGGCCGAGCGGGCAGCGGTAGCAGGTGGGTGCGGGGACATGGACGAATTCGCCGGCATAGGGCTCGAATTTGCCCTTGCGGTCCCCCATGCCGCCGGCGGCCAGGGTGGCCAGGGTGGTGCCGTGATAGGCGTAGTAGCGGCTGATGGTCTTGAAGCGGAAATCGCCTGGGAATTCATGCTTGGCGTATTGCCGGGCGATCTTGAAGCCGGCCTCATTCGCCTCGGAGCCGGAATTGACGAAATAGGTGTGGTAGTCGCCGCCCATGAGGGTGTTGATCTGCTCGCCGAGTTGGGCGGCGGGCAGGTTCATGGCGGTGTGCGGGTAATAGGCGATGGCCTGCATTTGCTCGGCGGCGATCTGCGCCAATTCGGTGCGGCCATAGCCGATATTGACGCACCAGAGCCCGGCCATGGCGTCGAGATAGGTGGTGCCATCGGCATCGACGATGGTGGAGCCTTGCGCGCCCGTCACCACCATTTGCTTTTGTTCCAGCGCCTTGTGCTGCAGGAGCGGGTGGAGGACGTTGTTGAGGTCCTGTTCGACGACCTTGCGGCGGGCTTCGGGGTCGGGCTGGTTGGTGAGGGACATTGGCGCTTCCTTCGCTGCGGGCGAGAAATGCTACGCCCGATGACGCGCGGCTGTCACGCGCCTCTGTCACGGGCGGATTGACCAATCTGGCATGCCATGCCGCACTGCGCGCCTCACAAGGGGAGTGGACTCCAATGTATGTCGAGCAACGCATGTACACCGCCCATCCGGGCAAGCTGCCGGCCTGGATCAATCTTTATGCCA
>Ga0114972_10000742_pt1 | contig 24417 bp, 24 predicted proteins | sample M_140807_EF_Meta_FD_87354 | JGI IMG/M metagenome (GOLD analysis project Ga0114972, IMG submission 87354) | Freshwater microbial communities from Lake Montjoie, Canada to study carbon cycling - M_140807_EF_MetaG | ecosystem: Environmental > Aquatic > Freshwater > Lake | place: Lake Montjoie...
CGCTGTCCATCGAGGCCATCCTCGACCCCGAGGCATCGAATATCGACATCGCCACGCATCTGCGCAACGGTGTGAAGCTCAGCCGTGCAGTGGAACTGCCGCCTGAGGCCGAGTCGTACCGTGCCGAAGCCCGTGCCGCCATCGAGTCGGTCAAGCATCTCGAGGGCAAGGCCCAGGTGCAGGCACTCGTGGCCAATGGTTACGCCGTACCTCATTGGCCCCAGCCGTGGGGCCGTCAGGCCAGCGCGGTTGAGCAACTCGTGATCGAAGAGGAGTTCAACGCCCTCGGCGTGAAGCGCCCCAGCTACCAGATCACCGGCTGGGTCATCCTCACGCTCACCCAGTACTCCAATGACGATCAGGTGGCCCGCTGGATCAAGCCGGCCCTCGATCAAGAACTCATCTGGTGCCAACTGTTCAGCGAGCCCGATGCCGGTTCCGACGCTGCTGGCGTGAAGACCAAGGCCACTCGTGTTGACGGTGGCTGGCTGGTCAACGGCCAGAAGGTATGGACCACCGGAGCGCATCTCGCATCGTTCGGTCTGATCACGGTACGCACCAACCCCGAGGCCGCCAAGCACGCCGGCATCACCACGATGGTTGTTGACATGCATGCCGAGGGCGTTGAGATCCGACCCCTGCGCATGGTCAACGGTGGCGCCGAATTCAACGAGGTGTTCTTCAGCGATGTGTTCGTGCCCGATGACGATGTGGTCGGTCCCGTCGACGCCGGTTGGACCGTTGCCCGCGGAACGCTCGGCAACGAGAGCGTCAGCATCGGTAACGGCGATGGCGCAATGATCATTCCGGCGGCGGCGTTCCTCGCTCCGTTCGATGCCAGCCCGACCCGCCTCACCGGTGGCATCAGTCGTATTGGCAAGGCCGCTGCTCGTACCCAAGCCGTGGACACGCTCAACGTTCGTAGCGCCCAGCGCGCTGTGGCCGGTGGCGAGCCCGGACCGGAAGGTGCGGTCACCAAGCTCCTCATCAGCGAGAACGCCGAAGAGGCCGCTTCCATCCTCATGGAACTGGCCGGCTCAGAGGGCGCATACCTCGACGGTGCTGGATCGTTCTCCGGAAACCTGGCGCTGATGCATCGGGCCATGGCGATTGCCGGTGGCACCTCGGAGATCAAGCGCAACCAGATCGGCGAGCGCATCCTCGGCCTGCCCCGTGACCCGCTGATCAACTGATCAGATCCGGCGGCCCGATCGGGTCGCCGGTCCGACGATCGAACAGAGGGCTCGCCGGTTTGTCGATGTCGAAATGATCGATGCAGGTGCTCCAGCCGTCCGGTGTGACGCACCCACCATCGGAACCGCAGAGTTCGCAGAACGGTCGCCCGTAGTTGTATCAGTTCGAGAAGATCCGTCTCGGAGGAGCGGGTGGCCGCTTCTCCCCTGCCGCCAGCCGGGCGGTCTTCAGGGGGTGCTCGAGTGTCCCGTCGTCGAGGGTGACCTCACCAGCGCTGGACAGGAGGACGCCCACAAAGGCCTTGTCCAAGTAGCCGCCGTGCGGGGTGGGCTTATGGAAGGCCCCGACGCGGCGGATCGCATCGGTGACCCCCTTCCAATCCCATCCCGGGACGTACTCCTCCATCCATCGACGGGATTCGCCCGTCCCAGCCGGACCCCAATGTCCGAGTCTCGCCACCGAACTGACATCGGCGGAGGTGAGATAGCAGGTCGGCCGAACCTCCTCCGAGCGAACCAGCAGCGGTTCGTCCGGAGGTGAGCCCGCCGGCAGCGGGATCGCTTCACCGGTACGGCGATCGAAGCGCTTCCGTGACGGCTTCGGCAGCATGAAATGCTCCATGCACAGGTTCCAACCGTCGGCGGACACGATCCTGCCGGGCCCGCCGCAGGCCTCGCAGAAGATGCTGGTGAACGTCGTCATGCCTCCTCCTTCGATGCCTCGGCGCGCTCCTTGATGCGACGCAGCGCTTCCTGTCCCGAGATGGAGAATCCGCCGTGGGTCTCCATCTGCTCATGCAATGGGCCCGTGGCTTCCTCGAACACGCACGGATTCGGCGTCGATGCGATGCTGATCGGGTTCGACATGCCATCCACCTTTCGGATGATGGAGTAATCTTCGTGCACACGAAGTCGCAGCCCGACGCGATCACGCAGCGCATCAACCGAGTGATGCCACTGTCGCTTTCGCTCTCCGGTGTTGAGTAGCACGAGGGTGAACCAGCCGTCGTCGGCGACGTCGGTGATCTCGCACGCGACGTGGTTTTTTCCCTCCCCATTGTTCACCGAGCGAAGTCCCTGGACCCAGTGCACCCGGTGCCCGACGGCATAGGTCAGACAAATTTCCGGGTCACTCTCGGCGACTTCTTCATGGGGCCCTGAGTTCGAGATGTTGTTGGTTGATTCGGACATGGATTTCCCTCCCGACCGATCACGCCAAATGCTGCGAGTGCCACGACGTTGTTGTTGCTCAAATCGCCAAAGCTGGCGATGTCGAACCGCATCCCTGCGTGGAGCAGGCAGGCACCTTGGGTGTCGGACCTAGGTTGCCGGGCCCACGGATGTGGGCCGCTCTTGATGATGGGGAAAGGCTACCGACCAGCGGGCGCTCTGCAATCAGCGGTAGTACTGGTTTTCCGATCGGATGAACCGGCGAACACTCGCGTTGATCAGCCGCGTACAACGGGGATGGGGCTGTCGATCTCGACGCGACCATCGGCATGCGCCTCCACCGTGATCGGCCCGAACGGACTCGGCACCGTGGCGCGGATCCATTCGATGCCACTTAGTTGCGGTGCCACGCGCACCGAGGTGAACCCCGGCTCGGCCGGCTGCACGCCGAGCACATGCTGGATGAGATCGCGAGATGGTGTCGATGACCAGCCGTGACAACGCGTGCCACCGATCCAGCATTCGGGCCAGGACGTCTCTCCCCGATCGAGGAACTGGCTCCAGGTGCGGCAGCTCTCGAGCAGCAGGTCGACACGACCGGCCTGCGCGTACGCGTCATGCACCACATACAGATAGAACGGCTGCGCTTCGATCATCTCGTTCTCGACGTCCCACTCCGGTGCCGGATACCCGGTGACCATGTAGACGTAGCCCGACATATCGCCATCAACACGCACCGGATCCATCACGAACGAGTGACGCACCAGTCGGTCTCGACGCGAGATGCCGTCGATGACACGAGCCACCCGCTCGGCTGGAACCAGTTCGGCAACGATCGCCGTGGCGCCGGGGTGCTGCGCAGCAGCGCGCTGCGGAACACCACCAACGATGTGATCGATGTAGACACCACGCGCCTCATCCCAGAACACCTCGAAGGCAACCCGCAGACGCTCGTGGTGGGCCATGGCCCACGCAGCGTCGCCCTCATTGCCGAGCCATTGGCTCATCTCGGCGAACTCGAGCAAGGCCCGAGCCCACAACGCGTTGAGCGTGGACGAGCAGCCCTTGGCGTACACGCTGGCCCAGTCGAGTAGTACCCAACCGGTGACATCGGTGAGCAAGTCATCGGGTCCCAGGTACGACTCGAACCAACGAAGCGCCCGAGAGGCCGATGACAACAGTTCGGCCACCACTGCCCGATCGCCGGTATAGCGGTAGAGGTTGTGCACCGAATGGATCCAGTGCAGCGACCAGTCGGGAACGATCGTGCGATCATCGGCCGCGAAGTCAGAGGCAACCGCCATGGCGAGCATGCCGTCGGAGCGGGCCATGGTGGCCAACTGCGGATGCCAGATCGGCATCGACCAGTCGGGGTTGTTGGTGAGATCCACCATCTGATGCACGACCGAATCGCCGGTCCACGCCCGCTGCTCACGGGTCGGGCAGTCCACATACGCGTCGAGCGCGCTCAGATCGACGGTCCGTAATCCGACGGCGTGAATCTCGTTGAGCACCGGATCGGAACACTCGAACGATGCCCCGGCCGGGCGAGGCCGATGACGGTCGTGCACAGCCACGCGCAGTTCCGGTGTGGCCGCTCCACTTGGCGTGCGGATCGAGCAATGCAAATAGCGGGTGCCGATGATGTCGAAGGACTCGAAATGCTCGTGAGCATCACCACGACATACGTAACGCAGACCGGCATGCTGACCGAGCGTGACCAACACCCCATCGGCAGAGACATGTTCCGACGCGGCGAAATCCAGCACCGTGCCCTCAGCAGCACCGGTGATGTCGAGCACCACAGTGCCTGCGGCGATGCGACCGAGATCGAAGCGACGCAGTTCGACATCACCAGAACCATCGCTGGCAGAGCCCACTGCCCCGGCGGCGATCTCATCTTCGAGCACCTGACGCACAGGGTCGTCACCGAACGCGGCGCCCACCACACGGCGAGTGCCGAGCAGTTCGGCACTATGCACTTCGCCGTCCTGGAACTCGATTCGCACCGGCGGGCGCAGCATGCCGAAGGGTTCGCTCGGGGAAGTGGGCACGAAGTTGCCCCCGGTATGGGTGGGCATGATCTCGAAGGCCTTCGACCACCCAGAATCATCAAAACCCGCCTGGAGCCAGCCAGCTTCGAAGCGGGTGGCGTCGAAGGATTCGAGCGGCAAGCAAGCCACATCACCGGGAATAGCCACCGGCGTCCATGCCGCACCCGCTGTGCTGCGCCAGGACCGATCCGTGATGAGCCAGTCGTCACCCAGGCGCGCCTCGAACACCAATGAACCGGCGCCGAGTGAATACGAAGGAGGCACCGGGATCCACCACGATGTGGCCACGCCGAAGTGTCGGGCCGTGATGGCGATGACGTTCGTGCCCGACTTCAGATGAGCAGCGAGATCGACCATGTCGTACCGAGCGGCACGCGGGTCGCTACGCACCGGACCGCGACCGATCTCGGCGCCGTTCACGTACAGCACGTAGCGACCATCGACCCATAGACGGGCCGGCACCGAAGCTGGCACTGCGTCGAGCTCGAACTCGCGACGGAACAGCACCACCCGATCAGCCGGGTCGGCCTGCACCGGGCGGGTGGCGGTCTCATTGACGATTACAGGACGACCGTGCCAGATCCAGCGAGCGCTCCACGCAGCCGTGAACGGTTCAGGATGGTTCAGACGCATCGTGCCCCCCGGCTTCGATGATGAGTTGGCGACCCGGGACCGGGTCAGTTGGTGGCGATGAGTGAGTTCACAGCCCGGACCAGATCAGCTCGCTGATCGGCGAGTCCTAGCCCAATGCGGAGATGGCGTCGGGCGCGGCCCGCACCCGGCGGGCGTTCTCGACGTGCAGATTCTCGATCATGCGACCGTCCACGGTGACAACACCGCGACCATCGGCCTCGGCCTCTTCGAACGCTGCGATGACCCGACGTGAATGATCGATCTCATCGGCAGTGGGAGCGAACGCGTCGTTGCAGGGTTCGACCTGGCTGGGATGAATGAGCGTCTTGCCGTCGAAACCGAACTGGCGAGCCTGCAGACATTCGGCGGCGAAACCGGCATCGTCCTTGATGTCGTTGAACACGCCATCAAGGATGACCTTGGAGCCGTAGCGGGCAGCCATGAGACAGCTCTGCAGACCGAACTGCAGCGGCGCCCGACCGGGTACATGCTCGGCATGCAGCTCCTTGGCCAGATCGTTGGTGCCCATGACCAGCACCGTGAGTCGTGGCGAGGCGGTGACGATCTCGACGGCGTTGAACATGGCCTCGGGGGTTTCGAGCATGGCCCACAACTTGGTGTGCTCCGGTGCCCCGGCAGCTTCGAGTTCAGCCACCAACTGGCGCACCTCGTCGGCGGAGTTCACCTTGGGCACCAGCACCGCGGCGGGGCCGGCCGCGGCGGCGGCCGCGATGTCGTCGGCATGCCACTGCGTTCCAAGACCATTGATGCGAATGATGAGTTCCTTCGAGCCGTACTCGCCGGAACGCACCGCGGCGCCGACGCGATCTCGCGCCTCGGCCTTGGCATCGGGAGCCACAGCATCTTCGAGATCGAGGATGAGCGCATCGGCGCCGATGCCCTTGGCCTTCTCGAGCGCACGCTCGTTGGCACCGGGCATGTACAGCACGGAACGACGGGGGCGTAGTTCGTTCGTCATTGTGGGTCCTCTCAGAATCCGTAGGCGGCGGCGAGTTCGGGGTCGTCGGCAGCCAGCGAGGTGGCGAGTTCGACCATCACCCGGCACTGCTTCACCGAGGCATCGTCTTCCATCTTGCCGTCGAGCATGATGGCGCCGGTGCCATCACCCATGGCGTCGATCACACGACGTGCATGGGCCACATCGGCGGGATCGGGGCTGAACACGCGCTTGGCGATGGCGATCTGCACCGGATGCAAGCTCCATGCACCCACGCAGCCGAGCAGGAAGGCGTTGCGGAACTGGTCCTCACAGGCCACCGTGTCGGCGATGTCGCCGAACGGGCCGTAGAACGGAAGGATCCCGTTGGCCACACAGGCATCAACCATGCGGGCGATCGTGTAGTGCCACAGATCCTGCTGATAGATCGTGCGAGCACCTTCGATATCACCATCGATCGGATCCTGACGAACGAGGTAACCGGGATGACCGCCACCCACACGAGTGGTCTTCATGCGACGGTTCGCGGCGAGGTCCGCCGGGCCGAGCGACAGACCCTGCATGCGCGGGCTGGCAGCACAGATCTCTTCGACATTGGCCACGCCACGAGCGGTCTCGAGAATGGCGTGCACGAGGATCGGGCGGTCGAGACCGGCCTTCGCTTCGAGCTGGGCGAGCAGACGGTCGACATAGTGAATGTCCTCGGGACCCTCCACCTTCGGGATCATGATGACGTCCAGCTTGTCGCCGATCTCGGTGACGGCAGTGACGAGATCGTCGAGTCCCCAAGGTGAGTCGAGCGAGTTCACGCGGGTCCAGAACTGGGTCTTGCCGAACTCGATGGTCTTGCCGACATTGACGAGGCCGGCGCGAGCGGCTTCCTTGTCGGCGGCGGGCACGCCATCTTCGAGATTTCCGAGCAGTACGTCGACGGTGGGAACGATCGAAGGCAGCTTGCCGACCATCTTCTCGTTGGAGGGCGGGAAGAAATGGATCATCCGCGACGGCTTGACAGGGATCTCACGCACGGGCTCGGGGGCGCCCACAGCGAGGGGTCGGAAGAAGTCCTTGGGGTTGCGCATGGAACCGAACTTACCGCGCGGTAGCCGTGGACGGAGAGGTGGACTCACGTACCTCGAAACCGCTGCGCTGATGAAGGCGGAACTGTTCGACAAGGCCCATGATGCGCCGGGTGGCATCGGGGGCACTCACCCCACCGGCGTGGATGTTGGAGATGAGGTTGCGGTCGGCGTCGGTGTCGCCGAGGGTGGGTCGGAATGCCAGATACGCCGAGAGACTCTCGGCGGTGGCCAACCCGGGCCGCTCCCCCACCAGCAGCACCACAACTTCGGCTGCAGTGGCATCACCGATGTCGTTGAGCACACCGACACGACAGTTCCGAATGAAGAATGGCCGACCAACGCTCAGACCCCGGGCTTCAGCCGCTTCAACCAGCAAGGGCAGCAGTTCCGGCACTTGAGTGCGAACGGCGGCCGATGACAGTCCGTCGCCGATCACGATCTGCAGATCGACGCTTTGCGGGCAGTTGGTACCGATGAGATCGAGCGCGGCTGGATCGAGACGACGACCGAGATCGGGTCGAGCGAGATGCTCGGCAAAGTTTGCGGCCTGCGTGGCCACCTCGAACAGTTCGAAGCGTTCGACGATCGGCGCCATCGCAGGGTCGTCGAGTTCGAGATGCTCATGCAAAGCGTCGCGGGCCGCTGCGTGATCAGCCCGAAGTTGCAACATCGTGGAGGTGCGATACGAGCTGCCAGCCCGACCGAGCAGCACTCGCGCCGGGGTGAGCGAGGGAAGTGCAGCGGCTTCAGTGTCCGGGCCGGCGGGATTGTTCGTCATGGCGCCAGCTCGGCCACAGCACCACGCAGAGCCTCGATCGAACGAAGTGCTGCGGCTCCGGGCTCTGACGAGGTGGCGAGTTTCCCGCCCTCATGGATTCCAACGGCCTCGAGCCAATCGGCGAACTCGGGGGCCGGGCGCAGACCGAACAGTTCACGGGCCGCCAATGCATCATGCGGGCTGGTGGATTGGTAGTTGAGCATCACATCGTCGGAGCCAGGTACACCCATGATGAAATTGCATCCGGCGGTGGCCAACAACATGAGCAGCTGATCGGTGGTGTCGGCGTCGGCGTCGACATGGTTCGTGTAACAGACGTCGACTCCCATGGGCAGGCCGAGCAGCTTGCCCATGAAGTGATCCTCCAACCCCGCCCGCATGATCTGACGGGCATCGGCCAAGTACTCCGGGCCGATGAATCCGACCACCGAGTTCACGAGGAATGGATCGAAAGCCCGGGCCACGCCGTGGGCGCGGGCCTCGCAGGTGAGCTGATCGAGACCCCCATGGGCTTCGGCCGACAATGCACTGCCCTGACCGGTCTCGAAGTACATGACCTGCTCGCCGATGAACCCACCGCGACTGCGGTGATGGGCGAGCACCGCCTCCCGGCCCTCGGCCAGCGCCGTGAGATCAACACCGAAACTGCGGTTTGCGCCTTCGGTTCCGGCGATGCTCTGGAACAGCAGATCAACAGGTGCACCGGCAGCCAGCGCGGCCAGTTGGGTGGTGAAATGCGCCAGCACGCAGCTCTGGGTGGGCGCACCGATCTGTTCGATGATGCGTCCGATGGCGTGTTCGAGCGCGGCAACCGAGGCCACCGAATCGTTCACGGGGTTGATACCTATGACGGCGTCGCCGCAGCCCATCACCAATCCATCGATGACCGAGAGGGCAACACCTGAAGGGTCGTCGGTGGGATGGTTGGGCTGGATGCGCACACCGAGCACACCGGCCTCGCCCATCGTGTTGCGACAGCGGGTGACCACTCGCAGACGAGCCGAACCGGCGATGAGATCGCGGGCGCCCATGAGCTTGGCCGTCGCAGCGGCCATCTCAGGAGTGATGGCCCGATGCAAGCCGTCATTCCAGAGCGACACGAAGCCGGGATCAAGAACGAACTCCCGGAACTCGCCAACGGTGAGCGACGCGATGGCTGCGAATTTCTCAGTGTCGTGATCGCGACGGATCAGAGCAGTGACATCGTCGTCGATGAACTCATAGTCAACGATCTCGCGGAGGCTGACATCGGCGAGCGCGATCTTGGCGGCCACGCGTTCGCGTTCGGATCGCGCTGTCACCCCGGCCAACTGATCGCCGGACTTCTCCTCATTGGCGCGACCGAACAGTTCGCGCAGGTCAGCGAAGACGAACGTCTCACCGCGCAACGTGCTGCGGTAGCTCATAGCGCGATCAGATCGGCGGGCACCACCTGCTCGGTGATGAGCGTGGCGAACCGCGCTGGATCACCGGCGACGAAATCGCGACACAACGGAAAACCTTCGACATAACAGGAGATGTAGGCCCGCCATGTCGGTGAGGTGAGGAACTCGACGGCCTTGCGGGCCCGTTCAAACGGCAGCAGTCCCCATCGCTCGACATAGGCCACGACCTCGTCGATCGGCCGTTGGTCGGCGTGCAGCAACCATGCGGCATTGGCCCGCACTGCGTCGAGTGAGTTCGAGGCGAGACGCACGGCGGCGGCCACCTCCGGGTCGTAACCGAGCTCGAGCGGGCCGAGATGTTCGACCATCACCAGTTCCGGTGTATCGCCGACGATGACGGTGAGCGCCAGATCGGCAAGCCCCTCGGCCAGCAGACATTGCGGGGTGCCCACGCAGAAGAGGGTCTCCTCGAGCCATTGGCGTTGACGCACCAGACCGGCCTCTTTGCGCGAATGCTCGGTGTGATGACCCGGATAGGCCTCATGGGCGACGAGGTGCCCGATGCCCGGGGCCAGCACTGGTAGATCGGTGTTTATGGCGACGGTGGAGCGGAGGTCGCCGAGGTAGTAGTTGAATCCCGACCAGGGCTGGTTCGTGGCCAGTTCCCAGTCGATGTGTTCGCCATCGGGAAGCCCGAAGAGGTGATCGGTGCGCTCCCGGAAATCCTCGGCGATATCGCGCAACACACCCTCGAGGCGGGGTACCGGAATGGCCTGAGCCTCACGCCAGGCGATGATGCGTTCACGGATCGGACCGTCGCCGGGAAGCACGGCGTCGAGGCGGCGATGTGCGGCCTCGAAGAGTTCCTCATCGCGGAAGGTGGGGCGCACGCCGTAACACCACTCGACCTCGTCGGCATACGCGATTGGTTCACCGGCAAGCTTGCGGGCACTGGTATGCAGGCCCACCACCTGTGCACGCAGCCAGCGTCGACGACCAGCATCGATGAGGTCGTCGTCGAAACCGCCATCGAGATCAGCGATCAGGCGGGCGGCATCGGCGCTGAGGTTCTCGGGCGACACCACTGGTTCGGCAGCTACCCGCTCGGCAATGGCCGGCGGGCCGTAATAGGCGTCGACGAAACCATCCACATGGCGACCGAGCCGGAGTCCCAACTCGAGATACCGCTCGATGATCACAGGATGTTTCCCTTGAACAGTTCGGGGGCCACCGGGCAGTCGGTGCGGCGCAATGCCTCGGCAACTGTCTGCACACCGGCAGGGCCGACGATGGCGTCGACGAGATCGAGCGGAATCATTTCGTCATCGATGTCCCACGGATCATCGGAGAGCACCGCGGCGCGCATCGGGGTCCACATGCGTTCGGGCAGGAACCGACCGACGCCGGCGACTGACCACACGGGTATTCCAGCGTGGCGGGCAACTGCCGCAGCCGCCCGCGAACCACTCACCGCCATGAGTTCGGTAGGAGCAACTGCCGATGCTTCGAGCAGCACCAGATCGGCCTCAGCCACTGCGGCACCCAAGCCGGCCAGCGGTACGTCGACGGCGTCGACATCGGATTCGAGCAGGCGCCGCACCAAACCGGAACCTTCACCGAGCGTGTCGATCACCAGCACCTCGACATCACCTCGGCGCGGCAGCGCCTCGGAGACGAGTTCTGGCCAACCCAACACCACCACGGTGGCGCCGTCGGGCAGGGCATGGCTGAGCGTTGCGGCTGTGGTGTCCTCGTCGAGTTCCACGAGCACGCGACGGATCTCTTTGCGCGCATCGGATGCACACAGCACCCGGGCACAGAGCCAGACCAGAGGAGCAGAGCCGGGCTGGCGCGACACGAGACGACGACAGGCCGTGACCAGCCCATGGGGGTCGTCGGAGAACGAGGCAAGCGCCCGGGCGGCCTCGGCGACGATGACATCGGCGGGATAGCCGGTGGCGCGGGCCACGAAACGGAGACGCTCGATCGGGTGCATCAACGGCACCCTACTGATCTTGGGATGGTCAGAGGCTTGTTCAGGAGCCGGGCTTGAAAATCATGAGGAACACCATGACCAGCAGGATCAGGTGTCCGATGCCGGTGGACATCATGACCTTGCCCCGGGCGGAGGCATCGCCGTCGCGGAAGGCCTTGATGGCGGGGCGGGCCACAACGACGAGCACAGCCATAAGGATGATCCACAGGATCACCGCCGTGGAGACCCACGGATCAGCGAAGGCGAACTGCTTCTCACTCATGCCCACCAGCCCGCAGCCGATAATGCCGGCGACAGCCAGACCGGGCAGCGAGAAGCGCAGAATGGAAACGTCAAGTGCGTCGGCGGCGGCCTTATCGCCAGCGGCGGTGAGGCGAAGCAGCACCGGGGTGAGCCACAACGGGGCGAAGGCCACCACCACGGCGATGATGTGGATGAACAGCATGATCCGGTAGCCGGTAGTGACGGGACCGATGGCGGCGAGGACGAGCATGGTGGACTCCCTAGTGGACGAGCGGGCGCAGGACCCATGTGTGCTTCCCCGAACCTAGCCGCGCTACCTTCTTGCTTCGTGACTACTGACGTGCCAGCCGATCTCGAACTCACTCCGCTGTCGGGCCGGTCCCGAACCATCTCCGAGTGGACCACCAATTTCCATCTCGCTCTGGTCGTCATCGACCCGTTCACCCTCGAGAGTTCCTGGATCCTCAACACCGCAGAGCGCATCCTCATCCGGTACGCCGAGGCCGATGTACGCATCGCCTTCCTCGTGTCCGCCACCATCGATGAAGCCAAGCACTTCCTCGGCCCACTGGCCGAACGTTTCCTCGTGTTCGCTGACCCCGATCGCGCTGCCGTCAAGGCCTTCGCCCTCGAAAGCCTCCCAGCCTTCGTGCACATCAACCAGCATCATCAGGTCGAGGCGTCGGCCGAGGGTTGGGAGCCCGAGCAGTGGCGAGCCGTCGCTGCCAATCTGTCTGATCGAATGGATTGGACCATCCCGATCATCCCCGAGAACCGCGATCCTTCGCCCTTCGCCGGTTCACCGGCACTGGGCTGATCCCTCGCCGCAACCCAGCGTCACTGCGAGGTTGTTGATCGAAACCTGAGCCTCAGCTCTTCCAGATCTGGGCCAACGAAACAGTTGCTTCGTCCTGGCCCAAACCCGCAGCGCCCGAACCACTTGACCACTTCGTCAGGTCGTGCACGGCACTGCTGGCGACAATCACCTGTCGGGTCTGCACGATGAACACCATCGGCACATCCACGAACAACTGCTCCTGGATGATGCGGTAGTCATCGACCTGTCGGGTGACATCGCGTGTGTTGCGGGCATCGGTGAATGCCTTGGTGACGATCGGATTCACATACCGTGTGATGTTCGGACCGACAGCAGGCGCCTCGGCCGGTGAACCGGCGAACAGCGGCGCATAGGCGTCGGGATGCGCAGCGGTGAAGCCGAGTCCGAGGGCTGATTGATACTGACCCGAGGTCGTGGCCTCGACCATCATCGACGGGTCGACCGGGATGAGAGTGAGTTCGATACCGGCTTCGGCGAGTTGCACCCGCAGCATCGTGGCGACCCGGGTGAGCGTGACGTCGGGCGGCACGAGCATCTGAGCGGCAACCGGCTGACCCGTCTCGGTCACATACTCGGCAACCTGTTTCTTGGCTCCCTCGAGATCACGGGCAGGGGCCGAGTGGTCACTGAACCACGGTGAGGTGTCACTGATGATGCCGCGCGAGATGATGCCCTGACCATCAAAGGCCTGGGTGAGGATGGCGGTTCGATCCGTGGCCATGGCGAAGGCACGACGAGCCGTGATGCGATCGAACGGCGGGCGTCCGGTGTTGAACGCCACGCTGACCTTGGGCTTCTCGGCATTGCGATCCTCGTGCAGCACCACACGATCGTTGGATTTCGTGAGGTCCTCAAGCCGGGAAAGCTGTCGGGGTTGATCAACAGCCACCATGTCGACCGTGCCATCGAGTACCGCGTTGACCCGGTCGTTGGCATCGGGCAGAACGACGAGCCGGACCGAGTCCAGATGCGGAAGACCCTTCTTCCAATAGGTCGGGTTGCGATTGAGCCACAACGAACCATCGAACGAGTAGCCGCCGAACACGAACGGGCCGGTGCCGACCGGCGTTGCCGACTCGCCGGTAAGCGTGGACACAGATGCGATGGCCCCGACCTTCGTGGTGAGCAGCTCGGGGAACGTGGACCACGGCTCGGCAGTGGCGACCACCACGGTGAATTCGGAAGGAGCGGTGACGAAGATGACCGGAGTCAGCACCGTGGACGCATCGGGCGATAGCCGCTGCAGATTGAGATTGGCCGCAACCACTGTTGCGTCGAGAGGCGTGCCGTCAGAGAACGTGACTCCCTTGCGCAGCTCGAGAGTCCACGCCGTGAAGGTGGAGTTCGGGGTGATGCGATCGAGGAGTTCCGGCACCGGCTGATCATTCTCATCACGCACCATGAGACGGTCGTAGATGCCCCGGGCGGCCTGCAGATCAGAGGTACTCCACGCCGGACCTGCCGGCGACCACGAACCCGGATGGTTCGGTACGGCGATCGTGAGCGTGCCGCCATCGACTGCCTTGGCAGGAACCGTGGGCGTCGGCGTCGTCGACGAGGTGGTCGATGCACTGCCGGTGCCACCCGAACACGCTGTGGCTGCGAGAAGGGTGACGATTAGGGCAACGAGAACAGCAAAGAACGGGGCGTTCCGGGCACGTCGATCAGAGCGGGGGACGATGGACACGGACTAGGACTGTACGCGGAACCCGTGCTCAGCAAAGATCAGGCGGTGACCTCACCGCTGAAAGTTCGCATCGGCATCGGCCTCGGAACGCTCACCACCGCCGGAACGCCGGACCGTTTCAACCACTTCGTCGATCGCCTCGAAGAACTGGGTTTCGATTCGTTGTGGATGTCCGAGCGCATCGGATCGACCGCCCCCGACCCGCTGATTGCCCTCGCCGTTGCCGCCGGGCGCACCGAGAAGCTCAAGCTCGGAACATCGGTGCTGGTCCTGCCCGGTCGCAATCCGGTGCTGCTGGCCAAGGAACTGGCCACGCTCGATGTGCTCTCGAACGGACGTCTGCTGCCGGCGGTGGGGCTGGGCGCAGCGGAGGCCGCTGAGCACCGTGCCTTCGGTGTGCAGCGCGCCGAACGCGGTCGACGCCATGACGAAGCTCTCGCGCTCATGCGGGCCTGTTGGAGCGGCGAGCTCATCTCGCATGACGGCGAGTTCTATCCGGTGACCGATGTCCAGGTGCTGCCGCGCCCGGTGAAGGGCGATCTCGAGGTGTGGCTCGGCGGTATCGCTCCGAGCGAACTGCGTCGGGTCGGGCGGGTCGGCGACGGTTGGCTCCCCTCGTTCTGTTCTCCCGAGGACATCGTCGGTGCCATGCCTGTGATCGAGGAATCGGCAGCTGCGGCGGGCCGTGCCATTGATCCCCAGCACATCGGGGCGCTCATCCCCTACTGCGACGGTGAACTGCCGTCGCGAATCATTGAGATGGTGCAGCACCGCCGGCCCGATCTCGATCCTCGTCGTGTCATACCCACCCGTGCGCAGCTACCCCAGCTCATCGGCGAATTTGTGGCCGTGGGCGCCTCCAAATTCGTGGTGCTCCCATTGGCCGGCGACGCCGACCCGGATCGAGAACTCGGCGCATTGGCCGAGGAGCTCCTGCCGCTCGAGACCTGATCCGGCCCGACACGGTTCGCCGGATGCAGCGTTGGTGTGGATTGTGCCCGGAGTGGGACTCGAACCCACATGATGTTGCCATCCGGGGGGTTTAAGCCCCCTGCGTCTACCGATTCCGCCATCCGGGCTGGAACCTCCCTGACGGTAGTGCTCATGCGACGTGGCGGTCGGCAGCGAGGGGACCGAGTTGATCCTCGAGGGCGACGGATTCCCACAACTGGGTGCGCAACCGGGCGGCGTCGATGCTTTCAAGCAGATTGGCGACGACAACGCCATCGACCATGTCGGCGAGCACGGCAACCCATGCGCGATCACGCAGGCGCACGGAGACAACGACGCCCGAAGGCAGACGCCGGATGGATCGATCGAGGCCGACGGTACGCGGTGGACTGCGGAAACTGGGAGCGACGAGCCCCTCTTGGCGCGCGACCTGACCCAGTGTGCGGGCGGCGGTGGCGAACCTGAGTGACGTTGCTTCCATGCCGTTGAGTATCGCGACCCACTGTGACAGTGCCCTCCGCTGTCGCGAGCGCTCCGTAGGATCGCAGACGTGACCAACGCCGAGCCCACGCCCATCATCACCCCGGAGCTCAACCCAGCGCAGCAGGAAGTCCTCGATCTCCTCGGCGCCGCACCCGACGCGCGCCCCACGTTCAGCCCGAGCCTGCGTGACACCCTGCTGGCCGAAATCGAAGATGGTCTGCGCGATCTCACCGACGAACTCGATCCCGCCGATCCGCTGTTCGTCTCGAAGCATGCGCTGTCCACCGTGCACGGCTGCGAGGCCCGCCATGTCGCCGAGAGCGATGTCCCCTTCCAATGGAGCGTGCCATTGGCACGGGGCACCGTGGCCCACAAGGCCATCGAACTCTCGATTCACTGGCGCGGTCGGCCCGATCCATTGCAGTTGGTCGACGAATCTTTGGCCCGACTCGCCGAGGGCAGCGATGGTCTGGGCGATTGGCTGGCCACCTGCCCTGAGGTCGAACGGGCCGAGGTGCGGGCGCTCGCCAATGAGCGAGTCGCCACCTTCCTCGAATGCTTCCCGCCCATCAAGGCCTCATGGATCCCGGTCACCGAGGGTCGACTACGTGCCGAGGTCCTCGGTGGCCGGGTGGTGTTCTCGGGCCGAACCGATCTCGCACTCGGTCGAGCCGATGGCAGCACTGCCCGCAAGGTGATCATCGATCTCAAGACCGGCAGTTTTTCGGCTGCGCACCTCGACGATCTGCGCTTCTATGCGCTCATCGAGACCCTCCGGTTGGGCACGCCACCGCGTCTCATGGCCTCGTACTACCTCGATGCTGGTCGGGCGCAGCCCGAAGCAGTCACCGAGGGGCTGCTACGGGCCGCTGCCGCCCGCGCGGTCGACGGTGCACGGGCACTGCATGAGCTCAGCGTCGGCACCCGAGCCCCGGTGGCCCGACCCGGCTACACCTGTCGCTGGTGTCCGGCGCTCGATACCTGTCAGGTCGGTCAGGTTCATCTCGGGCGGGCCGATGACGCCAGCCCCTTCGATGCTGACTGACTCGACCCGGCTAGAGCGGATCGATCGCCGATTCGATGGCTTCAGCCTCGGCGATCGCCAATTGAGCGTCCTCACTGCTGAGCGAATCCTGGGTGAGATCGTCCATCGTGCCGAACGCATCGAACCCGAATCGGAAAATGGCGAACACGCACAGGAAGAGGAAACCGGCTCCGGCAACGGTCCATTGCACGCCGATGATGTCGACCAGCCAACCCTGGATGAGCGAGCCGATGGGGATCGCCACGGTGAGCACCATCACATAGAACGCCAGCACCCGGCCGCGCATGTGCTCAGCCACCTGCATCTGCACGGTGGTGTTGAGGGTTGAGCTGATACCGAGATATCCGGCCCCGGCGAACAGCAGGGCGATCGCCCCCACAATGGCCACCGGAGCCGCCGCGAGTGAGATGAGCGCCAGCCCGTAACCCACCATGGCGATGGTGAGCATCGTGCTGCGTGAGGTGCGGTTCCCGCGCCCGGCCACGAACGGGGCAGCGATGATCGCACCAGCACCCATGCAACCGGCGAGCAGGCCGTAGGCGCCGTCGCCGATGCCATAGACCCGGTCGGCAAACACCACGAGAAGATTGAAAAGCGGTCCGCCGAAGAAGCCAAGAGCGAACACCACCAACAAACACACCACGATCCCGCTCTGGGTGCGCACATAGCGAACAGCGGTCATCATCTCGGCGATGGGCCGAGATCGACCGACCCGAGGCGGTCGCTCAATCTGGGCGACATGCACGAACAGCAGGGCCACCACCATGGCCACGAAGGTCATGGCGTTGATGAAGAACGACCAACTGGCACCAAGCGTGGCCAGCACGATGCCGCCCACTGCCGGACCGAATGCGCGAGCGGCATTGAACTGCGCGGAATTCAACGTGACGGCGTTCAGGAGATGTTTGCGCGGGACGAGCTCGGTGACGAATGCCTGCCAGGACGCCACCGAGAATCCGGCGGCGGTGCTGTTGAGTGCCAGCAACATGACGATGACGCCTATGCGACGCTCGCCGCTCGCATAATCGATACAGAGCGCCAACGTCAGAATGGTCTGGGCGACCCCGCAGACCATCAGCACCGAACGACGATTGAATCGGTCAGCGAGCGAACCGGCGAGCGGACCGGTGATCACCATCGGGACGTAGGACAGGAACCCGGCGATGCCCAGCCACACCCCACTATCGGTGAGTCGGAAGATCACGAAAGGCACTGCGACGTTCTGAAGCCACGTGCCGCTGCTCGACAGGAGCGATGCGAACCACATGAGCGTGAAGTTCCGATATCGGAACGCTACGAACGTGCCGTGACGCGCAGGCTCTCCATGAGATGTTGCCGGCTGTGAGCTCGAGCTCATCCGGGCAACACCCATCCCGCCACCAATTCATCGCCACGCTCCAGCCAGTCCTCGATGGTGAGCCCGAATCGCACGTGGTCCTCCCAGACCCCGTTGATCTCGAGGAACCAACGAGCGATCCCCTCCTCTCGGATGGCGAGCTTCTCGACAACGCGTCGGCTCGCCGTGTTGCGCGGAATGATCGCGATTTCGATCCGATGGAGCAGTAGTTCTTCGAACGCGTGTCGGGACAGAACGACCAGCGCCTCGGGCACGTAGGAGTTCCCGGCCTGCGCTTCATCGATCCAGTACCCCACCGACGCACTCTGGAACGGACCGCGTTGCACCGACGAGAGATTGATCTCGCCACAGAACGACCCATCGACGAAGATGCCGAACCCGTAGCCGATACCCAACTGCCGTTCGCGCTGACGGGCGCTGCAGCGCACACCGAAGGCATCACGGTCCTCGATCACATCAGGAGCGCCGGGCGGACGGGTCGGCTCCCATTTCGTGAGCCATGCGTCGTTGCGACGCCGAACCTCACGCCATGCGGGGAAGTCGGTGACCACGAGCGGACGCAGCACGAGTCGGCGTCCGAGCAGAAGAGTCACGCGACGATCCTAACGATCGATGGATCAGGGTTTCGACGCAAGCAGGCGATGCGTGATGTGTCAGGACGACTGGGCCAGCGACATCGCCAGCCCGTCGAGAATGTCGGACTCCGACACGAGACAGGATTCGAAACCGAACCGGCGCATGATCGAGACCAACACACACATGCCACCAACAATCACATCGGCGCGTTGCGCTTCAAGACCCGGATTCTCGGCCCGTTCCTCGACCGATTCGGTGGCCAATGTGCGGAACACATCCTCGATGGCTTCCCGGGTGAGTTCGAAATGATGAATTCGGTCACGGTCATACTCGGGCAGACCCAACTCGACCGATGCCGCTGTGCTCACCGTGCCCGCAAGACCAACGAAGGTGGCGGCAGTGGGTGCCTGCGGGATCTCACGGAGCACATCGTCGAGGTGCAGGCCGATGATCGACAGCGCTTGGCTGAGTTCGAGCGGATCGGGAGGATCGCTGAGCAACCAGGCTTCCGTCATCCGCACGCAGCCCATGTCAGTACTGACCGATATCTCAGCTTCGGTGGTGCCCCACACGAACTCGGTTGAACCTCCGCCGATATCGCAGACGAGGAACGGACCGCGGGCCGGGTGGAGATCGGCGGTGGCCCCGAGGAACGAAAGCCGACCCTCCTCATCACCGGAGAGCAGTTCGGGTCGCACTCCCAGCACGGCCTCGGCTGCGTCGAAGAACTCCTCGCGGTTGGATGCGTCGCGGGCAGCGGAGGTCGCGGTCATGCGCACCTTCTCGACGCCGTGGCGGTCGATGACCTCGCGGTATTCACGTAGCACTGCGACCGTGCGTTCGATGGCTGCCTCGCTGAGCCGTCCGGATGCATCGACTCCTTCGCCAAGACGGGTGATGCGCATGAGTCGCTCACGCGTGAGCCGGCCGCCGTCGCTCACAAGCAGGCGCACGGAATTCGTTCCGCAATCGATCGCAGCGACAGGTGCTTTCATGACTCGATCCTCACTGGGGCGTCGGCGGGCATCAGGCCACGTTCGTTCAATTGGGCGTGGACCCATTCCCCCACCGGATCGGCCCCGCCGGCCAGCCAATGGGCGTAATGGGCGTGGAGACACTTGACGCCCTCACGGGTGCCACCCACACCGCCCGAGGGACGGGGCCCGAGGTGCTCGACCGGGATGGCAGAGTCGCGGACAGCGGCGTAGTGGTCATGGGCGACGCGCACAGCATCAAGACCCACCGCTGCTTCTGCGTCTCGAACTCCGCCCTGGGATTCGAGGGTTCCGATCGCCGAGCGGATCGCCGGATCACACAGCCAGTACAGCGTGGGCATGGGTGTGCCATCGGGCAGTAGCGGTTCGTTGCGCAGCACAGCCGGATCGCCTGACGCCGACACCACGACCACGGAGAACGCACCCATGGGTTCACGACCCAGAAGCTCGGCAACCCGCGCCCGCACCTCCGCCGAAGGCGACGCAGGGGACAGGTTCAACGGCGGCGACGCAGAAGGCGCCACACGATGAGCGCGGCGACCGCCACACCCAACACGGGAACCGCCCGCTTCAGCACCGGAGTACCCGCCGAGCCGAGCAGATCGATGGCCTCGGGTTCGGGCTGATCGATCCGACGCACGACCGGCGAGGCCTTCACCTCGGAAATGGCTGCACCAGCCGCCGCCACGGCATCGGCTGCGGTGTCCTTGATGGCCTCGACCGCGTCCTCGACGACCATGGCCGCCTCGGCGAGCACGTCAGCGCCACGCTTGGCAGCATCGTCGACCACATCGTTGGCGATGGACAACACATCGTCGATGAGCACGGTCTGCTCGAGGTTGTCGACGAACTGGGTGAGGATCTTGGCGCTCACGTCGGCCAGCACTCCACGACCGAACTGGGCCACCTTGCCGGTGACAGTGAGATCGGTGGTGACGGTGACATGGGTGCCGGAACCCGAAGAGGTGAGCTGTGCGGTGATGATGGCGCTGGCATTGCCGGCACCGCGGGTGTCGCGGCCGGCAGCGTCGAGCACGAGACGATGCGCGGTCGCATCCATCTCGAGGAAGGTGGCCCGGCCCTTGTACTGGGCAGTGATGGGGCCGACCTTGACCTTCACGATGCCGCGGTACTCCTCACCCTCGATCTCCTGGAGCTGGGCCCCGGGCAGACAGGGCGCGATTCGCTCGACATCGGTGAGCACTGCCCACGCCGTGTCGATCGGGACACTCACATCAAATTCGTTGATCAGTTCCATCGGTCGAAATCCTCCTGGGTGTCGATGTCGACCATCGTGCCGGGGCAGGGTATCTCCCCGGCGAGCTCAGGCCTCAGCCTGACGACTGCACGAGCGCCCTCATCTCCGGTTGACGGCATCTGATCCCACACCTCCGAGGAGAGACGAACCGGGTTCCCCCGCCGTCCTTCGTAGGTGGCGATGAGGATCGGAAGGGTCGAGGGGGCCTCGGCCACCAGCTTCCAGGCCTCGGCCACGACCATCGGCTGGTCGCCCAGACCGACCACGACAGCATCGACCCCGAGCTCCGACGCCCACCGGACTCCCGCCTGCACCGAGGAGGCCTGACCATCAGCCCAATCGGGGTTGTGGATCAAGGTGATATCAGCGGGCAGGACATCGGCGAGATCGACGGCTCCGGTGACCACGCCGACCGCCTCGAACACGCCAGCGGAGAGCGCGGCATCAACTGCGATACGCACCATCGGCAGGCCTTTGAACGTCGCAAGTTGCTTGGGGGCCGCTCCGAAGCGCGAGGAACCGCCGGCAGCCAGGATCACCGCTGCGCACCGGGGTGAAGAACCGTCCATCACTCCAGTCAATCATCAGGATCGACAGCCGGGGCAGGAGACCCTGTGCGGTACGCTCTGGCCCGTCTGACCATAGGGCGACAGCACTGCTGGAAACGAGGGGACCATGAAGATCACCATGACCGTCAACGGTGTCGAGCGCACCGACGAGGTCGAGCCGCGGACCCTGCTCGCCCACCATCTTCGTGAGGCGCTCGGGCTCACCGGCACCAACATCGGCTGCGACACCTCGTCTTGCGGCGCCTGCACCATCCACGTCGACGGCCAGTCCGTGAAATCCTGCACCATGCTCGCCGTGCAGGCCGACGGAAGCGAGGTCCTCACGATCGAAGGCCTCGCCGACGGTGACACCCTCCACCCGATGCAGCGCTGTTTCCAGCAGAACCACGGCCTGCAGTGCGGGTATTGCACGCCGGGCATGGTCATGGCCGCGGTGTCGCTGCTCGAGGAGAACCCCAACCCCACCGAGCGTGAAGTCCGACTCGGTCTCGAGGGTAACCTCTGCCGCTGCACCGGCTATCACAACATCGTGCAGTCCGTGCTGGCCTGCGCCGCCGAAAGTTCCGGAGCAGCGTCATGATCCCCGCCGCATTCGACTACGTGCGGGCCGAGTCCGCCGATCACGCGATCGCCCTGCTCGCCGAGCACGGCGATGAAGCCAAGCTTCTTGCCGGTGGCCATTCGCTGCTCCCGCTCATGAAGCTCCGCCTCGCGTCACCCACGGTGCTGGTCGATGTGGGCCGTCTCGACGACCTGCGCTTCATCCGCGATGCCGGCGATCACATCGCCATCGGTGCGCTCACCCGCCACCGCGATCTCGAGATCAGTGAACTGCTCAGCCAGACCGCTCCCCTGCTGCATCATGCGGCCGGCCACGTCGGCGATCCCCAGGTCCGCCATCGCGGCACCATCGGCGGCTCGCTGGCGCACGCCGACCCGGCCTCGGATCTTCCCGCGGTGGTCCTCGCCCTTGGTGGAACCCTTGTCGTCGAGGGCCCCAATGGCCAGCGTGAGATCCCGATCGGCGAGTTCTACACCGGCTTCCTCGAATCAGCCCTCGAGCCCGACGAACTGCTCACTGAAATCCGCATCCCGAAGCTCGACACCCTCGGCTGGTCGTTCCAGAAGTTCAACCGTCGCGCCCAGGACTGGGCCATCGTCGGCGTCGCTGCGGTCCGGGCCGACGGTCACTCGGGCGTGGGTCTGGTCAACATGGGTTCCACGCCGCTCTATGCCGCTGGCGTGGTCGACGCGTTGCATTCCGGGGCCACCGCCGCTGAGGCCGCCGAACGGGCGAATGAGGGCACCGAAGCCCAGAGCGACAACAACGCAACTGTTGAGTACCGCGAGCATCTCGCCCGGGTACTGGTTCGCCGTGCGCTCGAGGAATCAGGCCTCAGCTGATCGCTCGCTGACCAGCGGCTGAGCTGCCGGGGCAGCTCAGTGGATCGGGCCATCCGTGCCCGACAGCGATGCCGCCGGTCGTCCGGTGCGTGCAGCGATGATCTCGGCGCAGATCGAAATCGCGGTCTCTTCCGGGGTACGGCCACCCAGATCCAGACCGATCGGCGCATGCAGGCGCGAGGCGACCGCATTCATATCGGCCCCCGCCTCGGCCAACCGAAGTAGCCGTTCGGCATTCGTACGCCGGCTCCCCATCGCGCCGAGATAGCCGACATCGGTATCCAGCGCCGCAATGATCGCGGGGATGTCGAACTTGTGATCGTGGGTGAGCACGCAGATGGCATCGCGTTGGCCCAGTCGGTCGCCGATGCGTTCGAGGAGACGATGCGGCCAGTCCACCTCGATCTCATCAGCCAAGGGGAATCGGCGATGTGTGGCGAACACCTCGCGGGCGTCGCAGACCGTTACCCGATAGCCGAGGACCTTTGCCACCCGGACGAGTGCGCCGGTGAAATCCACGGCACCGAAGATGAGCATGTTGGGAGGTGGGGCGAAGCTCTCGACGAAGATCGACACCGCCTCCTCGCGAGCCTCACCGTGGGACCCGTAATGCCGCACGCCGGTGCGACCACCTGCGAGCTCGCCGATGGTGTCGCGGATCACGACACGGTCGAGATCGGGATCGCCGAGGGAACCAAGAGGTTCGAATCCTTCACCGATGAGAATCTTGGCGCCGATGGCCGGACCATCCACCACCGAGGTGATGACGGTGGCGATGGCGACAGGACGCTGATCGAGGACCGCAGAACGCCACTGCTCGAACAGTTGCACTCCGGGTTCATCCTCGGGCTCACTGACCGGTTCGAGGAACAGATGGACCGTTCCACCACAGGTGAGGCCAACGGCGAATGCATCGTCATCGCTGTAACCGAAGGTGACCAGTCGCCGTTCCCCCGAGGCGAGCAGGTCGAGCGCTTCAGCAACCACTGCGCCCTCGACACATCCACCCGAGACCGAACCGGCGACTTCGCCGTCCTCGGAAACTGCCATCGAGGCGCCCGGCAGGCGAGGGCCCGAGCCTTCGATGTCGACGACCCGGGCGACAACCACGCGCCGACCTGCTGCGCGCCAACGATCGAGATCGTTGAGAATCTCCTTCATCGGATCAACTCCCCTGCGACGAGGGACGCGAGCGCATCAAGCGAATCAAGACTGTGCCCCTCGATGAAGTCATCGATGAAGGGTAACGCCGCAGCCATGCCCCTGGTGATCGGCTCGTAACCGGCTGAGGCCTTGAGCGGATTCACCCAGACGATGCGATGGGCAACGAGGCGCAGGCGCTGCATCTCGGCGGCCAGTTCAGCAGGCTCGCCTCGGTCCCAACCATCAGAAAGGATGACAATGATCGCCCCACGAGCCATGCCTCGCACTCCCCACTCGTCGTTGAACCGGCGCAGGCCAAGCCCGAGTCGCGTTCCCCCCGACCAGTCCGGAACCGCCGATGCGGCCCGATCCAGCGCTCGATCGGCATCGTGGATGGTGAGTTCACGGGTGATCCGGGTGAGGCGGGTACCGATGGTGAACGCCTCGACCGGTGAACCTGACGTGACCGCAACATGGGCGAACTGCAGCAGCACTTTGCTGTAGAGCTCCATTGATCCGCTGATATCGGCGAGCAACACGATGCGGCGCGGACGTCGCGTGGTTGTTGTGGTGTGCAACCGCAGGGGCTCGCCACCAGTGCGCATCGAGGCCCGCACCG
>Ga0114972_10000745_pt1 | contig 24411 bp, 22 predicted proteins | sample M_140807_EF_Meta_FD_87354 | JGI IMG/M metagenome (GOLD analysis project Ga0114972, IMG submission 87354) | Freshwater microbial communities from Lake Montjoie, Canada to study carbon cycling - M_140807_EF_MetaG | ecosystem: Environmental > Aquatic > Freshwater > Lake | place: Lake Montjoie...
ATCGTTTTTTTTAAAAAAATATCTCGGCAAGACGCAATTGCCTGGTTATATTGATCCATTGTTGTTATCATGTAGTCAAATAGATTTAAAATATGAATATAAAACTCCCTTTTAACAGATACAAAATTTTATTCGCATCTTTGATTCTTTTAACAAAAATACAATTACTAGAGCAATGTTTACACTCAATTGTAATGGAAAAATTCTTAACCTGAATTCCGCAGTTGTAATGGGCATAATTAACATTACACCAGATTCTTTTTTTGAAGGACATTTAAATAAAAAAGACACCGAGATATTGTCAATGGCTGAACAAATGATTGAAAATGGGGTATCAATATTAGACATCGGTGGACAGAGCACAAAGCCCGGAAGCCAACGAATTGATGCTGATGAAGAGTTGAAAAGAGTAATCCCGATTTTAGAATCAATTCGAAATAACTTCCCTGAAATAATCATTTCAATTGATACGTATTACAGTAAAGTGGCTACCCAAGCTATTGAGTCAGGGGCTGATATGATAAATGATATCAGTGCAGGAAATTTAGATGTGGAAATGATCCCAACGGTTGGGAAATTAAATGTGCCATATGTATGTATGCACATGCAGGGAACCCCCGAAACCATGCAATTAAACCCTACATACAACAACATAACGCTTGAAATAATTCAGTTTTTCATTAAAAAAATCGAAGCGTGTAGAAACGCAGGCATCAAAGACATTATAATAGATCCAGGATTTGGATTTGGAAAAACGATTGAACAAAATTTCACTTTATTGAGAGAATTGCAATCGTTAAAAATGCTTGACTGCCCTATCCTTGTGGGCGTCTCAAGAAAAGGAATGATTTATAAAACTTTAGAAACATCTCCAGAACATGCGCTGAATGGCACTACGGTTGCAAACACAATGGCATTGATTAACGGAGCGAGCATACTTCGTGTTCATGACGTTAAAGAAGCAAAAGAAGCCGTAACCATTTTCAATGCTTTTAACAATTAAACATAAAAAATGCCGTCCAATTGTTGAACGGCATTTGATTAAAACTTGAAAAAATTTTTATTTTTGTTTGCCACTTGCATTTTGCAAACTATCGTAAAATTTCTTTTCAATGTCTTTTTTCAATCTCAATTTTGAATCATTAAATGCTTTAGCTTGAACTTTTGTCAAAACATTCGACACTTCAATATCAAAAATTAAAATTGAATTTTCAGCAATAAGTTCTCCCATTGCTTGCTTGCCATAACCTAACACAGAAGGTACGTAGAACTTAGCTTTTGCACCTTTGTTTAAAAGCTTCAAACCATCTGTCCAACCTTTAATAACTGGACCTCCTAAAGTATAATCGTTGGTCATATTTACATTAAAAGGTTCTGTATGTTTGAATGTAGAATCAATATTACTATCAAATTTCTTTCCATTTAATAGACTACCTGTGTATTTAGTTTCCACAACAACAGTAGTGTCAATCATAGCACCTGTGCCTGGTTGAGTAATCTGAACATAAGTACCCAATTTTGTTTTTTGTAATCCTGTTATGTTATTCTTCTTAAAATACGCTTGTAGTTCTTTATCATCTTTAGCTAATATTTTAATATTTTCGATTGAATCTTTTTCCATTTTTATTTGGAAGTCTTTTTTACGAGCCGTTTCCATTTGAGCTTGGTTTGTAAATACATCCAACAGTTTCACGGTAGTTAAAAAGTAGTTGCCTTTTTTCATAAATGGAGGCATTGCACCTGGATTGTCTTTGTACATAGAATCTACCAATAATCTAATGGTTAAACTATCTCCTTTTCTTAATTGTGCAATAATTTTGAAATACTCTGGTGGAATTGATGTTGAATCAAATGGCTCAATAATTGGCGTGCCGTTTTTTCTGGTATCATTTACGATGGTGTCTTTTTTACCATTGCTGATGATTTGGCAAACATGCATTTGCAAAAAATTTCCAATTTTTACTTTTGAGCCACTTCCGGTAGCTGTGATTTTGTATTCCAATCCTTTTTCACCTTTTTTGAAATCTTGTCCGCAAGATGAAAATAAAATAGCAACAATGGCTAATAGTGAGATGTTACGCATTTTTTTATAGTTTAAAATTGATAAGTAGATAATTCGTTTTTATAATTCTTTATTGCTTGTTTGAATGATGAAACGACCAATTCAAGTGGTTCGAAGCTTTGACCTCCAGCTGCATTAAAATGTCCACCTCCATTAAAATGTGTTCTTGAAAATGTATTTACATCAAAACTCCCTTTGCTTCTAAATGAACATTTTCTTTCTTCTCCACGATCGATAAAAATTGCCGCTAGTTTTATTCCTTCAATACTTAATGGGTAATTTACAAGTCCTTCAGTATCGCCAGTTTTAATATTATATTTTATCAAATCGTCTTGAGTAATATAAATTAAAGCGGTGTTGTATTCATAAATCACTTCCATTCTATTAAGCAATGTATTACCAATAAATCGCAATCTATTTTCAGAAAAATTATCATACAAAGCCTCGTGAATCATGCTGTGATTTAAACCTTTAGTTTTCAAATTCGAAATCATAGTATGAACATCTGCTGATGTTGATGGAAACCTGAATGAGCCCGTATCCGTCATTACACCCGCATACAAACATTGCGCTACGTCATTATTGATTTTATCATCATAACCAGAATTAATAATAAAATCGTACACCATTTCAGCGGTTGAGCTTTTGGTAGTGTCACTCACGCCAAATCCAAATACTTCGGTTTGTGGCTGTTGATGATGATCAATTAAAACACGGGTAGCTTTAGTATTCAATAAAGCCATTTCCATATTTTTAGTTCGACTCAACGTATTAAAATCCAAACAAAAAATCCAATCGGCATTTTCAATTAATACGTCTGATTTTTTACTTTCTTTTTCATAGTCTAACACAGAAGCACAACCTGGCATCCATTTTAAAAAATCCGCCCAGTTGGTTGGAGATATTACATTTACTTCATGACCAAATTGAATTAGAAAATGATACAGACCTAAAGTTGAACCCATTGCATCACCATCAGGTTTTTGATGCATGGTAATCACTATCTTTTTAGGACCCTGTAATTCTGTATATATTAAATTGATACTTTTCATAAACAAGTCGCAAAAGTAAGTGTAAATAATGAATGAAAAAATTTGAAAATTAACGCATTTGTTAAAGTTTTTATGGACTAGAATCGAACAAAAAAAGAAAATTTGATGCCATTTTTTCAAATTATAAAATAAAACAAATTTTAAAAACAAGCAGAAAGCAACTTTTTTGCCATTATCTTTGCGTCCAAAATTAAAATTAAAACAATGAATAGAACATTTACGATGATTAAGCCCGATGCCACACAAAAAGGCAATACAGGAGCTATTTTAGAAATGATTAATGCTGCTGGATTTCGTATTGCAGCTATGAAAATGTTGCATTTAAGTGCAGAGAAAGCAGGTGAATTTTATGCTGTTCATAAAGAAAGACCATTTTATGGTGAATTGGTTGAATTTATGAGTCGTGGACCAATTACTGCTGCCATTTTAGAAAAAGACAATGCAGTTGAAGATTTTCGTAAATTAATTGGTGCTACTAATCCAGCAAATGCAGAAGAAGGTACTATTCGCAAACGTTTTGCAGCTTCAATAGGTGAAAATGCCATTCATGGAAGTGATAGCAACGAAAATGCAGCTATTGAAGGCGACTTCTTTTTTAGCAAATTAGAGCAATTCTAATTTTTTTAAAATAATTTACTAAACTCCATCTTTTTGATGGAGTTTTTTTTTACCTTTTATCTTTATTTGATCCTATTAGAAAAAACAATCTTTTTTTCATCTCAATTCATATTAAAAATTGCAAACAAGCTTAACCATCATTCGGTATAAAACCAGATTTATCCCATTTGCATTTTTATCTATGGCTATTTTTCATCTTCCGTTATTTTTGAATAAAAATATTTCATTTTATAAATTGATGGGGACTGGGAAAAATGGAACTTTTGATAAAACCCCCGATTTGAATCAATGGGCAATTTTTAGTGTTTTTAAAGAACCTCATTTTCAATCTGAATTCAATCCTATTAATTCATATGGTCGTTTTATAAAACATTGGCTTAGGATGTTCTCTATAGAAACTTTTTCTATTCAACTTGAACCTTTTACTGGTCACGGTTTGTGGGATGGGAAAACTGTTTTTGGCCCATTCGATTCAGCTGTAAATTATGATGGTCCAATTGCTACATTAACTAGAGCTACAATCCGGCTATCAAAAATTAGTCATTTTTGGAAACATGTTGCTCCAATTGCCAATAAAATGACTTCTGCAAAAGGATATGTATTTTCGGTTGGGATTGGAGAAGTACCTTGGATAAAGCAAGCCACCTTTAGTATTTGGGAATCTGCAGAAGACATGAAAACGTTTGCTTACAGTATGAAAGAACATAGTGAAGTTGTAAAAAAAACAAGACAAGAAAAATGGTATAGTGAGGATATGTTTGTGCGATTTAAAGTGATTTCAACTCAAGGAACATTAAAAGGCATTGACCCACTCAAAAGAATATTGTAGATTTGAATATAAAACTCAAAAAATAAATTATGAACAATATCAAATTAATTGAAGTACCATCCGAAATAGGTGCAGGTACAAGAGGTGCGAGTTTGGGAATTGATGCCATTAAAATAGCGGGATTGGATTTTATGAGTAACTTTTTTGTTCACTTTCCATCAGAAAGAATTGAATCGGAAAACAATTTGTTATTTGAACCCATACAATCGCCTTATGCCAAAAGAATTCATGGTGTGTTAAACATGTACGAACGAATCAGCAAATCGGTTTGTGATTGTATGAAAAATAATTTTTTCCCTGTTGTGTTAAGCGGTGATCATAGTAACGCGGGCGGTACAATTGCCGGAATTAAAATGGCAAAACCCAAAAGTAAATTGGGTGTCATTTGGATTGATGCGCATGCCGATTTACACACCCCATACACTACCCCTTCTGGCAATATGCATGGAATGCCCATTGCAACTGCAATTGCAGAAGACAATTTGGAATGTAAAGTGCATGAAGTAGACGAAAAAACGGTAAAGATTTGGAATCAACTCAAAACCATTGGAAAAATAAATCAAAAAGTTTTGCCAGAGGATGTGGTTTTTATTTCATTGCGTGATTTCGAAAAAGAAGAAAAGCATCTTATTGAAAAACATGGCATTAAAGTAATTCCAACAAGTGAAGTAAGAAGAAATGGCGCGGAAAATGTAAGCAGAAAAGTGCTTCGTTACTTAAGTGATTGCACAGATATTTATGTAAGTTTCGATGTAGACAGTTTAGATTCGAGCATTTCTAGAGGAACAGGAACACCAGTAGGGAACGGACTTCGCGAAAGAGAAGCCGAAGATCTTATCAGTAAATTTATGCAAAACAGAAAAGTATGTTGCTTTGAAATAACAGAAGTAAACCCAACTCTTGACAAAGAAAACTTAATGGCAGAAATTGCATTTAATATTTTACAAAGAAGTGTAAATATTTTAATGATGAATTAAAATATTTTAAGGTTTATAAAGGCCATAAATAAAAATACAACCATCATAATAAAATAAAGCAAAGTAAAATTTACCACTTGCTTTTTATTTTGAAAGAAATAATAACTTAAAAACGGAACGATTTGAAGTCCGTGAATCCCTAAAAAGAATGGTATTTTTAAATTGCCATGCTTTTTATTTAAAATATTACTTCCCAAGAAACTTTCATTATTGCCATGAACCAACATCATATAAACACCTATAAACAAGCCAATTAAGAAAATAATCATACCCATTCGAATGCCCCAAGTAAAATGCTGACTTTTAGAATTTTTCTTTTGAAAATAAAAGAAATAAGTGGTTACTCCCATTAATAAAATAAAAACAATTTGGCTGGCCGTTTGAATACCATAAACCAGCTTATCGAAGGGTGTATTTAGATTGTAAAAAGAAGAAACACCTCTGGAAGATTGTAATAAAACAATTGAAGTTTGAATAAATGTTGTAAGTAAAAAACCCCAAATCAACGTATTTCTCTGTAATACATTATTCAAATAATATAAATACCAACCCATGCTCCATATGAAAATTCCAATTGAAAAATAATACTTCACTGGGTATAACCAAGCATTTTTTCCTAAAACTTGTGTATCATCAAACAAAGAAAAACCGATACAAAAAACAAACATCACAAAATTTAAAATTCCATACCAAAACAATATAGAATTTCTTTTCACCTGCTCTTGCACAAATCTATACATCAATAAAATAATTTATTAAAAAAAAATGACTTTTCAAGGAAATATTGGAATAATTAATAGGAAATTCAAATGTAGGAAAAAAATATAAAATGTTTTTTTTTTAATGTAAGTGTTTTTTATTATTCTCCCATTCCATCATCTCCAACACTTTTTTTGCTATTTTTTAGTAATTCATTAAGAGATGAAATTTCGTCTGAAGTAAAATATCGCCATTTGCCTGGAGCAATATTAGATAATGTAAAGTTCATGATACGAACCCGAGTTAGTGCTGTTACTTTATAATTGAGGGTTTCGCACATTCTGCGTATTTGTCTATTTAATCCTTGTGTAAGAATAATCCTAAATTTCTTATCTCCTTCTTGTTTTACAAAACATTTATTTGTTTTGGTTCCCAATATAAAAATGCCATTTCGCATTTGATTAATAAAATCTGTTGTTATGGGTTTGTCTACAACAACCACATATTCTTTTTCGTGTCCATTGCCAACACGTAGAATTTTATTTACCATATCCCCATCATTGGTTAAAAATATTAACCCATCTGACAATTTATCAAGCCGTCCGATTGGGAAAATCCTGGATTTGTGGTTTATAAAATCAATAATATTCGTTTTGTCTTTCTGGTCTGTTGTACAGGTTATTCCTTTCGGTTTATTAAAAGCAATATAAATTGATGATTTCTTTTTTCTAACGGGTTCACCATCTACACGTACATCATCCCCTTCCAAAACACGATTCCCTTTAATAGCATCTTTCCCATTTATGGTAACCCTGCAATCATCGATATACTTATCTGCTTCTCGTCTGCTACAAAATCCCGAATCACTTATGTATTTGTTTAAACTTATGTCCACTTTTATTTTTTTAATTATTCTATTTAAATTTTAATATGGCCTGGCATAAAAAACAAATAAAATTATATTATTATCAATTATCTGCATATCAAATACGTCTTCAACCCCATCTGAATTACAATCATTTAATAAATAGCCAAAATCAAAAAGCATAACCGCATTTTCTAAATTTTGCTGATCAAAAATATCAAGTGTTCCATCATGATTAACATCGCCAGAGTACATTGCGTAAATACCATCGGGCATTAACTTTTGGGGACTATTTAGCCCATCGGTAAACGTATTTGAAGATATTGTAAAATCATACAAATTAGAAGTTGGAATTGAAACAGGCTGAGCGCTCCATATTTCAATACTGTTTCTGTGTTTTAATGCAATATAATAATCACCGGCTAAATTAGAAGGTAAAAGAAAATTTGCTATACCATTGGTTTTCAAAATGGTTTTATCTCTAAAATCTGGACTTTCATTATTTAAGTGATTCACGCTCCACAAACAAACCTCGATACTGTCGCAAGCATTAGAACTATCGCTTAAATCGAGATTAAATAAATATGGCTTCATTAAATTGTCTTCTAGATATAACCCTTCTATGAAAACTTTTATATTCAATTCATTAGCACAATTATTTATTTGCAGTATTAATATACAAATTGAATCGCATCCTAAAGTATTATTTGTTGTAAAAGTATACGTACCACTTGTTGTGTAAGTAAGACCATTCCAATTGTAATTTCTGCATTTGGTTAATTCGGTAGTTGAAGATGATGCATTATTAATAATTAAATCTAGATACGCCGTGGAGTCGCAACCTCTTGCATTTGTAGTTCGAAATAAATATGTGCCTGAATTAGTATAAGTCGTTCCGTTCCAATTATATCCATTACAACTGGTAATATTTGTTGTTGATGTTGTAGGTGTATTAATGGTTAAACGTAATTCAATGGTAGAATCACACCCCTTTGCATTTGTTCCAGTCCAATTATAAATTCCAGTTGAGGAATACGTTTGACCTTGCCAAACATAACTCGAGCAAGATGAAACAATTTGTGTAATTGAAATTATTGGGTTTATGATTAAATTGAAAGATGTACTATCCTGTTCACAAGCCAAATTAGATACGCCATTGGATACCAAAGAGATTTTTACATTGCCTAAGATAGAGTCTACAGCTGATGGTTGATAGGATAGAGCTGAACCGAAAATGTTACTATTTAAAAACGAACCTGTACCAGTCGTTTTCCAAATGGCCGAGGTAGCAGCTCCTCCTATTGAAGGATTTCCAGATAGTAATGTATATTTTTTATTTGAACACACAGATCCATTATTTCCGGCAAAAACAACAACTGGATTATTACAATAAGGATCAACGGTTATTGAAATATCATCCAATCCAAAAGCATTACCAAAATAACTTACACCTTCAAATCCAAGTTGTATGGTTTGTCCAGCATACATCGATAAATCTACAGAGTCTTTCAACCATGTTGGTTTCGTTAACAATTCATCCGAGCGTTGCAAACCCATCAATCGATTCCAAGTTATTCCTTGATTTGTAGAAACAACAACATACAAACTATCGTTTGCAGTAAAATTGGTATTATCATGGCTCATCCAAAAACTTAAACTAATGTTCCTTGAAGTTACTGTTGGTGTTAAACTTGGCAAATTGATACACCTGCTGTAAAGTCTGTTGATTGTTCCGACTGAGTTATCTCCGCTATACGCATCAAACAAAAAATAACTATTCCCAGATAAACGATGCGTGAGCGGCACAATTTGATCCGCATTGCTATAATTGCCATTTTGAATAGACCAAAGTTGTCTGCTTCCTTGTATCTTTTCTGAAAAAGCAAATACAACAGGAACGGATTCTACGTCTTCATTAACTGGAAAAGTATTTATAGAAGAAGCAGTTATTGTACTTGAAAAAATGGTGTCGTTACTATTAATGATGTCGCCTGTTTTAAAAACAATACAGGTATCAAAATTTATTCCAACGTTAGTTAAATTGACATTGTAAAAAGTAAATATACATGAGTCTCCGGGAAGTAAAACATTGGAATTATTCAATGTAAAAACATTTCTATTTGCACCTCCTATTTTTAAAGTAATGTTTGCCTGATTTTGAAAAATGGTATCCGTTCCCAAATTAGCTACTCGAACTTGAATATCTTTAAAACTACTGTAACATGAAATGGTAGGATGAATAATTTCTTTAGCGGCAATGTCATAATTGGATTTGTGATTCAATGAAATGGCTGGACGAAAAGCAGTAACAGAAAGACTTGTAGTAGAAGTAGGCAAACTCGTTCCATTGTTTCTTCTTGAAGAAAAAACCGACAAACTGCTTGAGTTACCATTAGCTGTTGAATTAATAAAACCATTTGTAAAACCAATATTAGCTGTATGTAAAACACCATCTAGTCTTTCAATGAGTATCTGCAAATTGGACCCTTCTGTTCTAACAAAAGGAGTTGATAATTTAATATCGTTCCAGCCTACTATACTTGCATTGAATGAACCATTAAAAACCAATGTATATCCTGTTGTGGTATATGTTCCATTAGAAAATGTTGATACTGAAGATGAAATATTTTTCATCCAAATTTTGAAATTATTAATGGTTGAAGGTGTTCCAACTTGAGTAAAATTGAAAGAAATAACATTAATAGCGGTAGAACTTGATGAAAAGTTTGAGTTACCAATTTCAGTATTCAAATAAATAGACTCGGAAACATGGTAATAATTTTGTCCAACTAAAGTAGAATTACTGATATTAGAATTGCCATCGATAGTAACCAATTGTGCAAATGAAAATTTAAACAGCAAACACAAAAAAAAAGTACAAATTATTTTCATATTGCAAGAGGATGATTTTCAAAAGTAACAAAAAACCTTGTTTAAGGTTTTTTTATTTTATGGTCAAAAGCAATCAATAAAGCATTCTTACCTTGATGGTATTCTTGACTTGTTTTAATAATGCCAAAGCATTTTTACTTAGATTTTTGTCTAAATCCAACACGGCATATCCAATTTCATCATTCGTTTTTAAATACTGACTTACAATATTTATGTTGTTTTTACTTAGTGTAGCATTTATTTGGCTTAAAACCCCTGGAACATTATTATGGATATGTAAAATACGGTGTGTTCCTTCTTGAGGAGGTAGTGCCAGTGGTGGAACGGTGTGAGATCCTGTGCTAATTCCTTTTTCGAGGTAGTTGAATAGCTTTGAGCTTACATCAATACCAATATTCCCTTGAGCTTCTTGTGTGCTTCCTCCTATATGTGGGGTTAAAATAACATTAGATAATCCTTGAAGTGGTGTAGAAAAAACATCGCCATTTTTTTCAGGTTCTACGGGAAAAACATCTATTGCAGCACCACTTAGTTGCCCTGATTCTAAAGCAGTTTTAAGCGCATTTATATCAATCACCTCTCCTCTTGAATAATTTATTAAAACAGCTCCTTTTTTACAGTATTTAAGATTTGATTTATTGATTAAGTTTTTAGTTGTAATCAATTCTGGCACATGCAGTGTAATTACGTCGCTATTCATCATCAAATCTTTTAACGTTCTACTATCGGATGCATTTCCCAATGGCAACTTTGTTTCAACATCATAAAATAAAACTTTCATTCCTAGCGCTTCAGAGAGAACACTCACTTGGCTTCCAATATTTCCATAACCAATAATTCCAATTGTTTTACCCCTTAGTTCATGAGAGCCGGTAGCATCTTTTAACCAAAACCCTTCATGAGCCGCTTTGTTTTTATCCATTATTCTCCGAACCAACATTATGGAAGCTCCTATCACCAATTCCGCTACACTTCTTGTATTACTATAAGGCGCGTTAAATACAGCTATACCCAAATGGGTTGCCGCCTTGATATCTACTTGATTTACACCAATACAAAAACAACCAATAGCTTGTAATTTTGTAGCTGCATTCAACACATTTTCAGTTATCATCGTTTTGCTTCTGATGCCTAAAATATGTACTTGTTTGATTTCTTTTATTAATTCTGCTTCGCTTAATGCACCAGATATTTTTTTCACATTAAAATATCCAGCTGAATTAAATTTTTCAACAGCGGTTACATTAATGTTTTCTAGAAATAAAATATTTATTTTTTCTTTGGGATAACTAGTATTATTTTTTATTGCCATAATTTAAGTACTTAATTTGTGCAAAGATATTGAATAACATTTTTTATGCTTAACCTCTTTAAAATGAATTTGAAAAATAGATTTTTTGTAATTTTTTTATCCGGATTATTTCTTTTTGCTTGCAAAGCAGGAAATAGTGAAAATAATAAAACAAAATACATCATTCCTAATGAAGTTCAAATGGATACAGTTCTAAAAAAGAATATCCAATCGGCTTGTACAATTTGGTATGATACTGTTTTAAAAAAGTCAGGCTTCAGTGGCGGCATTTTAATTGCACAACATGGCAATGTGATTTTTGAAAAATATGAAGGAAAAGTTCATCTAAACAGCAACGAATCAATAAACAATGAAACTTCACTTCATATTGCATCAGTAAGTAAAACGTTTACTGCAATGGCTGTTTTGAAATTATGTCAAGACAAAATGTTAAATCTAGACGAACCTTTTTCTACATATTTCAATCAATTCAATTATCCTGGTGTAACAATTAGAACTTTATTAAATCACAGAAGCGGATTGCCTAATTATGTATATTTTATGGATGAGCTGGGATGGAAAAAGAAAACAGTTACAAACCAAGATGTGTTAAATACATTGATTCAACAAAAAAGTAAACTTAAAAAAATAGAATCGCCCAATCGAAAATTTAATTATTGTAATACCAATTATGTGTTATTGGCTTTATTGATTGAAAAAATCACCAAAACTTCTTTTTCTGATCATCTTAAAAAAACGATTTTTAATCCGTTAGAAATGAATCATAGTTTTGTATATACAGATGCAGATTCTTCAAAAACCAATCCAAGTTTTGATGCTAATGGTAAACAAGCCGCATTTAATAATTTAGACAAAGTGGTAGGCGATAAAAACATTTTCTCTACCCCACAGGACTTATTAAAATGGGATAGATTATTATCAAGTAAACAATATTTACATGACTCTATGCTAAAGCAAGCATATCAACCTTATAGTAACGAAAAAGAAGGAATAAGAAATTATGGTTTGGGTTGGAGAATGTTCAACTATCCTGATGGCTATAAAATCATCTACCACAATGGTTGGTGGCATGGAAATAATGCCGTTTTTATGCGTTTAATAAAAGAAGATGCAACAATTATTTTAATTGGTAATAAGTTCAATAAAAAAATATATTCCGCAAGAGAAATATCAACTTTTTTTATTCAAAATAAAATAGAGTTTAAGGATGAAGATTAATTTCTACTACCCAAAAAACAGATAAGCCATTCCAACAGCAGTGGAAACCCCGATTAAATCGGCCAACAACATCGACCAAATGGTATAACGCGTATCTTTTATGGAAACGCATCCATAATAAACTGCAATAACATAAAAAGTAGTATCAGAAGATCCTTGTAAAATGCAGGACAATCTTCCAGCAAATGAATCGGGGCCGAATGTTTTCATAGTATCTACCATCATGCCTCGTGCGCCACCACCACTAAATGGTTTAATCAAAGCTGTTGGCATCGCATCAACAAATTTGGTGTCTGAACCACACATAACCAACAATGATTTTATGCTACCTATTAATGCATCGAAAGCACCGCTAGAACGCAACATTGAAATCGCCACCAACATACCTACCATATATGGAATGATACGTACGGCTGTATCAAAACCTCCTTTGGCACCTTCAATAAATCCGTCAAAAATCTCAATCTTTTTATAAATGCCGCCAAGAACGATACAAAAGAAAATCATTAAAATTAATCCACTTGTAAGTGCACCTGAAAACACTTGAACGGCTTCCGTATCTAATGTGCGTATATATAAAACCAAAGCAGCAATGAGGGCAGAAATGCCTAAGATCCAAGCTAAAATAACAGGTTGGAAAACATTTATCTTTTGCTTAAAACTTACAATCATCATTGAGGCAATAGTGGCTACAAACGTGGCAATCATACAAGGAATAAAAATATCCATCGGATTTGCTGCTTTTGCTGCAGAACGAATGGCAATGATACTAACAGGAACCAACGTCATTCCGGAAGCATGCAAACAAAGAAACATGATTTGAGGATTAGAAGCCACCGTTTTATTTGGGTTGATCTCTTGCAAACTTTCCATTGCCCTTAATCCAAAAGGTGTTGCCGCATTATCCAAACCAAGTAAATTGGCAGAAAAATTCATCATCATATGTCCCATGGCTGGATGTCCTTTGGGTATGTCTGGAAATATTCGCGTAAAAAATGGACCAATGATTCTAGAAAGAAATCGAATACCACCAGCTTTTTCAGCAATTGACAAAAAACCCATGAATAAAGTAAGAAAGCCAATCAACTTCAAACATAGTGTAACGGCAGTTTGACAAGTTTCTAAAATCCCATCAGAGGTTTGTATTTTATAAATCATTTGTTTATCCTCTCCAACACGAACCATCTGAACACCTTTATCTAAAGGCATCTCATTAATACTTGACAAAAAAGGAACCGTTTTAATTCTTATTGTATCTCCAGATTTACCGGTAACCATAGCCGTAAAAACAGCTTTATCATTTACAGAAAAAAATGTTTTTACAGAAGCTGTAATAATTGCTATTATTATAAACGCCGACCAAATTCTACTAAGTGCCATTTCGATAATTTAGATTGAAAATAATAAAAATAAACAAATGGGGAGGAATTATTTGGAGGTTTGTGAGGTTTATGAGGTTTATGAGGTTTATGAGGTTTGTGAGGTTTGTGAGGTTTGTGAGGTTTTATCTTGTTTAAAAGGTTCAATACGTTCAATGAGTTCAAAAGGTTGAAAGTATTCTCCATAATTATATATACGCTTCTTGTTTTTCATAAAAACTTTGTGCCTTAGTGCCTTCGAGTCTTTGTGTCAAAAAATGTTGCAAGCATTTCTACTTCGTGTCTTATTTTATAACATCAAAAATTTTCATCAATACAAATTTCAACCCTTACCTTTGCGCCCAATAAAATTACATTTAAAAATGGCATTACAAGCAGGAATCGTTGGGTTACCCAATGTTGGAAAATCAACGTTATTTAACGCAGTTAGCAGCAGTGCAAAAGCACAAGCGAGTAATTATAGATTTTGTACTATTGAACCCAATACTGGATTGGTAAACGTACCAGATTCTAGATTAAATAAATTAGAAGAATTGGTAAAACCTCAACGTGTAGTACCTACTCAAATAGAAATCGTAGATATTGCAGGTTTAGTTAGAGGTGCAAGTAAAGGTGAAGGTTTGGGCAACAAATTCTTAGCCAATATTCGAGAAGTAGATGCCATCATTCATGTAATCAGATGTTTTGAAGATGACAATATCTTAAGGGATGAAGGGCCGATTAACCCAGTAAGCGATAAAGAAATCATTGAAACCGAACTTCAATTAAAAGATATTGAAAGTGTGGAGAAAAAAATGCAACGTTCTGAGAAGATGTTGAAACAAGGCGATGCAAAAATGAAGGCTGAATATGAAGTGCTAAAAGCTTGTAGAGAACATTTAGATAAAGGAAAAAACATCTTATCACTTGGTTTAAGTAAAGAAGATAAATTAGCAATTGCTGATATTTTCTTACTAACAGATAAGCCCATTTTATATGTGGCCAATGTTGATGAAGCATCGATGCATACCGGAAATAAATATTCAGATGCACTTACACAAGCCGTTAAAAATGAAGGAAATGAAGTAATTGTAATGACAAATGCTATTGAAGCTCAAATTGCAGAATTTGACAATGACGATGACAAGCAAATGTTTATGGAAGAGTATAAAATGGTGGAGCCCGCTTTAGATCGTTTGATTCATTCTACCTATAAGCTTTTGAATTTATCTACCTATTTTACAGCTGGCGTGCAAGAAGTTAGGGCATGGACCATTCAACAAGGTTGGAAAGCACCTCAAGCAGCTAGCGTAATCCATACAGATTTTGAAAAGGGATTTATTAAGGCGGAAGTAATTGCCTATAATGATTTCGTTGCATTGGGCTCTGAAGCAGCTTGCAGAGATAATGGAAAACTAAGAATTGAAGGAAAAGAATATTTAGTGCAAGATGGAGATGTAATGCACTTTAGATTTAACGTGTAATTTTTTTTGATAGATTTTAAATATCAAATTATTTATTCCAGAAAATCATTCCAAGTTTGGTGATCAAGTAGCGATTTGAATAACTTTTGATTCCGTGAATCTTGTAGCATATTCAAATGTCTTTCATGGTGCATATCCGTTCCAACAAAAGAAACCATTCCATTTTTAAGCATATATTCTGCGGCCTTAGCAGGTTCTTTACCATAGTATCCAGTTAGAGAGAGTAAATTGATTTGCAACATAAAACCCAAATCAATAAACCGATGATACATTTTGTAATTGTTGTGATAATATGGATACCTTTCAGGGTGCGCTAAAATTGGCGAATAACCTGCATTTTGAATTTCAAATGAATATTGCTCTGGCTCATTTGGCATTGCTGCATAAGAAAACTCTGTAAGTATAATATTGTCTTTAATCGTGAGCAACTTCTCCTCTTTATTTAAAATCTCCAAAAAATAACTGTCTAACATATATTCCGCTGCAGCATGAACTTCAAAATTGATGGATTGATTTTTCAATTCTTTTTTCAAACTATCTAAAGCTGTATTTATAGTGGCTGGAGTATTTCTATACAAATCGCTAATAACATGTGGCGTAGCAATAGATTTTGTTACGCCCATTTCCATTAACCCTTTTATCAAAAAAAGAGAGGTTTCTAAATTAGGTGACCCATCATCTATACCTGGTAAAATATGAGAATGCATATCCGTTTTAATCGGAAAAAACTTGATATCAACAACTTCTTTTTTCTTGAAAAAACTAAACATCTTAAAAATTATTTTTTATAGTATTGATGTAATTTACTCAAAGGTTTTAATATAGAAACAAATAATGGGAAAGGTATACCATTTGCTTTCATCGCTTTATAATCATTTCTGTTTGCTTCAATTCTTTTTAAAAAATTATTATTACTCAGTCCTCCCTTACGCATTTTAATTATTAGCTTAGGAAGATAAACTGTGCTGAGGTTATGTTTAAATAAATACCTCGCCATGAATTCATAATCTGAAGCGGAGTAAAATTCAATTTCATAATTCCCATATTTTTCAAGCAGCGCTCTTTTGAAATAAAACGCAGGATGTGCGGGCATCCAACCTGTTTTAAATAAATTTCTATCAAATGGCTTGCCTTCCCACTTTCTGTAAATTTTAAATATATCATCTTCAAAAACATAATTCAAATCTCCATAAAGTGTATCAACAGCATTTTTTTCAAAAGTGTTTGCAATTGTTTCCAATACATCATTAGATGCAAATACATCATCGCTATGTAAAATACCAATCACATCACCTGTTGCCATTTTCATCCCTTTATTTAAGGCGTCAAACATGCCATTATCTGGCTCTGAAATCCATTTGGTAATTTGATGCTCGTATTTTTTTATTATGCTTTTGGTATTATCGTTTGAGTTCCCATCAACGACAATATATTCAATATTCTTGTACGATTGATTTAATACAGATTGAATGCATTGCTCTAGATATTTATCGCAATTATAAGTAACAGTTATGATTGTAATTTTCATTTCTTAATGATACGCTGCTTTATTTTGTGATGATATAATTTTCAAGAACGAGCATATCCATATTGGTTCTTAAAAAACAATTAAGGGCTTCTTCGGGTGTATTTACAATGGGTTCATTTTCATTAAAAGAGGTATTGAGCAAAATCGGAATACCCGTCTTTTTTCTGAATGTATCTATTAGCTGATAATACCTTGGTGCTATTGCTTTATCAACAGTTTGTAATCTGCCTGTGCCGTCAAAGTGTGTAACCGCAGGAATTAAATGCTGTTTTTCTTTTTTGATTGGAAATACTTTCTCCATAAATGGTACAGGTTCATCCAATTCAAAAAATTCAGATACATATTCTTTTAAAATTGAAGGTGCAAATGGCCTGAAGCTTTCTCTTCTTTTAATTTTTGAATTCAACAATTCTTTGGCATCTAGTCTTCTTGGATCAGCTAATATTGATCTTCCGCCCAAAGCTCGAGGTCCAAATTCTGCTCGTCCACTCATCCATCCTACTACCCCACCATTTATCATGCAATCCGAAACCTGTTCATATAAATCAACGTCTTCTACAAAAGTAAAATTGATATTTTTTGAAATTAATATTTCTTTTATTTCTGAGTTTGAAAAATGACTTCCGGTGTAAGCAGAAAAAATGGGTTCTATTCTGGGTAAATTTAAATGCTGATGATGGGTATACATCCCTGCACCCATTGAAATACCTGCATCATGACCGGCTGAAGGAATATATACATTTTTAAAAGGCGTGTTTCTTGTAATCTTTCCATTGGCTACACTATTTTGAGCAACGCCACCGGCAATGCATACACTATCTAATCCGGTTTTTTTATGCAAATGATTCAGCATGTGAAAAAGAACCAGCTCCGTCATTCTTTGAACAGATGCCGCTAGATCTTTATGTTCTTGTGTTAATGGCTCGTCTTTTTTACGAGGTTGTCCAAATTTTTCAACCATATAATCGCTATACATGGGCGCTACAACTGGGATAAAATCTTCACCATAATCAATAATGCCAGAGGTGGCGCTTCTAAAATATTTCAGGTTCAATTTGAATAATCCATCATCGGTAAGTTTTACCACATCATGCAACTTATCCATAAATGTTGGTGATCCATAAGGTGCCATACCCATTACTTTATACTCATCTCCATAATGCGGGAACCCAAGTAATTGGGTAAAGGCGGTATAACACAATCCAATTGAATGCGGAAAATCAACGGATTGAAGCACTTCAATTTTATTGTCTTTGCCTATAGCTGTCATGGCAGTAGAAAAATCACCAGAACCATCTATCGACAAACATGCAGCTTCTTTATAAGGAGAAGGAAAAAACGCTGAAGCTAGATGACTTCTGTGATGTTCTACATTAATTACTTTACCAGCAAATGTATCAGCAGATAACCCAGACATTTGAGCCAAATGATTTTCGATAGAAGAAACCTTTTTACGGTTTATAAAGCGTTCTTTAATTGCATTAATATTACCAAAAGGGTTCTTAACAACGTAAACTAACTTCTTGAAAAGCTTCACATTAGTATTTCTGCCAATGGCAAAATAGTCTACATCTTCTATTCTAATCCCAGCCTCATTTAAGCAAAATTGTATGGATAATTCTGGAAATCCCGCCCAGTGTTTTACTCTTCTAAAACGTTCTTCTTCAATAGCTGCAACCATTTTACCATGTACAAAAATGGCCGCAGATGCATCAGCATGAAAAGCGTTTATTCCTATAATATTCATTTAATGAGAAACGATTTTAATTTTAATTAGGGTTTTCGGATACTGATTTATTTCTTTTTTTATTGTTTTTATCGAATACAAATATCATTAAAAAAATAACGGCATAAGCAACAATTGTAAACCAATCGTGATGATCAATACCAAAAGGCATTGACCAATTTTTATTCACAGAAACTAAAAAAAGACTAATTCTTATAACATTTACACTCCAAAGCAAAAACAAACCAATAATTATCCAAATTGTTTTTTTTAAAAATGATGATTTATTGGCTATAACAAAAGCAATCCAAAAACTATACACACCATATCCAACACAATCATAAGCAATACGAACACCTTTACCATCGACGAATCGAATAATGTGATTTTTAAATTGAATAGTTTGAATACCAAAAAATGAAAGTAATGTTTTGGTACCTATTAATAGCGATGTTTTAATTGCAGTTATATAATCAAGGTTTTGGGCAGCAAATTCGTTGTAATAGCCACCAGGTGTAACAAACCCTATCCAAAAAAATGTGCCGAAATAAAGAAAAGCAAACACCGCTAAAAATTTAATTGTGAATTGCTTAAAATCAGCCTTTTTAAATAATTGATTACCCTTCACTTTGAAAAAACATTTGATGATAGGCTTTTTTTATTTCTACTATGTCTATAGCTTTTTTAGCATAATCTGTGGCACCATAACTCCATTTTGAATATTCCAATTCATCCATCTGAGCAAAGTAATCGATTGCATTTTTAATTTGATCTGAAATTGGCTCAACATTTAAACCCGCTTTATTTTTTTCTAAATCGTTCCATGGTGTATTGTTACTGGTAATAAGTGGTTTCCCCGCACAAAGACCTTCGAATAAAGCGTGACCAAAGTTTTCACTTTGACTAGGACAAATAAATACATGAGTATTTGAATAAAAAGAATCTAATTCGTTGGGAGGTATTGGCCCATGATGAACAACTTTAACATTGGATGGCATTTGTTTAATTACTTCTAAACATGCATTCCAATAATCTGGAAAATATATAGGTCCGCAAATATCGTATTGAACATTATGCTTGCAAGCTTTAAGTGCTTTTAACACTTGTAAATGATTTTTCATTGGGCCGATGAGCGCTACTGTTAATAAATTGATAGCACCTTCTGATTTATAAGCAATATTTGATTTTCGAATGTTTGGAATATTTTGAGCCACGCTTACTTTTGCTTGATTGCCAAACAAAGATTGAATGTAAAATTTTTCTGTTTCGTCCGTAGCATGAAATGAAACTTTCTTCCACTTCAAAATTGGTTTTAAAAAAGTGAGATAAAGTTTCTTTTTAAATGCTTTTTGGCGAAGTGCTGGCGGATGAAGCATGCCTCTAGCGGATAGGATGATGTTTGCGGAGCGTGAAAACAAAATGGGTAAAATGGAAAATCTAAACGAATAAATACCAATTATAAAAACAGTATTTGCATTTACGGATTTCAACAATTGTATTTGATTAAAAATACTAAACTGCTTATTTCCATAATAAACTTTAGAATGATTATTAAAATCAACCCATTCATCCTCCGTAATATTTTTCAATGGAACATTATTAATATCCGAATTGCTTGTAATTATTTTAAAATCCAATTCATTACAATTGTTTACCATGGAATAAACGGATTGTATAGGCCCTCCAGCAAGATAAGCAGGTGTAAACCAAGGTATGGAAACAAGTGTTATCAATTTTTATTTAATTAAATATTGATTTTTTTTCTTTTAAAATAAAAAGATTCAAATAAAAAGTAAGACAATTTTGAAATAGGAATAAGAATTATGAATGAAAGAAAAAAAGTAATTAATAACCCATTCAAGTTATTTGATGTGATATTATTTCTAATGTAAATAGAAATAGCTTCTGCAATTATCCAATGCCACAAATACATACTGTAAGAAATTTTTCCAATAAAAATAAAAAACTTTGATTCTAACATTTTTGAGAAAATAGAATTAACGTTTAATGAATTAATAATCATCAAAGAATAACCAGCGGTTAAAATTGGAATATTAAGCACTCTTGAAAAATACCCTATAATATCAGTTCTATCTTGAAAAATTGAACTCATCAAAATTCTACCCAAAAAAGCAATTATAAATCCAGCCAAAATCATTAATTTAGAATTCAAAATTTTCTCTTGACGTTTTTGCAAATAAATTCTTGCAACTATAATTCCAAATAAAAACTCAACTAGCCTATTAAAAATCGAATAATTAATTAAATTATAATGATCATTTTGCTCAATCCAAAAATATCCTCTAAACAATAAATTTAAAGTCAAACAAAAAACAATCATCTTTCGAAAACCAAATTTCGATGACAGAAAAATAATTAACGGAAGAATGAGATAAAAATGCCACTCAGTTGCTAGTGACCAAAAATGAGGTGCATATAAAGTAGATACGTTGAAAAAAATTCTTGTAAAAGAAGCATTGATTAAATTATAACTCCAATCAATTTGATTAAAATTAAAAGATGCAGCAAAAAAAGAATAAACAAGAATAGCAACATAAAAAACAGGCGCAATTCTAAAATATCTTTTTTTTAAATAATTCAAATAATTAGGAATACTGAATTGGTTTTGTTTTGAAAAATACATTAAAAACATACAAAAACCACTTATAACAAAAAACAAATCAACTCCAGTTCCAACAAAAGAAACTGGTCCAGCAATATTAATTTGGCCAATACTTATTGGAGGGTTTCCAAAAAATGTCCATGTATGCACCCATAATACACCAATTACTGCTATAGCTCTATACCCATCTATTCGACTTATGCGCATATTTTTATGAGTTATTGTTGTTTAGGACAACAAAATGACTTTTCCAAATTTTAAGCATTATATAAATCAAAAAACAGGATTTAAAAAGATGACCTAAGATGGTTTGTAGCTCACAATCCGCTCTCATAGGATAATAAAAAACAAGTGTTGGGAACAAATACAAAATTGGATATTCGAAACTGTGTTTGTAAAATACAGAAATAACAAAACTAAATAATAAGCCTAAAAAAAACATGAATATCATTCCGCCCAATTTTCCAAAATTGATGTACCCATCACCAATAGAACTTAATCCCATAGAGGTGCCTGCGGCAATTGGAAATCCTGCCCATTTCATAAAAAAAAATCGGTCTCCAGCGTTTAATTTATTAGGGGCAATTACTCTTGGTAAAATAGCTGCTTCCAAAATCTGCATTAATTCAGCACCATTTGCATGACTTTCTTTTTCAGGAACATTTTTCATAATGTTAGTAATGATGAATCCCTGATTTATTCTAACATTATTTTGCTTTAATTTTTCCATGGTAAAAAGTTCGTTTTGGTCATTTTTTGCTTTAGTAGTTGTAGCAAAAGTTGTCACATCACCTTCTTTACCTTCTTTCCAAGTAGCTTCTCTATAATCTCCTTTTAGCATTTGAATAAATACGGCCAATCCTACAAAAAAAACGGCTAAAAGAAATTTTAAATAAATTGATGGTTTATATTTTAACGAAAAAACAGATCCTAAAAATAATATCCAAATCAATAAATCATGAAACATCGCGTTACCTAATGAACTTAAAATGATTGATGACAGTACAACAAACAAAGTGATTGGTTTTAATTTATTATCTCCAAGTATGATCATAAATAACCCTACAAATTTGAAAGAACCCAACAAAGTAAATACAAATCCAATCTCAGTACTAAAAAATGGAGAAACCAAACTTGATACAAAACCAATGCCTATAAAAGTATACACCGTTTGTTGATTCTTTTTTACATAGTCTTTTAAATGATTAATATTGATAACCTCATCGGAAACATTTTGATTGAATCTAATTTTCAATCCTACAATAAACATAATGGTTGCAGGAATTACATAACCGAAATAAGTAGCTTCGTCAACTTGCATTTTTAAAAACCCCAATTGATATTCATCAAGTCCATTGTAAGCAAATGCAGGTCCTACCAACATTTGTACGCACATTAGTGAACCAGCCAAATAACGTACAGGAAGTATTGATCCAATGGAATAAAATAACAACATAAATTGATATGCTGAAATCATAAAAGCAAAGTATGAATACAAACTAAGATCTGGAAAAAACAATTTCGTAAATATTACTATTCCGAAAAATATCCTCCAATCAATTGGGATATCTGTTTTGAATAAATTATTCATCAAATAAAACCTTGGTACTAATTAGAATTACAATTTATTTTAGGTGAAATTATTGAGGCAAAAAAATTGAATCACACCAAGCAATGCATCCATTACCATATATCGGCGCGTAAACATCTTGTAGATAATACCCATTGTCATCAAGAAATTTTGAAATCTCATGAAACAAGGGCTGATTGTTGTACTGTCTTCTAAAATATGTTTCAGTATATATTAAACCAATATTTTTTTCTGCCAATATTTTATTAGCACCTTTAAGCGCCATAAGCTCTGCTCCTTGTATATCCATTTTTAAAATATCGATTTTATGGATTTTATGGCTTAAACAAAAAGTGTCTATTGTATCTGTATTAATGATTGTTTGCCCTATTGTTTTTACTTGTTCATCAGATGACAATCCAATTTTTGAAGATGATAATATTGAATTGGTATCTTCATTTTTATTGCTGTAGAAAACAGTTTCTCCGATTGTATCAGCAATGGCAAAATTGTAAATATTAATATTGGGATAATCTTTTACGTTATCTTTTAATTTATTAAATGTTTCTTCAAATGGTTCAAAAGCATAAATCTTTGCTGTAGGAAATATATTTGAATATTTAATGGCCGTGTCTCCCCTATTTGCACCAATATCAAAAATTACTTTAGGTGCATTCTGCATTAATTTTTGTTGAACATCAAATGCATTTTCCTGAAAATCTGATTTCTTTAAAGATTGTATAAATCCCAATCCATGTAACTCTACTCCAAAACGACGCAGAATTTTATTAATCGTTTCTTTTTTCATCCTTCATTAATTTTAGACAACTTATCGCGTTGTCATAGCTACCTTCAAAAAAATTATCATTGTTATTTATACTTCTTATTCTTGCATGAATATGATCAGGATGCATTATCATAGGTGCATTTGATAAAAATCCTGCCCAGTATGAAAATGTACTTCCTGTTGAGATGACAATTATTTTACTCTTGCTCAATAACAACATATCTATCAGATCGTTGTTTCCTTCTATCATTTCAATGTTTTTTAAATTAAAAATGGCTTCAAATTCATTTTTGTATCCATCAGTAAAAACATTAACCTTTATTTCTTCACCAAATAAATGTCTAATCCCATTTACGATATTGATAAAATAACTTTCAGGTGTCCTTACATGTCCACCTTTAAATTCTTCTCCAACATTTAATTTTCTAAAATCCCCCATTCTAATATGAACTCCGATTTCATCGTTATGAATGTCTTTTACTTTCATAACATTTTCTTCGGTTATCAACTCATGCATTAATTTTATTGCCAAATTTCGATATGGTTTGAGATGGATGAAATAATCATGATAAGTGGGCATATTTTCAAAAAAAAATACCTTTTTAATATTATGATCTACAGGGAAATCTAAAAGCGGTTCATAAATAACCTCGTTTTTTTTCAAAATAGTTTTAACCTTCATTTCTTCATAGAAAGCAAAAAAAATGTTTTTTTCAAATTTGAAAAACCCTTTGTAATTGCGTTTAGATTTTTCTCTTCGTAAATATGGACCAATTTTAAATTGATGATAACCAATCACCAATAAAGGCAG
>Ga0114972_10000747_pt1 | contig 24362 bp, 25 predicted proteins | sample M_140807_EF_Meta_FD_87354 | JGI IMG/M metagenome (GOLD analysis project Ga0114972, IMG submission 87354) | Freshwater microbial communities from Lake Montjoie, Canada to study carbon cycling - M_140807_EF_MetaG | ecosystem: Environmental > Aquatic > Freshwater > Lake | place: Lake Montjoie...
GGCCTCCAGTTGCAGCAGCTCCTGGTGCAGGGCGCCGCTCCCCTCCCGCTCGGTGACCCGGAACTCGCCGGTGCTCACATCGGCCACCGCCAGCCCCCAGCGGCCGCCGCCGCCCACCACCACGGCGCAGAGCCAGTTGTTGCGGCGGGCGGCGAGCATGCCCTCCTCGAGCACCGTGCCCGGGGTGAGCACCCGGGTGATGTCGCGGCGCAGCAGGGCCCCCTTGGAGGGCGTGGTCTCCAGCTGGTCGCAGAGGGCCACGCTGAGGCCGCGGCGAACCAACTCGGCGCAGTAGCGCTCGGCGGCGTGGTGGGGGATGCCCGCCATCGGCACCCGGCCGATGCCCTTGCCGCCCTCCTTGCCGGTGAGGGTGAGCTCCAGCAGCCGCGAGAGCAGCAACGCGTCCTCGAAGAAGAACTCGTAGAAGTCGCCGAGGCGGTAGAGCAGCACCCGCTCCGGATGGGCCGCCTTGAGCTCCACGTAGTGGCGCAGCACCGGGCTGAGGGCGGTCGGGTCCACCAGGCTGTGATGGTGCCAGCGAGGCAGGTCGGCGTCGGGCTGGGGGTGGTGTTCGTCGGCGGGGTGCTCGCTTTCCCCGGGGCCGGGGGGAGGGCTAGTGCTGTCCTCGGGCTGGGTTTCTGCGAGCGCAGAGCCGGCAGCTGCCTGGGTGGTTGCGCCCGCGCCCCCAGCCCCTGCCTTGGTTGTCACAGCGGCTGCGGCTGCCACCCCATCGCCCCCTTCCTCCCCCTCAAGCCCCCGCGCCCTGGCGGCCGTGTCCCGTCGCTGCCGGGGCCTCGATGCCGCATCGGCTTCCAAGAGGTGGTCGGCATCGAGGGCTTCGGCTGGGTCGCCATTGGCATCGGCCGCCTGCGGGCAGCCGGGCGCGCCCATTCGGGATCGGCCCCCAGGGGCCCCAGAACCAGTTCCCCCCGCCGTAGGCGCCGCCTCGGCAAACAAACTCCCCTGCAGAGCAGACCCCACCAGCTCGGCAACCAGGGACAGCTGCTGCTCGGCTGGCGCCGCCATGACACTGGTGGTGGGGGATTCCCATTCTACGAGACCCCACCGGTGGGGTCCAACCGCGGCAGCCCACCCCGCGCCCTGGCCCCAGCCCACAACTTGTGAAGGATGCCCCCGCCCCCCTCCGGAGCGGCCGGGGTGCCGTGTGAGAATCGCCCCATTGCCTGGTCCGGCCGGCCCGCCCACCCCTTCCAGCACCTCACTCATGCAGATCATCAACACGCTCACCGTTCTGGCACTGGTGGTGCTGTCGTTCGCGCTGATCGTGGCGATTCCGGTGCTCTACGCCAGCACCGAGGACAGCGGCCGTTCCAACCGCCTGATCCTGATCGGCGGGGCGGCCTGGGTGGCCCTCGTGCTGCTCAACTGGGGTGTCAGTTTCTTCGTGGTCTGAACGTCTTGGCGGTTTTCGAAGGGCGCTTCACCGATACGGCCAATCTGCGGATCGCCGTGGTGGTGGCCCGTTTCAACGATCTGGTCACCGGCAAGCTGCTCAGCGGCTGCCTGGATTGCCTCTCGCGCCACGGCATCGACACGGCTCCCACCAGCAGCCAGCTGGATGTGGCCTGGGTGCCCGGCAGCTTTGAGATCCCCCTGGTGGCCCAACGCCTCGCGGCCAGCGGCCGCTATCAGGTGTTGATCACCCTGGGGGCCGTGATCCGCGGCGACACCCCCCATTTCGACGTGGTGGTGGCCGAGGTGGGCAAGGGCGTCTCCGCCGTTGCCCGCGACACCGGCATCCCGGTGATTTTCGGCGTGCTCACCACCGACACCCTGCAGCAGGCCCTCGAGCGGGCGGGGATCAAGAGCAACCTGGGCTGGAGCTACGCGATGCAGGCGCTGGAGATGGGGAGTTTGATGGGGGCGCTGGGGTGAGGCGGTCTGTTTTTCCTGGACAGGGCCCATCGTTAACCCTTGAGGCTGGAACCGCCTCTGCAAGGGGCTCCCAGCGCTGAGCAAACGTCGCACTCACAGCCCCGAGTTCAAGTCCAAGGTCGCCATGAAGGTGATCAGTGGCGGTAAGACGATCCAGGATCCCACTCCAGTCAAGGCTGGCAGGCACAACTCCTAATCAGGGACTCCTTAAAAAAACAAATCGCGAGCTGGCTCGATTGCAGCCAAGGACCATGGCATAGGCAGCTCTTAGGCACGGTTATCCAGTGACCAGGGATTCGGTTGTCTCGAGCGGGCAAATGATCCTGAGCGTCATCCAGAGGCAGCCTGGCCATTGCCAAGCGTAGAACCAGGCAAAGATAGTGACAAAAAAGATGCGGAGGAGCCTCCGGATCTTCTCTGCACACATGATCAGACATGCCATTGAGATCGAGGTTTCTGCACCCGATCGAGGGGCTACCCGTTGAGGCCGTGGCCCCTGAGAGCCGGACGGCGGTACCGAATGCGGCAGGAGTCTTGCCCGAGGGGGTGCGGAGGCCGTCATCTTGCTGATGGCAACCGGAAAGTGACTGGGCGAAGAGCGACGGGACCAGATCTGATATGGCTACGGAGCTGATGGCAGAACATGCCAGAGAGTGGGTTAAAAGTGCCAGAATAGGGAATTCATGGCATCAAGAAGCAGGGTTGAGGCTTAGATTGTCTCGATTACATTGCCGTGTAAGACATATCAAGAATCAATAGAGAGAATCGCCTTTTGGTCGGTCTGCTTTTAGCGAAGGTGCAAATAGGCAAATTTTTGCAGCTTTCCCGGCAAAAGCCGTATCGCAAAAGCTCCTAAAATCCATAAGTAGTTTATCGGGCTACTGAGATTAAGTTTTTGGATGGCGCGAAGGCGAACGCTGGAGTCGGCGATGGCTTGCCTGAGCCCTCCCCTTCGATCGAAGAAAAGGTCGTCTCTTCTAAATTGGAGGAGCGGTTGAGGAAGATTTGCGAAGATAAAACCCATAGAGGCTGCATCAATCCAGAGGTGATAATCCTCTGTGCGGCTTACATCCGTCTGGTAGCGAAGCCCACTGGCAAAAACGCGCCGACGAATCATGACACTGGGATGGTTGAGAGGATTGCTGCGAGGCAGGCTATGAATGATTGCTTCATGATTGAGCGGCATCCGCTTGGTTTGTAGGTATTTCCCATGCTCATTCACCTCGATGCATGCTGAGCCCAGGATGTCAACATTGGGATGTTCGGATAGAAAAGCTCGCTGGCTTTCCATGCGTCCCGGTAGCGATTCATCGTCGGCATCCATGCGTGCGATCAATTGCCAGCGTTCATCGCTAAGAACTTCTTCGATCAGTTCATTGAGGCAGGACGCAAGGCCTTTGTGGTGCTGACAGCCCAGCAGCTGCAGAGGTACAGGAGCAGCTGCCTGCTCGAAGCGTTCTCGATCTTCGGGTCGACCACCATCCACGCGAAGCAGAATGATGTCTTGGCTGGTCAGACTTGCCGCGGTTGATTGAACTGCTCTCAATGCTAGATCCTTAGGGGATCCGGCTCGCATACAGATTAATGTGGCGATCGACAGCGGAGCCTGGCGTGCCTTCATGATCGGATATTGCAAGGGCTCAAGACTTGATGAGTGGTAACTCAATTTCTACATGGGCCGCCTTGGGAACGAATTCACACAGCGCGAACACGTTCACGCGGTATCCATCCAGGAAGAGTGCGTTGAGGGCTTTACTGGAATACTCTTCCTCTGCACCGGAACGATTGTCGAGAATCGATTGCACTTTGTTGACAGGAGCACAGAAAGCTACGGATTGCTCAAAGCAGAGCAGTGAGGGTAGCCGGCTTGCGAACAAACCACTTGCAGCTGACAGACCTTGTTCGAGGCGATTGGGATTGTTATATGGGAGATTACGAAGTAGAGGAATCAAGTCAGCACTACGGTAAACGGAACTTGACACCTCAATCGGGTAGCCAAAATCACCCACCTGCCCCGCCCAGTGAAAGCGAAGGCCTGGGCTTGCGGGTTCAAATGGTGGAAGCGGTTGCTCACATTGCATGGAATAGCAACTGGTTGTGTTACGGCCCACGCGCAGTGAAAAGCCGATGGCATCAGGGTTGGCATTCAATGAATCGGCGATCTCCTGCAGGCAGAAGGGCCGGATGAAGAGATTGTCATCCACCAGGAAGAGCAGATTTTCGCTGCGCAGGCGAGGCTTCCGTAGCAGCAGACGATGCAGCAGGCGACGAAGCCTGGAGGGTGATCGATTCTCCTGGATCACGTTCAGGAGGTCAGTTTTGAAGTCTTTTTCTTTGATCCAGTTAATCTGCAGTTGACAGGCGAACTCTTTGGCCACTTGGTCGTAACCCATGGCATAGGCTTCCGATGAGGCACGCATCAAGACAACAATTGATGTCTCTTTGGCATCGCAGGCATGGAGCGCGTATGAGGCCAGGGTGGCGTGCAGCTGCAGCGGTCGATCCTTGGAGAAGATGATGGTTTGAACCGTCATTGAATGGAGGGTGGGGGGAGAAACTTCGAGCGAATGGGATCACCTGCCAGCAGGCATTTATATAGCAACTCGTATTGATCGGCGATGCGTGACCAGGTGAAGTGCTGTTGCCAGGCCTGATAAGCCTGCGATGCCATCTGTTGGCGAGCTGGAGCATCGGCCATCAGGTCCTCGAGGCAGCGGGCTCCGGCGTCGATATCGGCCTGGACACTCCCTTCACGGTCATTGCTGCGAAGACCCGGAAGGAGTCGACCGCCACCGGTCCAGCGGATGATCTCGGCAGCATTGCCAACGTCCGTGACCAGAAACGGTGTGCGAGAGGCCGCCGCTTCGAACAGAACCAGCGGTGAGCACTCGATCCAGGATGGGAAGAGCAGAAGGTCGGCCTCCAGAAAGGCACTGATCGTGTCTTCCCGTGTCAGTGAGACCCCCAGGATCTCCCGTCTCGATGAGCTGTTGCGTTTGCGGTTGAAGCGCCGCAGCAGTTGCAACTGCGTGGGAAAGGCGATGCCGCGCAATCCTTTGCCACGGACTAGGTGGTAGATCCCCTTCAGGACCTGCTTGGGTGTCAATGATCGGGTGACTGACTGATTGAAATCAGGACAGATCAACAGCAGCGTTGCCTCTTCAAGAGCGGATCGTGAGAAGATTTCCACCGCCTCTGCCTGGCCCTTGGCCACCGATAGATAGCCGGCCACGTGAATAATCAGTTGGTGATGCTTCGGAATCCCTAGCCGTTCACGCAGATCTGGATCCGGTGGTTGTCGGAATTCCTCCGCGGCGGCGCCATTGGGGATGATCGCGATCGACTCCACGCCGGCCTCCCTGGCGAAGTCGATATCCCGATAGGCATCCGAGAGAAAAACACAGCTGTCGTAGGCACGCATCCAGTCCTTCATGGAGGCGAAATAGGCGCGGAACATCGGATCGGCAAGGGCTGAAAATCCCGTCGGAACAAAGACCTTGCGTGCTTTGAGGCGGGGAAGCAGCGGCAATGTGAGATCCGTCGCCCATTGCTGTGCGGCGAAGTTCACGATCACATCCGGGTCGAAGTCCAGCAGGAAGCGTTGGTAGCCGGAGACGTCTCCCCAGACCCCGATGGCACTTTTTCCTTGGACATCAAACCCACGCACGCGAACGCCATCCATGACTTCCTCGCTACGGCGGGGGTCGTTGCTTGTGGCCACGGTCACCTGATGACCGCGGGCCACGAGCCGCTCCGAGATCTGGCGCACCACTTCCGACATGCCATGGCGGGCCGGTAGGTAGGACTCGACGGTGTGGAGGATCTTCATGGCTGTGACGTCCTTGGAACAGAATTCATGGACGGCGAGGCAAGCTGTTCAGGCGTGTGCTGGCGCAGATCTGCTCAGAGGGGTATCTGAGCCGGTTTGTGTATGGGTTCATTCTCGCTTAGCGCCGTCGGAGGTGGTTCCAGGCTGATAGCGAGCGCTTGGCTATGGAGCGAAGTGGTCCCGGGCGCTTAAGTGCGGCAGCAAGTGGGCTGGAGTAGGCAATCCAAGATGCCCTGAGGTTCTCGACCCGTGCGTCTGCCTCCCGTTTGAGAAGGGTTTGCATCTCCGCAGAGGTGTAACGCTCAATCGCCTTCTCCAGAATCTGGCGCATGCGCCGGAAGTCGGGTTTTGCATGGAGCAGTTCGGCGGAGCCATGGGTGAGGGCAGCGATCGCCAGTACGGCAGGATCGTCATCCTGGGTTTCCGCAGCAAGGGCGATGTTCTCAGCGCAGAGCCGAACCAGACAACGCTGAAACGGTGAGACCCCTGTCCGCGACATGCTCGACGGAATCTCCCGATAGATCAGAAGGCTTTCGGGGATGTTGGAGACTTCCGCTACCCGCGATATGCGCGACCACAGCTCATAGTCTTCCGGTGGCTGACGCTCTGGATCGGTGCTGTAGCCACCGATCTGGTCTAACACCGATTTTCTCAGCATCACTGAGCTGTGAACAAATGGGTTATTGAACAAGAGGTGATAACGCAGCTCGCCGGGATCCGTTGGATGTCGATGAAAACGATCTGATAGTTTCTCAATTTCCATAATCTGAGCCCAGGTGCCGAGCAGCCCACATTCAGGATGGGCCTGCATGTAGGCCACCTGTTTCGCTAAACGATCCGGCAGGGAGATGTCGTCCTGGTCTTGGCGAGCAACGTAAACACCATGAGACAAATCTATGCCTCGATTTAGGGTGGCTGCAAGGCCTTGGTTGGTCTGCTCAATGTATCGGATTCGAGAGTCGTTAAAGCTGTGAACCGTTAATCCTGAGTCATCAAGAGAGCCGTCGTTAATTACGATGATCTCAAAATCGCTGTAAGTCTGCATTAAGATGCTAGATATTGCCGCGTGTAGATACTGGCCCCCATTGTACACAGGCAAGATGACCGACAAGAGGGGAGGGCAATTCATTATGATTTATCTTGCGTGGAAATGCTGCTTTTTACGGCCTTGACATGCCAGCCATAACAGGCATATTCGCTTGATCCAGTATCACGTAAGGAACACCGCTGCAGAAAAGACAACAATGTTAGTATGGCAAGTCTTGATTGCCAGGAGCAATGATGTTGGCTGTAGTCTGAGCAAGCAATGGGAATTCTTCTGAGCTCTTGAGCGACATATTCGAAAAAGTTTCCATTGGGGATTAATTCAATTTCAGTGAATCCCAGTGCATTAAGGTGATATAGATACCAGTTGCGCGAGAATCCGGTGGAATAAAAATACGGTGAGAAATGAGTAAAGCTACAAAAAGGAGCAGTTAAAAGTAAAATGCCGCCCGGACGCAACAAACGAGCCAACTCAGATATTGCTGCAATGGGATCAGGTAGATGCTCCAAAACCTCTGTGCAGAGAATAGCGTCAAAGCTTGCAGTCTCTGCAGGTATATTAGCAATATCGCAAATGTAGTCGGTAGTTCCATAGCTCCAACTTTCAACGTGCCCACCATGGCCATCTCCATGGCCATCATATTCAGTATTGTCTTGAGAAACATATTCAAGATGAGTGCAGTATCTTCGATACTTCTGTTCTCCCGCTCCAGCATCTAAAAGCTTAGACTGCGCGGGTATCTCAGAAAGAACCTGCTCAACCCATTGATCTCTCGATGCGGAATTAGAAGTGCCAGTTGTTAAGTCAGCACTATTAATTCTTCGAGTTATCGAAATCCATTGGCGAAACGTCCCGACTGAGTTCTTGAGTGAGATGTTTATCCCATAGAGTTGTCTATCAATAGCTCTCTTGAATTGGACGACTGGCTTGAAGCTTTTTCTGAAATCCATATGACGTTAAGCCTCTTCTACCCATATGCTTGCATCAACTAAAATGCTGTTAATGAACGTATTGGCGAACAACATGTAGCCATTGCTGAGGAGATGATCTGTAACTCCAGTTGGACGCCTTAAAGTTCGTGTTGAGGCATACTCTAAGTCTTCCACGCAAAGTAAAGGTGGTCGATATATAGATGAATCCCAGGTGGAAAGTACATCCATGTCACCTCCTTCGACATCGATGCATAATAGTTGTGGAACACCGTGCTGCTCAAATAGCTTATTTAGGCTTAATGGCATCACATTAATTGTATCAATAAGCTCAGCTCCGGGGGTGCTTAGTGCTCGATCTAGTGCTAATGGATCCAGAGTACTGAGGGTTGAGGGTTCAAGGACGAAAAATGAAACTGGCTTATCATCTGAGGATATTACATTGCGAATTACCGTATCCCTTGGACGAGCAAGGCTAAATTTCTCGGCCATGGATGGTATCGGCTCAACACAAATCCCGGATGCTCCGCGTGAGTAAAATAGGTATGTATTGCTATATTCAAATGGATGATTTGCACCAATATCAAAATAGGTTGAGATGTCAATGCCGCATTGACTTGCAATGAAGTCGATTATTATGTCTTCGCCGCACTGAGAGAAGGTGTCGCGCCTATAGCCATTGGCTTCAAGGCTCTCCGAATCGAGCAATGAATCGGGCTCAACTGATGAATGATTATTTGCCCTTGATAGCAGCCGACGTAGTATTTTTCCAGGCATAAATAAACCTTGGTAGAATCAGCAGGCGCTCAAGAAGGTTAAGTCTCGAGGACCTAAATATTATCATAGTACCATGCCTTAGCCATGGCATTGGGGAGTAGGCGCTTACGGATTGGCCTTCACTCCCTTTCCGAGGCCTAACGGCTTCATCAATCCCATAGGTAACAAGATTATCGGGCAGAAAGTGAGATTTGTAGTTGAGAATGTTATGCATAACAAAGGCCACGTCCATCCAGTCAAAGGTTTCCTTGCGTTCATGCCATCTTTTCAGCGGCGACTTGCGCAGAATGCTGCGATCATATAATCCATAAAAGTAACAAGATATTGGTTGATCCAGATAAGAGCATGCGTTCTCGAAGCCCCCCTTGTTCAAGGTAATAGATGGAAGGTACGATGGATGTTCAGTGCTTCCGGTCACATAGTTACGCACTTGAAATCCCCAACCAAGGAACTGGACGCTTGGGTTGATAGCTAGAAAATTTTTGACTATCCGTAGATGATTGGGATTGAGTGCGTCATCATCTGCAAGCCACATGAAGTGTGACGAGGATGAAGCCTCTACCAGAGCAAGAAAGTTGCCAGTTGGACCAATGTTCTCTGCGTGCCTAATATATTGGAGATGCGGTATAAGTGGCTTCCATCGTTCGTAAACCTGTTCTGATATGTCATTTCTTGAGTTGTCTCCGATGATGACCTCATTAGGCTGCTGGCTTTGGGCAGCAATTGATGCAAGTGCTCTTTCCAGCAGATCGGGGCGGTTATAGGTGGGCACTCCTATGCAGATTGATATGGATGGCGCTCTTTGCGTCGTAATGCGTTTGGTTGCTGTGCACATTTCTCAATGCGGTGACTTCATTGCTAATGAGCACTGTAATACATGATGACGCAAGGCACTCGTGCTTTGGAAATGTATTACTTGGATATTTGTTTTTCGCCTTATGGCTTCATGATTAGGCAGCAAGCTCCGCGACCGTCTTCTCAGGCTAGACTGGTACACACGTACCAAGTCTGATTCCATGCCCGTGAACCGGATCCAGTTCCAGTCTGGAATCTCATTGTCGCAGTTCCTTGAGCTGTACGGCACCGAGGGGCAGTGCGAGGTGGCCCTAGAGCAAACCCGCTGGCCAAATGGATTCCGCTGCCCCCGATGTGGAGAACAAGAGCATGGTCTTGTGTATGGGCGTCGCCACAGGCGCTACCAGTGCCGGAGCTGCCGTCATCAGACGACAGTCACTGTAGGAACGATCATGGAAGCCACCTAGCCCCTAGGCTTCTGCGAAGCAGTAGCTGCCGCTTACCAAGTGGTTCCAGGCTTTCTATCTGGTGGGGGATGCTAAAACAGGCATTTCCTCACTCTCCCTTATGAGAAAGCTGGGCGTAAACTACCGCACTGCATGGTTGCTTGACAACAAGATTATGCAAGCGATGAGTGAGCGGGAGAAGTCCTTTGTAGTGCGGGGAAAGGTTCAACTGGATGATGCTTACCTGAGCGGAGAACGTAATGGTAGCAAGCCTGGCCGGGGATCAGAGAACAAGGTGCCGATCGTCGCCGCGGTCTCCCTTGATGAGGCTGGTCACCCCATTCACGTGAAGGTTGCCAAGGTTGAAACCTTCTCCTTTGCAGCGATCGAAGACTGGGCTCAGGACGCCTTTGCACGAGGATGTGAGGTGATCCCTGATGGGCTGACTTGCTTCCGGGCTGTGGCAGAGGTGGGCTGCATTCATCAGCCAGTGATCGTTAATGGCCGCCATCCCAAGGATCTCCCTGAATTCCGCTGGATTAACACCGTGATCAGTAAATTAAGAACCAGCTTCAGCGGTACGTTCCATTCCCTACGTTTAGAGAGGTATGCTGCACGCTACCTCGGCGCCTTCTATTATCGCTTCAATCGCCGCTTTCACCTGGAAGAGATGACTGGGAGAATCCTACGGGCGACTTGCAACTGCAACGCAAGGCCCGAGCGCATACTGAGGTGTGCGGAGCTTGCTACCTAATCAATTATGGCTTTGGTGTATTTCCTGTCAAATTGCCTTGAAAAGGAGACGTAGCTGGCGGATCTGGAGATTGTCACGGAAGTGTGCTTTAAGCATGAGGTCTTCCAGTCCCATAAGGCTTGACAATTCTGCTCGAAAGTTTTCGTGACCAGTTTGCCAGCCTATAATAGTATATTAAGCTTGTCAGCGTATAACCGTTGCCGCCAAAACAGACCTGTGAAGAGTCCACTCTTTGCAGAGTCTTCAGTCTGTGCGTGATTTGCCATCAGCCTACGCGTTTTAAATACCCATCCGGCGCCACACTGATCAGCAACTTATTGTCAATATCCTTGTCGATCTCAAACTCAGGATGTCTCTTCAGCCATTTGTGCACAGCTGTCTTGGGATTGTTGCCGACATCCCAAGCGCGGTCGGGGAAGGACCCAGGCGGCAGGTCTTCAATGGCGGTGTCGAATACGATGCAGTAGCTGCCGACGGACACCAGATCGGCGTAAGCATTCAGTTCGGCGAGCACGTGCTCATGCGTGTGGTTGGAATCCAGGGACACCAGTACCCGATCGACGCCATCGGCATGGCTGCGTACCTGCTGGATGATCTCTGGGGCGATTGAGGATCCCTCAATTAGCTCTATTTTGAAGCGCAGGGGATGCTCATCGAGCGCTTTGCGGTTGTGGGGTCGGATATCAATGTCGACGCCGACGACTCTTCGGGGGGATTGCCGCGGATCCAGGCCTTCCATCACGTCCAGAAGGCAGAGCATGGAAGCGGACAAAACAAGTGAGCCTCCATGCGCAATACCCGTCTCAATGATTAGATTTGGCTTGACAGTCGAAACGAGCTCCTGGAACGCGACGATATCTTGAGGGTATTGAATAATAGGTCGGTCAAGCCAGTCAAAGCAGTATGAGTATTTTGCTTCAACTGTTGCCTCGAAAAATTTTCTGGCTATCTCGCTAATAGATTTGTTGTCGGCATTGACTTTGATAATTCCTGCGCGCTGGGCTTTAATTTCCATTGGTCTAGCGAAGTTGATGTTTTGATCGATTTATCTTACAAGGGGGCGAGCTGGATTTCCTGCAACTACGGCTCCGGGTGCGACATCCTTGGTGACCACTGCTCCGGCGCCTACAATTGATCCTGCGCAAATGCGCAGCCGAGGGAGAATTGTTGCATTGGTGCCAACAAAAACATTGTCCTCAACTGTGATCTCACCGGCAAGCGCCGCCCGAGGGGCAAGATGGCAGTTTCTTCCGATTGTGCAATCATGGTCTACATTGGCGCCGGTGTTGATGATTGTGTAGTCCCCAATTGACGCAAAAGTGCCAATTATTGATCCAGCAAGCAGTTGAACATTGTTCCCAATGTTTGCGCAAGGACTGATAATTGTGCTCTTGTGGATCAAGGACCTCGGCTTGAATCCTTGGCTCTCCATAAATAGGGTCATTGTCTCTCTAGCTTCACCATGGGCTCCTCCGATCGCAGCAATACAGTCGATGTCTGAAGGGTTTAACCTTTGACGCCTTAGGGTGTCAATAAATGAAAGCATGCCATCGGCGCCGTGCGAGATTGGAATTCCAGGCAAAGGAGATTCAATACTTGGATTATTGTCAAACAAGTGAATTATTTCGGCGCCTTCGCCACTTAAAATGTCGTAGGCAACTTTCGCTTGCCCAGTTGCCCCCCAGATTATGCAGGGTCGCTTTAATTGTCTCATGCTTTACGAAAGCGCCTCTTTTATCGCATCAGCTACATAGCTGATGTCTGATTTGGAAATCTCGTGGGAGCAGGGAAGGTTGAGTGCAACGGGTGGGATGCTGTAAGCCCATTTGCAGTGCGTGCGTGCATTCCTGAGGCCCTGAAAGGGTGGAGTGGAGCTTAATGGTGCAAAAAATGGCCGCGCATCAATTCCTCTGCTCTTTAGTTCGGACTGAAGTGTTTCGGTGAGCGTTGAGTTCTCGGATGGTGCGTTAATTACAACTGTCGTCATCCATGCCCCAATTAAGCAACCATCCGGCTCTGGATTGAAGCCTTGATGGATAATGCTTAGATTATTGAATTCCTCTTTATATGATTGCAGGATTTCTCTTTTCCGGTTGACAAGTTCATTGATGCGCTGCATCTGGGCGCAGCCGATGGCGGCCTGGATGTTGCTCATCTTATACTTGAAGCCCACCATGTCGGGCCAGAACTGCTTGCTTTGATGCCGAGCACGCCCATGGTTGGAGAGTGTCAGCACTTGCTCGTAGAGTTCAGGGTCGTTGGTGACAAACATCCCGCCTTCCCCTGTGGTGATGGTTTTGGTGCCATGGAAAGAGAAGGCCCCAAACCGGCCCATACTCCCGGCCCGTTTGCCGTGATACACCGACCCCACAGCTTCGGCCGCATCTTCAATCACGGGGATGCCGTGGCGCCCTCCGATCGCCAGTAGCGCCTCCATATCACAGAGGTTGCCGTAGAGATGCACCGCCACGATCGCTTTGGTGTTGGGTGTTATCGCAGCCTCCACCTGTTCCGGGTCGAGGCACCAACTGTCCGGCAGGATGTCCACAAACACCGGTGTGGCCCCCAGGTGCACGATCGGCGCCGCGGTTGCGATCCAGTTGGTATCGGCCATGATCACCTCATCACCAGCTCCGATTCCCAGGGCATGCATGCCCATGTGCAGGGCACCGGTGCAACTGCTGGTGGCAATGGCGTATTTCACACCCAGGTGGGCTTTGAATGCCTCTTCAAAGCGGATGATGTAGTCGTAGCAGTGTTCGCCCCAGCCATTCGCCGCTGCATCCGTGGCAAATCCCACCTCAAGCGATGTGATCGAGGGCTTGGTGTAGGGGATCTTGCGGATCTGGTTGCTGTTCATTTCAACGGACTCCATGCCAATGACGCACCTCAGGGATTGCCGTAACCAGCTCAGTGCCTGGCATCTGCTCCCGTACTTCTTCGATAAGGTTCCATGGCAAAACCAGCAGGGCGTCGGCATCCTCTGACGCCAGCTGCTCGGGGCTGATCACTGGGATGTGGCTTCCCGGAAGCATTTTGCCCTGTTTGCTTGGGGCACGATCAGCCACAGCCGGAACCAGGTCGGCCCGGATGCCAGCGTAGTTGAGTTGGGTGTTGCCTTTGGCAGCCGCTCCGTATCCCAACACCCGCTTGCCCTCGCGGCGAGCCTGAAGCAAGAACTCCAGCAGTCCGTGTTTGGCTGCCTCAGCCCTCTGCTGAAAGCCCCGGTATGCCTCCAGGCTCTCCAGTCCAGCTTTTGCTTCACCCGCCAGCACCTGCTCAACCGCATCGGTGACCACGGCACCATTCTGATGGCTCAGCCAAACCCTAAGGCTGCCGCCATGGGTGGGGATCTCCTCAACATCCACCACCTCAAGTCCAGCCTCCTTGGCGATGCGTTGCACCACTCGTAGGCTGAGGTAGCTGTAATGCTCGTGGTAGATGGTGTCGAATTGGTTTCCCTCCAGTAGGCGCAGCAGGTGGGGAAATTCGATCGAAACCCTTCCCGTGGGCTTCAGCAACCGGGCGATGCCGGCCACAAAATCATTGATGTCGGGAACATGGGCCAGCACGTTGTTGGCCACGATCAGATCAGCTGATTTTCCTTCGGACACCAACTCACTTGCAAGACCAACCCCAAAGAACCGCTCGATCGTGGCAATCCCCAGGGCCCGTGCCGCCTCAGCCGTGGCATGGGTGGGTTCAATCCCTAGGCAATTAATGCCTCGCCGTTGCACATATTGCAGCAGATAGCCATCATTGGATGCGAGCTCCACCACCAGGTTCTGGGGGCCTAGCTCCAATCGCCCCACCGCCGCATCCACAAACCGTTCGGCGTGGGCGCACCAGCTGCTGGAGGTGCTGGAGAAGTAGGCGTAATCCGCCGTAAACAGCTCCTCGGCGGCTGCATGGGCCGGCAGCTGCACCAGCCAGCAGTTGCCGCACACGAAGACCTGCAGTGGGTAGGTGATCTCCGGAAGTGCCAATTGCTCCGGTCGCAGATAGGCGTTGCTTGGCGGTTGATGGCCCAGATCGATCACCGTGTGCTCCAGCGCTGATCCGCAGTGGCGGCAGGACGGCTTGCTCATGGCTTAAATTCAAGCAGTGGAAGGGCCATATCCCGTGCGCTCAGGCCCAGAGGCGCGAGCGGCCAATGGATCGCCAGGCGCGGATCGTTGTAGCGCACCCCGGTTTCGGCCTCCGGCACCCAACCGCCGGAGTGGAGATAGAGCAGCTCGCTACCGGGCTCCAGCACCTGGAAGCCATGGGCACAGCCCTCGGGAATCAGTAGGGCTTTGCCTGCTCCGGGCGACAGCTCCACGCCATGCCATTGGCCATAGGTGGGCGATCCGTGCCGCAGGTCCACGGCCACATCCCACACCCTGCCCCGCAGGCAGCGCACCAGCTTGGCCTCGCTGTGGGGGGCCGCTTGCAGATGCAGGCCCCGCACCGCGCCCACCGCCTCAGTGCGGCTGAGGTTCACCTGGGCGATGGAGCGATCGCCCCAGGCCCGCGTAAAGGACGGCTCCTGGGCGCGGAAGGCATTGAGAAAGGCACCGCGGTGATCGCTGAAGGATTGGCCCACCAGCTCCAGCACACCGGCGATGGGGGTGGCCTGGGCTTCAGTGGGCATTGGTCTCTTGCGTCTGATAGGCACGGAGATCCGACAGGCAGCACGACAGAGGGCTCGCCCCTTCGTGCACAGCCATGTACCAGGCCACGGTCCGGGCCACGGTGGTGGCGAAATCCCAGCGGGGCTGCCATCCCAGCTGGTGGTGGGCTTTGTCGATTTGCAGGTGCAGTCGACCGGCCTCGTGAGGGGCGTGGGGCTCGGAGAGATCACCCCAGCTCCCTTCCCAATGGCTCAGGGCCTCCTGCACGAGCTCGTTCACGCTGCGGTTGGCTTCGAGGCTGGGGCCAAAGTTGAAGGCGCTGGCGTAGGGATTGTTGGGTCCATGGGCCGTGGCCAGTTTCTCGGCCAGCAGCAGGTAGCCCCCTAAGGGTTCCAGCACGTGCTGCCAGGGGCGGGTGGCCCGGGGGCTGCGCACAGGGATTGGCTCGCCGGCTGCCAGGGCGCGCATCGCATCGGGCACGATGCGGTCTTCGGCCCAATCGCCGCCGCCGACCACATTTCCGGCCCGGGCGGTGGCAATGGCCAAGTGTGGCGTTTGGTGCGGCCCGCTGCCGCAAAAGCTGGTACGCCAGCTGGCAATGGCCAGCTCGGCTGCTGCCTTGCTGGCGCTGTAGGGGTCGTGGCCGCCGAGCCGGTCATCTTCGCGGTAGCCGTAATCCCACTCGCGGTTGGCGTACACCTTGTCGGTGGTCACCATCACCACGGCGCAGGGGTGCTGGATCGGTTTGAGGGCTTCCAGCAGATGCAGCGAGCCCTGCACGTTCGTGGTCCAGGTGCCCAGAGGGTCGCGGTAGCTGCGGCGCACCAGCGGCTGTGCGGCGAGATGGAGCACCACCTCGGGTTGGGCCTCCGCAACCGCCTGCTGCAGAGCCTCCAGATTGGATAGGTCGGCCAACTGATGGTGCAGCTGGGCTCCATTGGGAATTGCGGCGGGTGGTTCCAAGTTCAGGTCTTGGAACAGCGATCGGCCTGGCTCTGGAGCCAGCGCGAAGCCCCACACCTCGGCACCCAGATTCAGCAGCCACAGACTCAGCCAGCTGCCCTTGAAGCCGGTGTGGCCGGTGAGCAACACGCGCCGACCCCGCCAGAACGCCTGATCCAGCATCACCACAGCTTCCAGGGGGCCTGGCCGCTGGCCCAGAGTTCCTCCAACCGGGAGCGGTCGCGGAGCGTGTCCATCGGTTGCCAGAAGCCCGGATGCCGATAGGCGCTCAGCTGGCCAGCGGCCGCCAGTTGGGGCAGCACGTTGGCTTCCCAGCTGGTGCTGTCGCCGGAGATGCGATCGAGCACAGACGGTTCAAGAACGAAGAAACCACCATTGATCCAGGCGTTATCGCCATCGGGTTTTTCCTGGAATTGCTGTACATTTGCACCCTCAAGATGCAGAGCTCCATAGCGCCCCGGGGGTTGCACGGCCGTGAGCGTTGCCTCACGCCCTTCCCGCTGATGGTGTTCAATCAATGCCCCCACATTCACATCCGCCAGGCCATCCCCATAGGTGAAACAGAAGCTGCTGTTGTTCAAATAGGACCGCACCCGAGCAAGTCGCCCGCCCGTTTGGCTCAGATCTCCCGTATCCACCAAGGTGACTTTCCAAGGTTCGCTCTTGCGCTGGTGCACCTCCATCAGATTGTCGTGATCCATATGGAAGGTGACATCGCTGGTGTGCAGGAAGTAGTTGGCGAAATACTCCTTGATCAGGTAGCCCTTATAGCCGCAGCAGATGATGAATTCATGGATCCCAAAGTGGCTGTAGATCTTGAGAATGTGCCAGAGAATCGGCTTTCCGCCCACCTCTACCATTGGCTTGGGCTTGAGGTGGGTTTCTTCGCTGAGACGGGTGCCGAAGCCGCCAGCAAGGATCACGGCTTTCATGGTTGGGTAGTGGTCACAGTCCAATCCAGAAAAGGCCTCACAACTCCTGGAATCTTCTGAGAATATCCTTGGCGTGATGGGTCGTGGATGTCTTCAATAACCTGGAATCGGAATGAATCTTGCAAGTGAAAATGAGCCTGCGGAGGATTCATTGTACTTGCAGCAATATTGATGTTGTAATTGCCTTCATTGAGCAGCCGCGCTGGCAGCCAGGCCACAGCTTTGTAGATTCCAGGTCTGAGTTCAGGCAAGACGGCTGGAGAAGTTACGAAGGCGCAGGTTCCTGCTTGATAGAAATGAAGGTTGGGCACAACGGGCTGATCCACATTTTTGATCTCGTAGGTCATCTCGATACCAAACTCAGCATCGATCATGGCGTGGCTGATTGGATTTCCTTCTCGATCGATGAGTTTCGCCGTAAGTAGGGACGCAATTTCATCACCTTGCGGATTTTTGGTGAAGTCCAGCTGAGATCCTCCGCCTGTGCCATTACTTGCGTCGAAAAAAGCATTGGTGACCTCAGCGGTAGGTCCAATTCGTTTCACCCGACCATTTTCCAAGAGCAAGCATTGTTCGCACAGGCTGTTGACTGTACTCAGGCTATGGCTGACAAAAAGAACCGTTCGCCCCTCACCCGTCACGTCTTGCATTTTGCCTAGACACTTTTTCTGGAAGCCTATATCGCCTACAGCAAGAACCTCGTCGATGATCAGAATTTCGGGCCGAAGATGTGCTGCCACCGCAAAGGCTAGTCGTACATACATCCCGCTCGAATAGCGCTTGACGGGGGTATCGATGAACCGCTCAACCTCGGCAAAGTCAACAATTTCGTCAAAGACAGCTTTGATTTCGCGCCGGCGCATTCCCAAGAGAGTTCCGTTCAGGTAGATATTCTCGCGTCCCGAAAGTTCAGGGTGAAAACCTGTGCCAACCTCTAGGAGCGACCCTACGCGGCCATGAATCTCTGCAGTTCCTGTGGTGGGATCTGTGATGCGGGAGAGAATTTTTAATAGTGTGCTTTTGCCTGCGCCGTTGCTGCCAATCACGCCAAAGACTTTGCCCCGCGGTACATCAAAGTCGATATCGCTAAGTGCCCAAAAGGTTTCTTCTCTGAATCGCTCGGCTGACTGAAGATTTTGAAATGATCGCCACCAGGGTGTTCTTTTGTTCTGCTTAAGGCTTCCTGAACTGCGGCTTGCTTCTTGATGTTGGATTGAATAGGATTTTCCCAGAGAACGAATTCTCATGGCGATGGTAGGGTCTGTGTTCATTTTTGGTATCAAATAATATCGGCGAAGCCGCGCTCGATGTTCTTGAACACAGCCATGCCTGCAACCACTGACACGATTAATCCTACGGTCATGCTGGTGAGCATCAAGGGTGTCGCCGGCTCGCCGCCAAGGATTGACCAACGAAATCCCTCAATCAGGCCTACTGTTGGGTTCAGAGAATAGAGAAAAAGCCATTTTTTAGGTATCAAACTGCTTGAATAAACGACGGGTGTCATGTAGTTCCATGCTTGAAGCGCGAACGGCACCAGGTGTCCGATGTCTCTCCTATAAACATTGAGTGATGCGGCAAGAAGGGTGATGCCAAGCCCCATTAATAGAGATGCCATTAAAAAGAAAGGCGCCGCTATAAGGTGGACTCCGGGCTTGATGCCAAAAAACAAAGTCAGCACCAGCATTGCGCAAACACCGACGAGTCCGTCGACAACAACGGATGATATCGAAGCCAATGGAATAATAATTCTCGGAAAATAAATTTTTGAAAGCAAATTAGAATTGCCCACAAGGCTGCCACTGCCTCTGCCAACAGAGTTGCTAAGGAAGCCCCAGGCGACAATGCCAGTGAATACCATCAGAAGGTACGGCTGCCCGTTGCTTGGCAGCCGGCCAAAATTGCCGAATAGAATTGCAAAGATAATGGCCGGAACCAGTGGCTGAAGTATGACCCAAACGACACCCAGATTTGTTTGCTTGTAGCGCAGCTTGACCTCTCTTAATGATAGAAAGTAGAGCAAGTCGCGATATTCTATCAGTTCCTTTAACTCAAAAGGCGAAATTCTCCTTTTGGATTGTATCAGCGTCACTGTATCTCTTCGCTGTCTGATCTGTTGATCATTGTCTCTCGTCTTCGCCGTATTCATGTGCTTCTCGGGCCCCTGCAAAACTCTGGCTCGGATTCAATCGTGAAAGTATAGCCGCAGCACGGTGCTAGCACTGCTTTATCCGTTGGCGCCCACTGTGATCACCCTCGCTGCCCTGGTGCGGCCCCGCCATCACGTTCGCTGACAGGGTCGGGTTCCGCCCTCCGTCGGGCTTGGCGGTGCTGCCCAGCGTCCCGCACTGATCGTGAAGGCAGTTCTAGGACCCTGCTGGTTTGGCAGCTGCGCGAGCAGGGGTGTTAGGGGCGCTCGGCTCCAGCGTGTCTCCCGCGGCTGGGTCACGATCGTCGAAGCCTGCGGGTCAGCGCGCACGGCTTTCACCACCCACCCATCCTGCCGAAAACACCTGCCGCTGGTACGGGTTTGACCAAGGGGCCCTCCGTCATGCATGATCTTGTGGTCGGCGGTTTACCGTCGCCAAGCGCGGATGTAGCTCAGTGGTAGAGCATCTCCTTGCCAAGGAGAGGGTCGAGAGTTCGAATCTCTTCATCCGCTTGTTTTTTGGTTTCCCTGGCGGTATAGCACCAGCAGCTGCTGGCCATGCTCGCCGCTGAAGCCCAGGCGTTCGTAGAAGCCGCTGCTGTTGGTGGTCATCAGGTACACCCGCTCGCTGGCGGCCACCGCCGGGCTGGCGAGCAGGGCCTGCACGATCCGGCGGCCCAGGCCCTGGCCCTGGTGCTCCTCGGCCACCACCACATCCCACAGCACCGCTCGGAACACCCCATCGCTGGTGGCCCGGCCGATGCCCACCAGCCGGTCCCCCTGCCAGGCACTCACCACACAGCAGCTGCCCAGCAGCATCCGCACCAGGGCCCTGCGGCTGCGCCCCTGGGCCCAGAAGCTGTTGCCATCAAAGAGCCCCCGCACCTGGTTGATCCCCAGCAGCAGCTGCACCGGCAGACGGCCGTGCCGCACCAGCTGGATCGCTCCGGTGGCGCCGCCCTCTGCCCCACCGGCCATGGTGCCATTGGCTTGTGGGGCGGCGATCTCGTTGCTGGGAACGCTGGGGGTTGACACGGATGTGCAGGGCGGCCGGCTCGTCGGCCCCCTGAATCCTCGCCCCCGGCCGTGCGAAACCTGAAGGGGGGCAGTCATCACGCCACCGATTCATGTGATCTCGTTGGCGGTGTGCGCTAGGCCCCCGTTTCGTCTTGGGCTCTGCCGGTCCACAGCACCAGGGCGGTAAACCACCCTTACTGAAACGGCAGAACCCTTGCGCCACCTTGGGTCTGGGCCCATCGTTCGCGGCTTTGCGGTGGTAGGCTGATCCAATACGGTTGATTGTTCCCCCCATGCTCAAGCTGCTGCTGGGCGATCCCAATGCCCGCAAGCTGAAGCGTTTCCAGCCGATCGTTTCGGATATCAATTTGCTCGAGGAGGACATCGCCCCCCTCTCCGACGACCAGTTGCGGGGTCTGACGGGCGAATTCCGCCAGAAGCTCGAAACGGCGCGGGCCGCCGGCGGCACCGCCGAGGCCATCGCCGCCCGGGAGCGCAAGCTCCTCGATGAGCTCCTGCCCCAGGCCTTCGCCGTAGTGCGGGAGGCCGGCAAGCGGGTGCTGGGCATGCGCCACTTCGACGTGCAGCTGATCGGCGGCATGGTGCTGCACGAAGGCCAGATCGCCGAGATGAAGACAGGCGAAGGCAAAACCCTCGTTGCCACCCTGCCCGCCTACCTCAACGCCCTCACCGGCCGTGGCGTGCACGTGGTGACGGTGAACGATTACCTGGCTCGCCGCGACGCTGAGTGGATGGGCCAGATCCACCGCTTCCTGGGTCTATCGGTTGGTCTGATCCAGCAGGATATGGCTCCGGGCGAACGGCAGAGCAACTATGCGTGTGATATTACCTATGCCACCAATTCAGAGCTGGGATTCGACTATCTTCGCGACAACATGGCAACTGATATTGCCGAGGTTGTCCAGCGCGATTTCCACTATTGTGTGATCGACGAGGTGGATTCCATTCTTGTTGACGAGGCGCGCACTCCTTTGATCATCTCTGGTCAGATTGAGCGTCCCCAGGAGAAATATCGCCGCGCCAATGAGATCGCTGAGCAGCTTGCTCGCGCCGCGGAAATGGGAAAGGACGGCATCGATCCCGACGGTGATTACGAGGTTGATGAGAAGCAGCGCAACGTGACCCTCACCGATGAGGGCTACGCTTCGGCTGAGCGCCTGCTGGGGGTGGATGATCTATACAACGCCGCTGATCCCTGGGCCCATTTCATCCTCAACGCCCTCAAGGCCAAAGAGCTGTTCGTGAGGGACGTGAATTACATCGTCCGATCCGGTGATGCCGTGATCGTTGATGAATTCACCGGACGTGTCATGCCGGGTCGTCGCTGGAGTGATGGCCTGCATCAGGCTATTGAAGCCAAGGAGGGACTCGAGATTCAGCCCGAAACCCAGACCTTGGCCAGCATCACCTATCAGAACTTCTTTCTCCTCTATCCCCGGCTGGCCGGCATGACTGGCACGGCCAAGACCGAGGAGGTGGAATTCGAAAAAACCTACAAGCTGGAAGTCACGGTTGTGCCCACCAACCGGCCTCGCTCCCGCGGCGACTGGAGCGATCAGGTGTACAAGAATGAAGCAGCTAAGTGGCAAGCAGTTGCTGCTGAAACTGCTCAGATTCACGCCAGTGGCAGGCCCGTTCTTGTGGGAACCACCAGTGTGGAGAAATCGGAACTGCTTTCGGCCTTGCTTGCTGAACAGCAGGTGCCCCACAACCTTCTCAATGCCAAGCCCGAAAACGTGGAGCGGGAAGCCGAGATCGTTGCCCAGGCCGGCCGGGCCGGGGCGGTGACCATCGCCACCAACATGGCCGGCCGCGGCACCGACATCATCCTGGGGGGCAACAGCGACTACATGGCGCGACTTAAGTTGCGCGAGGTGCTGTTGCCACGCCTGGTTCGGCCCGAGGAGGGGGGGCACCTGCCGCCGGTTCCCCAGCGCACACCCGCCGGTGGTGGCGGTTTTGCTGAGCCCGCCTCGGATCCCTTCAAGGCCCCCAGCGAGGCGAAGGCCCTCGGCACCCTCTATCCCTGTGCCCTCCAGCAGGCCACGGAAGAGTCCCTCAGTCGGCTGGGCCGTGACCTTGTGGAGGCCTGGGGTGACCGGGCGCTCTCCGTGCTCGAACTTGAAGATCGCATCGCTCAGGCGGCCGAGAAGGCTCCCACCTCCGATCCCAATATTCAACGCATTCGCGAGGTGATCGCGACGGTCAAGGCTGAATACGACCTGGTGGTGAAGCAGGAGGAGGAGCAGGTGCGCCAGGCGGGTGGACTGCACGTGATCGGCACCGAGCGGCATGAGTCGCGCCGGGTCGACAATCAGCTCCGGGGGCGGGCTGGGCGACAGGGCGACCCAGGCAGCACCCGTTTTTTCCTCTCATTGGAGGACAACCTGCTGCGCATCTTCGGTGGCGAACGGGTGGCCAGCCTCATGAATGCCTTCCGGGTGGAGGACGACATGCCGATCGAATCGGGGATGTTGAACCGCTCGCTGGAGGGGGCGCAGAAGAAGGTTGAAACCTATTACTATGATATTCGGAAGCAGGTGTTTGAATACGATGAAGTGATGAATAAGCAGCGAAAGAATATCTACACCGAGCGCCGGTGTGTTCTCGATGGCCGTGGCCTCAAACAGCAGGTGATCGGCTATGGTGAACGCACCATCAACGACATCGTTGACGCTTATGTTAATCCCGATCTCCCGCCTGAGGAGTGGGATCTGGAGCAGGTGGTGAGTAAGGCCAAGGAGTTCGTTTATTTGCTCGAGGATTTAACGCCGGAGCAGTTACAGGGTCTCACGCTCGATGAGCTGAAAGCCTTCCTCCAGGAGCAGATGCGTAATGCCTACGACATCAAGGAGGGCCAGGTGGAGCACGCCCGCCCTGGATTGATGCGCGAAGCCGAGCGGTTCTTCATCCTGCAGCAGATCGACACCCTCTGGCGTGAGCACCTGCAAGCGATGGATGCTTTGCGGGAATCTGTGGGTCTGCGGGGCTATGGCCAGAAGGATCCGCTGATTGAATACAAGAACGAGGGTTATGACATGTTCCTCGACATGATGATTCAGATGCGTCGCAACGTGATCTACTCAATGTTCATGTTCCAGCCCCAGGTTCCCCAGGAGGTTACGGTCTGAGGCCGCATGATGCGCCGGGCGGCTAACCCGTTCGCTGACTCAGCTCAAGATCCTGAGATGGGCCCTCCCCGCTGACCGGCATCACCCAGGAACTCCAGGATCTCCCGGTCCTTGAGGTTCTGCGCCTTGCCCCCGCATCCCTCCAGTAGCGGCCTCCCTGCCGCCACCTCCCGCAGGCAGGCCTGGGTGCGGGCCAGTTCACTCTCGAGGGTGTCGATCCGCTCCATCAAGTTCCGGATTACCCGGGCTTCGGCATCGGGCAGGGCTGAATGTGCCAACGGATCAATCTTCACCCCTGACTGGTGGATCACCCGCCCTGGGATCCCCACAACCGTGCTGTCGGCAGCCACATTGCGCAGCAGCACCGAGCCCGCTCCGATCCGTGTATTGGCTCCCACCGTGATCGCCCCCAGCACCTTGGCGCCGGCTCCCACCACCACGTTGTCCTCCAGGGTGGGGTGGCGCTTGCCATGGATCTTGCCCGTGCCCCCGAGGGTCACCCCCTGGTATAGCAGGCAGTTGTTGCCCACTACAGCCGTTTCACCGATCACCAACCCCATGCCGTGGTCGATGAACACCCCCTTGCCGATCCGCGCACCGGGATGAATCTCGATGCCAGTGATCCAGCGACCGAATTGGCTGATCAGCCGGGGCAGCAACGGCACCTCGAGACGCCAGAGGCGGTTGCTCAGCCGGTGCAGGGCCAGGGCGTGCAGGCCTGGATAGCAGAGCAGGATCTCCAGCGAGCTGCGGGCCGCCGGGTCGCGTTCCCTGATGGTGGCCAGCTCGGCCCGGATCGTGTTGAGCATGCGATCAGGCTCAGCCGGCCAACAGCCCGATTTCCTTACGCAGCTGATCGATTGTGGCGGTGCCCAGATAGCTCTGGGCACAGTGCACCACCGGCAGCCGCATCAGCTGGGCGCGGTTCTGGCGCAGGGTCTGCTCCACCAGGGGCAGGCTGGGGCGGTCGCAGAGCACATGGCTGGAGGCGCGCAGCAGGGCCAGTAGGCGGCTGCCGATGTCTGGATTGGCGGTCATCACCAGCAGTTCGTTGCCGCGCATCGA
>Ga0114972_10000748_pt1 | contig 24321 bp, 23 predicted proteins | sample M_140807_EF_Meta_FD_87354 | JGI IMG/M metagenome (GOLD analysis project Ga0114972, IMG submission 87354) | Freshwater microbial communities from Lake Montjoie, Canada to study carbon cycling - M_140807_EF_MetaG | ecosystem: Environmental > Aquatic > Freshwater > Lake | place: Lake Montjoie...
AACTGGGCTCAACTGCCGACCTTGAGGGTGGAGGTCAGCCCCCGCAGGCAGGCCAGGATGGAGAGCGGGGTGATTTTGCCGGTGCGCGGGTTTTCGAGGCTGGGGACATTCTCGATGGTCATGGTCAGCCGCACCTCATCCGCCTCGACCCGGATGGTGTGGGTGTTGCGGGTGACGGCGGGGTCGGCCCAGATTTCGACCATGGTGCGCTCAGGCCCGATGCCGGCCAGGGCCAGGGCGGCGGCGACGTTCACATTGGCTGGAAAACCTTGGGCTGCGTCAAAAGCATTGCCTTTGAACACCATGGTGGCTTGCGTCACGCCCAGCACGTCAATGTTGTTTTTTTCGAGATAGGGCGCGCCGACCAGGCCGCCGGGCGGCTTGCGTGTTTCGATGGTGACGGTGGAGACATGGCCCTCGGCCGCGGCGCGCACGGCATCGAGGCCGAGCAGCGCGCCGGTGGGGATGATGATCCGGGCGCCGGTTTCCCGGGCGCGCTCGACCAAATGCATGCGCGGCAGCAGGGCGCCGCAGGAGCTGGGCACGAAGATGCAGCCGGCCTCGATGGCGGCGGTGGCGGCCTGCTCGAAGACGGAAGCGGGCGCGGCCTCGACGATGATGTCGCATTCGCGCGGTAGTTTTTCGATGTCGAGGATCAGCGGGCGGTCACGAAAGCCCTTCATGCCGGCCAAGGCCTTTTCACGGTCGCGCACGGCGACGGCGGCGAGTTTCAGGCCGGGGACGCCCGCATCGAGGGCGCGGGCGAGGTGCATGCCAATGGCGCCAAGGCCGACGATGCCAACGGTGTAGGTTTCTGTGATCATGGCAGCGGGCTTAGCAGAGGTTTTCGGCCGCTTGAAGGCCGCGGCGTTATTCCTCCTTGAAGCCGTATTCCTGGATGCCCTGCTCATTCCCATAATATTTATAGGGCAGGAATTTGCCGGACATGGAGATCTTCACCCGGTCGCCCTTGGGGTTGGGCTGGCGTTCGAAATCGAAGTCGAAATCGATGGCGGACATGATGCCGTCGCCGAATTCTCCCTCGATCAGGGCTTTCCAGGCCGGGCCATTGACCATGACCATTTCGCAGAAGCGGTAGATCAGCGGGTCGGTGGGGGGCATTTGGGTGCCGCGATAGGGCACTTCGTTGAGCATGCGCTCCTCGGCTTCCGAGAGCCCAAAGAGTTTTGCTGCCTTGGCGGCCAAGGGCTTTACCAGCTTCATCTGCCCCAGCAGCGCGCCAGTGACGAGCGTGGGCGACATCCCGCCAATCTCTTCATTGATATATTTCCAAGTCCAGCCCTTCTCGCGCTTAGAGGCTGTTCCATCCGTCACGGCTCACTGCACAGGCTCTAGCTTTTTGCGAGCGGATGAAGATGCTCTAATATCAAGATTTTTCTCAGTATCAGAAGAGCACTCCATGCGAAGTTCTCTTTCAGTTCGAAGATGCAAGAAACTCAGTTTCTTGCCGGGGTCCTAGGGGCAGAGCCCCTAGCCTGCCGGAGAAACCTCCGGCAAATATCGCGAGCCATAATCCGCAGGCGCGGGGGCGTGCAAAGGGGCTCGCCTCGCGCCCGAGCAGGCGTCAGGCCCGCAGCATGCGGCCCGCCACCACCTCCAGCCGGTTGATCAGCGCGGGGTCGCGCTTTTCCGGGGCGGTGATGATGGCGTATTCCAGCGCGCGATCGCAGCCGGCGGGGCAAAGGCCGCGCGGCTGGCCGATGGCCGGGATCAGCGCCTTGACCAGGGCTTTGGCCTTATCGGCATTGGAGAGCAACACCTTCACCACCTGATCGACCGTCACCGCGTCATGCTCGGGGTGCCAGCAGTCAAAATCGGTCACCATGGCGACGGAGGCGTAGCAAAGCTCGGCCTCGCGGGCCAGTTTCGCCTCGGGCATATTGGTCATGCCGATCACGTCGCAGCCCCATTGGCGGTAGAGCCGGCTTTCCGCCTGGGTGGAGAATTGCGGGCCTTCCATGACGAGATAGGTGCCGCCGCGGGTCATCGGCAGGCCGAGGTCCCGGCCCACCACCTCGATGGCGTCGGACAGGCGCGGGCAGGTGGGGTGGGCGACGCTGACATGGGCGACGCAGCCAGGGCCGAAGAAGGATTTTTCCCGGGCAAAGGTGCGGTCGATGAATTGGTCCACGATGACGAAATGGCCGGGCGGCAATTCTTCCTTCAGCGAGCCCACGGCGGAGAGGGAAATGATCTCGGTGACGCCGGAGCGCTTCAGCGCATCGATATTGGCACGGAAATTCAGCGCCGAGGGCGGGTTGGGGTGGCCGCGGCCATGGCGGGGAAGGAAGACGCATTGCACCCCGGCGAGGCGGCCGAAGAGCAACTGGTCCGAAGGCTCACCCCAGGGGGTGGAGACATGGCGCCATTCCCGGTCCTCCAGCCCATCAATATCGTAGAGGCCCGAGCCGCCGATGAGGCCGATGACGGGGGTGATGCTGTCCATGGCAAAAGCGCTCCTGATGTGGTGGGGGTTTTAGGCGGTGCGGCGGGCAAAAAAAAGGCCGCCCAGGGGCGGCCTTTTTCGGTTAGCGCCGGAAGATCAGGCGGTCTTGGCCTTGAGTTCGGCCCAGATCTTGCGCTTCACGCCATAGGCCAGCAGGCCGGCGATGGCGAGGAAGATCAGGACGCGAATACCCATGGCGCGCCGTGCCTCGGTCTCAGGCTCGGAGGCCCAGGCGAGGAAGGTGGAAACATCACGCGCCATCTGATCAGCCGAGGCATTGGTGCCATCGGTGTATTCGATCTGGTCGTCGTTCAGCACCTGGCCCATGGCGATCTGGCCACCCGGGAAATACGGGTTGTAGTTCATGCCATCGCCGATGGTCACACCCGCCGGGGGCTCCTGGCCATAGCCGGTGAGCAGCGAATAGAGGTAGTTCGCGCCGTCGTGCCGGGCCTTGACGATGACCGAGAGGTCGGGCGGCAGGGCGCCATTATTGGCGGTGCGGGCGGCCGCATCATTGGCGAAGGGGCGGCGGAAACGGTCGGACAGGCGGGCCGGGCGCTCGAACATCGCGCCCTCGTCATTCGGGCCGTCGGTCACGGTGAATGTGGCGGCGATGGCGCGCACCTCGGCCTCGCTCAGGCCCAACTCCACCAGGTTGCGGTAGGAGAGCAGCCGCATGGAGTGGCAGTTCGCGCAGACCTCCTTATAGACCTGGAAGCCGCGCTGCGCGGCCGCACGGTCAAAGGTGCCGAAGAGGTTGGCGAAGCTGAAGCCGGCATCACGGGGATGCAGCGCCTCACTGGCGGCCTGGCCCGAAGGCCCGGCCGCGATGAGGACGGCCCCGGCAAGGGCTGCGATCTTGAGGAAACGCTTCATGATTCAGGCCTTCTCCATCGGCTTTGCCGCGGCACCGGCGGGGAGCGGGCCACCGCCCATGGCCTTTATACCCAGCACGGCCCGCGAAATGCTTTCCGGCAGCGGCATTGGGCGCTCAAAGCGGCCAAGCAACGGCAGGACCACCAGGAAGTAGGCAAAGTAATAGGCGGTGGCGATTCGGCTGATGGTGACGAAGGGCTCTTCCGCCGGCTTGCCACCGCAATACATCAGTACGCCGAAAGAGATGCACCAGAGCAGGAAGAAAATGCGCGCCACCGGACGGAAATTCATCGAGCGCACCTTAGATGAGTCCAACCAAGGTACCGCGAACCACACGAGGATGGAGCTGAACATTAGTATGACGCCGCCCAGCTTGTCCGGCACCGCGCGCAGAATGGCGTAATAGGGCAGAAAGTACCATTCCGGCACGATATGCGCGGGCGTGCTGAGCGGGTTGGCCGGGATGTAATTGTCCGGGTGGCCGAGATAGTTCGGCGAGAAGAACACCAGCGCCGCGAATACCATCAGATACACCACGATGCCGACGGTGTCCTTGATGGTGTAATAGGGGTGGAAGGGGATGGTGTCCTGCGGACCCTTCGGCTCCACGCCCAGCGGGTTGTTCGAACCGGTGATGTGCAGCGCGGCCACATGCAGGAACACCACACCCACAATCATGAAGGGCATGAGGTAATGCAGGGCGAAGAAGCGGGTCAGGGTGGGATTGTCCACCGAGAAGCCGCCCCAGAGCAGGGTGACGATAAAATCACCCACCACTGGGAAGGCCGAGAAGAGGTTGGTGATGACCACCGCGCCCCACAGCGACATCTGGCCCCAGGGCAGCACATATCCCATGAAGGCCGTAGCCATCATCAGCAGGAAGATGGTCACGCCAAGCATCCACAGCAGCTCACGCGGCGCCTTGTAGGAACCGTAATATAGGCCGCGAAAGATGTGGATATACACCACGATGAAGAACATCGAGGCGCCGTTCATGTGCACGTAGCGGATCAGCCAGCCATAATTCACGTCACGCATGATGCGTTCGACGCTATCGAACGCCATGAGGGTATTGGGCTGGTAATGCATCGCCAGGAAGATGCCGGTCGCGATCATGATCATCAGATTGATCATGGCGAGCGCGCCGAAATTCCAGAAATAGTTGAAGTTGCGAGGAGTCGGGAAGGTCCCATACTCCTTCTGCATCATGGTGACGACGGGCAGCCGCTCGTCCACCCAACGCAGCACGGGGTTCTTCACTTCACTCTTATGCAGGCCGATCGCCATGGTGCGATGCTCCTATCGAATGGGCTGGGATAAGCGTTGCGGGACCATACCCGGGGCTTAGCCAATGCGGATCTGGGTGGGGGTGAGGAAGGTGTATTGCGGCACCGCCAGATTGGCAGGTGCGGGGCCTTTGCGGATGCGGCCCGAGCCATCGTAGTGGCTGCCATGGCAGGGGCAGAACCAGCCGCTATAGTCACCACGCACATCGGTCGGCCGCTGGCCCAGGGGCACGCAGCCCAGATGGGTGCACACGCCCACCATCACCAACCAATTGTCGCGCTGCACGCGCGACTGGTCGGTTTGCGGGTCACGCAGTTCAGAGACCGGCACGGCGCGGGCGGTGGCAATTTCCTCGGCCGTGCGGTTGCGCACGAAGACCGGCTTGCCGCGCCACATCACCGTCACCGCCATGCCGGTGGCTATGGGGCTGAGATCAACCTCGGTGCTGGCCATCGCCAGCACGTCGCGCGCGGGGTTCATCGACGAGATAAACGGCCACACGATGGCGCCCACGCCCACCGCCGCGAAGGCAGTGGCACTCAGTGTCAGGAAATCGCGCTTGGTCGCCTGCGGAGCGCCCGCGGGCGGCGCGCTGGATTGGGTTGCCATATCAGCCATCGAATTTCGGTCCCTGCATCATCAGCACCAAGAGCGTGCCGGCCACCTGAAGGGACGGGCACCAGAGGGCCCATCCGCATCCACGCTTCCCGGTCTCTCGCGCTGCACGGCGTATAAAGGCAGTATCTGCGGGGTGACAACCGGCAGGGCCGGAAGCAAGCGGGAAGAAAATGAGCAAAGCACCTGAAAATCCCTTCATAATCCCGGCCCGGAGCTGGTTTGAGAGCCTGCGTGACGGGATTTGTTCCGCCTTCGAAGCGATTGAGGATGAGTTGCAGGAGGGCCCGCATGCGGCGCTCCCGCCCGGCCGCTTCGAGCGCAGCGCCTGGGACCGGCCGGAGGGCGGCGGGGGCGTGATGAGCGTGATGCGCGGCCGCGTCTTCGAGAAGGTGGGGGTTAACGTCTCCACCGTCTGGGGCGAGTTCAGCCCGGATTTCCGCAAGCAGATGTCAGGGGCGGAGGAGGATCCGCGCTTCCTCGCCACCGGTATTTCGCTGGTGGCGCATATGCGCAGCCCGCGGGTGCCGGCGGTGCATATGAACACCCGCTTCATCGTCACCACCCGCGCCTGGTTCGGCGGCGGCGGCGACCTGACGCCAATGGACCATGCCGCCCCGCATAGCCTGGCGGATGGCGAGACCTTTCATGCCGGCTTCAAGGCGGCCTGCGACAAGCACGATGCGGATTATTACCCGCGTTTCAAAAAATGGTGCGACGAATATTTCCACCTGCCGCATCGCAATGAACCGCGCGGGCTGGGCGGCATCTTTTATGATTACCTCGGCGACAAGACGCCCGGCCGCGGCATCGAGAATGATTTCGCCTTCACCCGCGATGTGGGGCAGGCCTTCCTCGACACCTATCCGCGGATCGTCCGCCACCGCATGCATGAGCCCTGGACCGAGGCCGAGCGGGCCCATCAGTTGATGCGGCGCGGGCGCTATGTCGAATTCAACCTGCTGCATGACCGCGGCACGATCTTTGGCTTGAAGACCGGCGGGAATGTCAACGCCATCCTGATGAGCCTGCCGCCTGAGGTGACCTGGTAGGCGCCATGGCCTTGCGCCGCCCGTGACTTGCTGGGGCTTGGGCGATGGTTTGACAGATGAGGGCGTGGCGGGCGCATCGGGCGGCCCGCCAGCTTTTGTCTTCATGCATTGAGGGGCAGTGCGGTCGTGCCAGGGAGCGCCCGCGCCGCGTAAAGAACATACAACGAACATACTGTAATACTTCATTATCGACAAAAATCAGGATGGGAGATGACGGGCCTCCAGTTTAACCCAATGAAATAAAACAAAACCCTACGGAACGCCGAATGTGATAGTGGCGAATTTTCCCTTGAAGTGGGGGAAATGCCCATCTACAACACTCCTCAGCCCATATGAGGATGCAGCGCGCTCGGGGGGGCGAGCGATCCGAAGATTGGGCTGGTAGGGCGAGCCGGTGGGGTCGGGGGGCCTCACCGGTCGCTTCTCCATCCGGTCGCTGCCGGCGGGGGAGGCGCCGTCCCATCACCAGGATGCCGCAAGGCAGCCAGGCGTCTCTTCCCTCGGGTTGGAATTGTATCGGGGGCTAACGTCACATCATGGCTGCCGCGGAACCAATGGCATCAGGGAGCGCACAGTTCCGCGGGCGCTACATCAACAAGCTGGATGCGAAGAAGCGCGTCTCCATCCCCGCCGCCTTCCGCGCTGCCCTGGCTGGCCAGCCCCTCGTGCTTCGTCGGTCCAATCGCCTGGGCTGCATCGAGGCCTGGCCCGCCGGCCTCTTTGAGGCGTCGATCACCCCCATCACACCCGCGGATGTGAACTTCGAGGAGGATGACGACAGCTTCTACGTCAATTACGCCGATACCGTGGACGCTACCCCCGATTCCGAGGGCCGGCTGATCATGGACGCAAAGCTGCTGGAGCATGCCGGCATCACCGATTCCATTGCCTTCCTGGGCAAGAACCAGATTTTCGAGCTGTGGGAGCCGAGCGCTGCCGACGCGATGATCGAGGCCGCCCGTGCCCGCGCCCAGGCCCGCGCCCTGGCCCGGAGGCAGGGCGCATGAGCCATGTTCCGGTGATGCTGGCGGAGGTGCTGCACCACCTCGCCCCCGCGCCTGGCGAAACCCATCTTGATGGCACCTTTGGCGGTGGCGGCTATGCCCAGGCCATCCTGGCCTCAGGCTGCACCCTCTATGCGCTGGACCGCGACCCCGATGCCATTGCCCGTGGCGCCGCCCTGCTCGCCCGCCACCCGGGCCGGCTGCATCTGTTGCAGGCCTGCTTTGGCGACATGGTCTCGGTGCTGGCCGAAGGCGGTGTGACCACGCTTGATGGCGTGGTGCTCGACCTGGGCGTCTCGTCCTTCCAGCTTGATGAGGCGGCGCGCGGCTTTTCCTTTCGCAGCGATGGCCCGCTCGACATGCGCATGGGCCATGACGGGCCGACTGCGGCCGATCTGGTCAATACCCTGCCCGAGGCGGAGTTGGCCGATATCCTCTACCAGTTTGGCGAGGAGCGGCATTCCCGCCGCATCGCCCGCAATATCGTGGCTGGCCGGCCGTTCCACACCACCCTCGCTTTGGCCGAGGTGATCCGTAAATCGGTCCCGCGCGACCCATCGGGGATGGATGGCGCCACCCGCAGCTTCCAGGCGCTGCGCATCCGGGTGAATGACGAGTTGGGCGAGATCGAGCGCGGTCTGGCCGGCGCGCTGTCGCTGCTGGCGCCGGGCGGGCGGCTGGTGGTGGTGTCCTTCCATTCGCTGGAGGACCGCATCGTCAAACGCGTGCTGACCGAGGCGGCGGGGCGCGAGGCGCGGGCCTCCCGCCACGACCCAGCATCCTGGGCGCTGCGACCCACCGTCGCGCCCTTCCGCCTGCTCACCCGCGGCGCGCAACGCCCGGGCGAGGCCGAAACCCGCAGCAATCCGCGCGCCCGCTCCGCCCGGCTGCGCGCCATTATCCGCCTTGAGGGACTTCCCGCATGATCAGGCCCCTCTCGCTGCTCACCGGCATCGCCATGGCGGCCGCCATCGGCCACACCTTCGAGGTCAAGCGTTCGGTCACTGTGCTGGATCGGGAACTGCGCGATATCCGCCGCGGCACCGAGGAGGTGGAGGGCCGCACCCAACTGCTGCAGGCCGAATGGGCCCGTCTGAACGATCAGGAACGCCTGCGCGGCCTGGCCGACCGGCACCTTGCGGGCCTCTTGCCCATGCAATCGGGGCAATTTCAGCGGCTGGACGAGGCGGTGCGCCGCCTGCCGGTGGCGGTGGCCTGGAACGGGCCTGCCTCGCCCTTCGCGCCGCGTGACGAAACCACCGCGGCGCTGGCGCAAGCCTGGCTGGCCCCGGCACCGGCGATGCCTGCCGCTGCAACTGCCGCTGCCGCCCCTGCCGCCGCCCCTGCCGCCCTCGCACCAGCAGCCCAGCCGCCCGGCACTGCCTCTGGCACGGCCAGCCTGGCCGCCACCTCCCGGCCAGGCGCCGCGCCCGCACCGGCCAGCAATGCCTCTGCCGCAGCCGGCCTGGCCGCCGCCGCGCAGCCTGCCGCCCCACGGGCCAATGCGCCGGCCGCGCCGGCCAGCAGCCCCGCCCGGGCCGCCGAGCCCGCCGCCCAGCGCCCAAGCCAGCTGGCCGATGCCGCAGCCCCGCGCGCCACCCGGCCCACCGCCGTCATTCCCGAAGCGCCCAGCCGCGCCGCGCAGAGCCTGCCGCCGGTGGCAGCCCCGCCGGCCCGCCCGGCCGAAGCGCCTGCCAGGTCCGCAGCGCCGCCGACGATTTTGGCAGAGGCCCGCCGCAATATTCCCACCACCCGCAGCGAGGCCAGCGCCGCCCTGCCGCCGGTGTCCACAGCATATCGCCCTGCCGTTCATGTCCAAAGGGTGGATACCGGCTCCATGCTCGGCGGTCAGCCCAACGGCATTGCCCCGCCAGTGCCCTACATCCGATGAACGAAGCGCCGATCCACCCCCAGGCCCCCGATCCGGAGAGCGCCCCCTCGGGCCGCGCCCAGGGCCGGCCGATCGGCAGCGAGATGCAGCGCAGTTGGCGTCCCGCCCAGCAGGCCCGCACCCTCGCCATCTCTCGCGAGCGGGTCATCTTCGCCGCCTGCTGCTTCGCCGGGCTTTTCGCCGCGGTCGGGTTGAAGGCGACGGATGCCACCATCATCTCGCCCAGCCTGCCGCGGATGGCGCCCCCCGCCGCGCGGGTGCAGGTGGCCGATACCGCCGTCAGCCGGGCCGAAATCATTGACCGCAATGGCGAGGTGCTCGCCGTCTCGGTGCGCGGCCTGGCGCTGTATGCCCGGCCCAATCTGCTGGAAAACCCCGCCCGCCTGGCGCAGCAACTCAACCAGATCCTGCCCCATCTCTCCCGGGCGCATTTGCTCGAGCGCCTGACGCTGGACAGCAACTGGGTCTATCTCGACCGCTTCATCACCGAGGAGCAGCAGACCCGCATCAATACCCTGGGGCAGATCGGCCTGGGCTTTGAGGTGGCGGAGCGCCGGCAATATCCGCGTGGGCGGGACGCAGCCCATGTGCTGGGCGCGGTGGGCGCCGATGGCCAGGCGCGTGGCGGCGTGGAGCAATGGTTCGACGAACGCCTGCAAGCCAGCCGCGCGCCTTTGCGCCTTTCCATCGACATCCGCGTCCAGCGCGAATTGCGCGAGGCGGTGGAGGCCCAGCGCGCCCTGCACAATGCCCTGGGCGGTGCGGCGGTGCTGATGGATATCCGCACCGGCGAGATCATCGGCATGGTGAGCAACCCCGATTTCATCGCCTCCGACCTCACCTCCGCCACCGCCGTCTCGATGTTCAACCGGGTGACAACGGGCGTCTATGAGCCGGGCTCGACCTTCAAGCTCTTCACCACCGCCATGGCACTCGAACTGGGGGTGACCAGCATCAATGGCGGTTACGACGCCACCCGGCCGATCCAACTGCCCCAGGGTCGCAGTATCAACGATGACCACGCCCAGTCGCGCTGGCTGACCGTGCCTGAGATCGTGGCCTTCAGCTCCAATATTGCCAGCGCGCATATGGCCATGGCGGTGGGCCGGCAGCGGCACCGCGAATTCCTCGAACGCATCGGCATGCTGGACCGCCAGAGCATGGAACTGCCCGGCATCGCCCGCCCGCTTTGGCCGCGCGGCCGGAGTTGGCAGGATGTCTCGACCATGACCATTGGCTTTGGCCATGGCATCGCGGTCACCCCCATGCAGGTGGTGACCGGCATTGCCGCGCTGACCAATGGCGGCATCCTCTACAATCCCACATTGATCGCCCTGGCCGATGGCGAGAGCCGCGATGGCACCAGGGTCGTCAGCGAGCGCACCAGCGACGCGATGCGCCGGCTGATGCGCCTGGTGGTGACCCATGGCACCGGCTCGCGCGCGGATGCGCCGGGCTATTTCGTCGGCGGCAAGACCGGCACGGCGCAGAAGCTGGACAGCCGGGGCCAGTATATGCGCGGCCGCAACGTCACCTCCTTCGTCGGCGCCTTCCCGATGAATGCGCCGCGCTATGCGCTGTATGTGATGCTCGATGAGCCGCATGCGCGGGCCGAGACCGGCGGCCACGCCACCGCCGGCCTGATTGCGGCGCCGGTGTTCCGGCGCATCGTGGAGCGGGTGGGGCCCATGCTGGGCATGACGCCGGAGATAGACCGCGCGGTCGCCATCCAGGCCAGCATGGCCTTGCCCTTCGGCGGCCGGCCCTCCCGCGTTAGCATTCCGACCAGCGCGCCGGCGGCGCCCATGGCGGCGGCGCCGGGGGCATCTCGGCCAACCGTGCCCGCCGGCCCCAGGGCCAATACCGCACCCACGCCCGCAGCGCAGGGCTTCACCCCCACGCCGGCACCGATCCGCCGCACCGACGCCACGGTGGGGGGGCCACGGGTACAACTGGTCAACCACCCTGCCTCCAATACCCCACCGGGGAGGGATGCCACCCTTGCGGCTCGATGACCTCGCCGCCGGGCTTGTACCGCTTACAGCGCCGCTGCCCGGCGCCGTGGAGGGGATCACCGCCGACAGCCGGGCTGTAAGCCCCGGCATGGTTTTCGCGGCGCTGCCCGGCGCCCGGGTGGATGGCCGCGCCTTCATTCCTACCGCAGTGGCCGCCGGCGCCGCGGCCATTTTGGCGCCTGAGGGCACAGCCTGGCCCGGGGGCGTGCCCCCCCGCCCCTTGCTGCTTGCCGCCGATGCCCGCGCCGCCCTGGCCCATATGGCCGCTCGGCTGGCGGGGGCGCAGCCGCGGGTGATCGCCGCCATCACCGGCACCAATGGCAAGACCAGCACGGCCGATTTCCTGCGCCAGATTTTTGGTGCAGGGCAGGCCGCCAGCCTGGGCACGCTGGGGCTTATCGCCCCGGACTTCGCCCCCGGTGAGAGCCTGACGACGCCCGACCCGGTCTCGCTGCACGCCATGCTGGCGGCGCTGGCGCGCGCCGGCATCGAGCATCTGGCCATGGAGGCCAGCAGCCATGGGCTGGACCAGCGCCGGTTGGATGGTGTGCGGCTGGCGGTGGCCGGCTTCACCAACCTCACCCGCGACCATCTCGATTATCATGGCGATATGGCGGGCTATCGCGCCGCCAAGCTCAGGCTTTTCAACACGCTGCTGCCCATGGGCGGCGCGGGTGCCTTCAGCACCGAGGCGGATGAAGAGACCCAGGGCAGGCTGCGTGCCATTGCCGCGGCGCGGGGCCTGCGGCTGCTCAGCGTGGGCGCTTCGGGCGATGACATCCGGCTGGAAAGCGCCACCCCGCTGCCCGATGGCCAGGGGCTGGCCTTGCGCATCTTCGGCCGCGCGCATGCCCTGCACCTGCCGCTGCCCGGCCGCTTCCAGGCCGATAATGCCCTGCTGGCGGCGGCTCTGGCCATCCTCGCCGGCAGGGACGAGGCGGCAGTGCTGGAGGCCCTGCCCCGGTTGGCCGGCGTGCGCGGCCGCATGGAATTGGCCGGCCGCACCACCCAGGGCGCCGCCGCCTATGTCGATTACGCCCATACCCCCGACGCGCTGGAGCGCCTGCTGGCGGCGCTGCGGCCGCATACCCATGGCCGGCTGATTTGCGTCTTCGGCGCGGGCGGCGATCGGGACCCCGGCAAGCGCCCGCTGATGGGGGCCGTGGTGGCGGCCCGGGCCGATATCGCCATCATCACCGATGATAATCCGCGCGGCGAGGACCCGGCCGCCATTCGCGCCGCCATCCGCGCCGCGGCACCCGATGCGATCGAGATTGGCGACCGCCGGGCCGCCATTGCCGAAGCTGTGGCCATGCTGCGCGCTGGCGATGTGCTGGTGGTGGCTGGCAAGGGCCATGAAACCGGCCAGACCACGGCCGGCATCACCACCGCCTTTGATGATGCGGCCGTGCTGCGGGGGCTGCTGGCATGAGCGCGCTGTGGACCAGCGCCGAGTTGCGGGCCGCCACTGGCGGGCGGCTGGAGGCGGAGGTGGCCGTCGCGCGCATCGGCTTTGACAGCCGGCAGGTCGAGGCCGGGGATCTTTTTGTCGCGCTCAAGGCGGCGCGGGATGGGCATGATTTCGTGCCCGCCGCCTTCGCCGCGGGCGCCGCGGCGGTGATGGTGGAGCATGGCGTGGATTCGCGCTGCCTGATGGTGGCCGATACGCTGGCGGCCTTGCAGGCGCTGGGCCGGGCGGCGCGCGGCCGCAGCCTAGCGCGGGTTGTCGCCGTCACCGGCAGCGTGGGCAAGACCACGACGAAGGAAATGTTGCGCCTTGCGCTTGGCGCCTTCGGGCCGACCCATGCGGCGGCGGCCAGTTTCAACAACCATATCGGCGTGCCGACCACCCTGGCGAATATGCCGCGCGATGCCCCCTTCGCCGCCATCGAACTGGGGATGAATAATCGCGGCGAGATCGCGCCGCTGGCCCGGCTGGCCCGGCCGCATGTCGCCATCATCACCACCATCGGCACCGCCCATCTGGGCCGGATGGGCAGCCTCGATGAGATTGCGGCGGAGAAGGGTGACATTCTGGAGGGGCTGGAGCCTGGGGGCACCGCCATTCTGCCGGCGGATAGTGCCTATTTCCCGGCGCTGCGGGCCCGTGCGGGGCGGGTGCTGAGCTTCGGCCTGGCCGAGGGCGCGGATATTCGACTGCTGGCCTATGAAGCGGGGGCTGAGGGCGGGCGGGCGCGCCTCGCCACGCCGGCGGGGCTGCTGGAACTGGCGCTGGCCGCGCCGGGCCGGCATCTGGCGGAAAATGCCTGCGCCGTGCTGGCGGCCATCCATGCGCTGGGGCTCGATGTCGCCCAGGCCGCGCGGGCGCTTGAAAATTTCGGCGCCGGCGCCGGGCGTGGGCAGCGCCGGGCCATTGCGGCGCCGGGCGGGGCGGCGCTGCTGCTGGATGAAAGCTATAATGCCTCGGGTCCCTCGGTGCTGGCGGCGCTGGCGGTGTTGAAGGCCCAGCCCGGCCGTCGCGTGGCCGTTCTGGGTGACATGCTGGAACTGGGCGAGCACGGCCCTGCCATGCATCTGGCGCTCGGCCCGGCAGTGGCGGAGAGCGTGGACCTGCTCCATACCGTGGGCCCGCTGATGGGGGCCATGCTGGCCAGCCTGCCGGTGGGTCTTCGCGGCCACTCGGCGCCCGATTCTTCTTCCCTCGCGCCGCTCATGCGCGCGGCCTTGCGTGCCGGTGATGCGGTGCTGGTGAAAGGCTCGCTCGGCATGCGCATGGCCACCATCATTCACGCTCTGGATACGCCGTCATGATCCCGCTGCTGCTGGCACCCCTTTCGGATGATTTCATCCTCTTCAACCTCGCACGCTATCTGACCTTCCGGGCCGGTGCGGCCTGCATGACATCGCTGTTCATCGCGCTGGTCTTTGGCGGGCGGGTGATCAATTGGCTGCGCAGTTTTCAGCGCGGCGGCCAGCCGATCCGCGAGGATGGGCCGGAATCGCATCTACTGACCAAGAAGGGCACGCCGACCATGGGCGGGGTGTTGATCCTGTTGGCGCTGACGGTCTCCATCCTGCTCTGGGCCGATCTGCGCAATGGCTTTGTCTGGGCGGTGCTGATGGTGACTTTGGGCTATGGCGCGCTGGGTTTTTATGATGACTGGCTGAAGGTGACCAAGCGCAACACCCGCGGCGTTTCCAGCCGGGGCAAGCTGGTGGCGCAGGCCGGGCTTGGGTTGTTCGTCGCGCTGTGGCTGGTGTGGTTGCTGCCGCCTGGGCTGTCCACCAATCTTGCTTTGCCCTTTCTGAAGGACACGTTGGTGCCCTTCTCCATCCTGTTCCCCTTCATTGCCATGTTCGTGATGATGGGCGCCTCCAATGCGGTGAACCTGACCGATGGGCTGGATGGTCTGGCCATCGTGCCGGTGATGATCGCGGGCGCGGTTTTCGCGCTTATCGCTTATCTCGTCGGCAATCGGATTTTTGCTGATTACCTGCAATTGCATGCGGTGCCGGGCGCGGGTGAGTTGGCGGTGTTCTGCTCGGCGCTGATCGGCGCCTCGCTGGGCTTTTTGTGGTTCAATGCGCCGCCGGCGGCGGTGTTCATGGGCGATACTGGCAGCCTGGCACTGGGCGGCGCGCTGGGTGGCATTGCGGTGGCCACCAAGCATGAGATCGTTTTGGCCATTGTGGGCGGCTTGTTCGTGGTGGAGACGCTCTCGGTCATCATCCAGGTCTTCTGGTTCAAGCGCACCGGGCGGCGGGTGTTTCTGATGGCGCCGCTGCACCATCATTTCGAGAAGAAGGGCTGGGCTGAGCCCACCATTGTCATTCGCTTCTGGATCATCGCCATGGTGCTCGCGCTGGTCGGGCTATCGACGTTGAAGATCCGGTGAGCCCCTTCGCCGGACAATCCGTCGCGGTGGTGGGGCTCGGCAAGGCCGGGCTGCCGGCGGCGCTGCGCCTGCGCGAATGGGGTGCCGCGGTGACGGTGTGGGATGACCGGGAGCCAGCGCGGGCCGAGGCGGCAGCGGCGGGGCTGCGCGTGGCCGACCCGGCGGTGGATTTTCGCTTCGATGCGCTGCTGCTCTCGCCTGGCATCCCGCATATCCTGCCGCGGGTGCATCCGGCGGCGGCGGCGGCGCGGGCGGCGGGCGTGCCCATTCTGGTCGATGCCGAATTCCTGTTCCGCGCCGTGCGGGCGGCGGGCAGCGGCGCGCGCTTTGCCGGCATCACCGGCACCAACGGCAAATCCACCACCACGGCGCTGCTGGGGCATATTCTGGCCAGCACCGGGCGGGAGGTTGCGGTAGGCGGCAATCTCGGCACGGCAGCGCTTTCCATGCCCATTCTGCCTGATAACGGCATATATGTCCTAGAAATGTCTTCCTACATGCTGGAACGAATCGATATTTTAAGATTCAACACGGCAGTAATGCTGAATCTCAGCCCCGACCATCTGGACCGCCATGGCGACATGGAAGGCTACCGCGCTGCCAAGGCCCGCATTTTTGCGCGCGCGCAGGCGGGGGATCTGTGCCTGCTCGGCGATGATGATGATCTGACGCGCGAGGCGATGTCGGGGGCCGTGCATATCTCGGGCGAGCACCCCACGCCAGGTGGGATTTGGGCGGTGGATGGGGTGCTGCAGGACGCAGCGGGCGTGATTCTGAACCTGGCCGAGGCGCCCACCCTGCCCGGCAGCCACAATGCCCAGAACGCCGCCGCCGCCTGCGCTATGGCGCTGCATTTGGGCGTGGCCCGCGCCGCCCTGGCACCGGCGCTGCGCAGCTATCCTGGCCTGCCGCATCGCGCCGAATTGGTCGGCACCCATCGCGGCGTGCGCTTCATCAATGACAGCAAGGCCACCAATGCTGACAGCACGGCCCGCGCACTTTCGAGCCATGCCAGGGTGATCTGGATCGCCGGCGGCACTGGCAAGGAGGGCGGCATCGCCTCCCTCGCGCCGTGGTTTCCGCGGATCGCCTATGCCTTTCTGATCGGCCGCGACGGGAGGGAATTCGCCGCCACCCTGGCCCAGGCCGGGGTGGCGCATACGGTGCTGGACACCCTCGAACAGGCGGTGCCGGCTGCCGCTGAAAAGGCCTTTGCCGGGCTGGCCGATATCGTCCTGCTCTCCCCCGCCGCCGCCAGTTGGGACCAGTTCACCGGCTTCGATGCCCGCGGCGACCGCTTTCGTGCCCTCGTGCAGGAGCTTGGCTGATGGAAGTCTCACGCACCGATACCTCGATCCTGGGCCGCTGGTGGTGGGGGGTGGATCGCTGGACGATGGCGGCGCTGTTCTCGCTGGTGGTGATGGGCTGCATCATGGCGCTGGCCACTGGTTCGGCCCGCATGCGCGACCTTTCGGCCACCGCACAGGTGGTGCGGCAATTGATCTTCCCGGGCATGGCGCTGGTGCTGATCGTGGGCATTTCGCTGCTGCCGCCGAAATGGGTGGTCCGCCTGGCGATGCTGGGCTGCGTGGCCGCGCTGGGGCTGACCGCACTCACCCTGGTGATGGGCACCGAGATCAAGGGCGGCCGGCGCTGGCTGCATATCGCCGGCCAATCGGTGCAGCCGAGCGAATTCCTCAAGCCCTTCCTGGCCGTGGTCTGCGCCTGGCTGATGGTGCAGGCGCAATCCTTCGGCCGCTATCCCGCGCTGGTGGTGGCGGCGATTCCGGTGGGCTTCGCGCTGGTCATCCTCAAGCAACAGCCCGATGTCGGCATGGCGATTGTGATCATCGCGGTGTTCTTCGCCCAGGCCTTCCTGGCGGGGCTGCCGATGCTGCTGATGCTGGTCTGTGGCGCGGGCGCGCTGGCCGTGGGCGTGCTGGCCTATACCATGCACGGCCATGTGCGCATGCGCATCGACACCTATCTGAACCCGCCGCCGCCGGGGCCCAATATCACCCAGGAGGAGCGCTCGCTGCAGGCCTTCGGCAATGGCGGGCTCTGGGGCCAGGGCCCGGGCGAGGGCCGGGTGAAGGCCAATCTGCCCGATGCGGATGCCGATTTCGTCTTTGCCGTGGTGGGCGAGGAATTCGGCCTCGTGGTGTGCCTCGCGCTGCTGGTCATCTTCGCCTTTGTGGTGCTGCGCGGCCTGGCGCGGCTGCTGCAGGAGCGCGACATGTTCGTGGCGCTGGCGGCGGCTGGCCTGCTCACCCAATTCGGCCTGCAGGCCTTCGTCAATATGGGCAGCACGCTGCGGCTGATCCCCACCAAGGGCATGACCTTGCCGCTGGTGAGCTATGGCGGCTCCTCCATGCTGGGCATTGCCATTGGCATGGGCATGCTGCTTGCACTGACCCGGCGCCGTGGCCCGCGCAGCGAAGTGCCGTCATGAGCGGGCCAATCATTATCGCCGCAGGCGGCACCGGCGGCCATCTTTTTCCGGCCGAGGCGCTGGCGACGGAGTTTTCCGCCCGTGGCGAGGCGGTGGCGCTATTCACCGATGCGCGCAGCAGCGCCTTCGCCTCCAATGCCTTTTCCCATGCCGAGCGTTTCGTGCTCAGGGGCGAGGGCATAGCAGGGCGCGGGGTGCGAAAGGCAATACGCGGGGCTATACAACTGACGGCTGGCACTTGGCAGGCCAGGGGTATTTTGCAGCGGCTGCAAGCGCGCGCGGTGGTGGGTTTTGGCGGCTATCCGGCGATACCACCGGCGCTGGCCGCCCTCAGCCTGGGCAGCGCCCGGCCGGTGCTGGTGCTGCATGAGCAAAATGGCGTGCTGGGCCGCGCCAACCGGTTTTTGGCCACCCGCGCCGATGCCCTGGCACTCTCCTTCGCCGATACGCAGCGGGTGCCGCAGGGTGCGCGGGTGCATGTGGTCGGCAATCCGGTGCGCCCGGCGCTGCAGGCGCTGGCCGGCCAGGCCTATCCGTGCACAGATGGCGGCTTGCGGCTGCTGGTGCTGGGCGGCTCGCTCGGCGCGCGGGTATTTTCCGACCTGGTGCCCGCCGCCGTCGCCGCCCTGCCGGCCGAGCTTCGCACCCGGCTGATGGTCACCCAGCAATGCCGTGCTGAGGATCTGGACCGGGCGCGGGCCGCCTATGCGGGCCTGGGGGTTCCGGCGGAACTCTCGCCCTTTTTCCCCGATGTGGCGCGGCATTTGTCGGTGGCGCATCTGGTGGTGGCGCGCGCGGGCGCCTCGACCATTGCCGAATTGGCATGCGCCGCCCGCCCGGCGCTCTTGGTGCCGCTGCCCAATGCGATCGATGACCACCAAAGCGCCAATGCCCATGTGCTGAGCGATGTGGGTGCGGCGCGGCTGCTGCCGCAGCAGGGCCTGACGCCTGAGATGCTGGCGGCGGAAATGGCGGGTTTTCTGAATTTTCCGGCACGGATGCAGGCAGCCTCGCTGGCCGGTGCTACCATCGCCCGGCCCGGCGCGGTGCGTGAATTGGCCGACCTCATTCTCTCTCTCATCAAGGAGCGCCAGTAATGCGCGCGCTACCGCTCTCCATCGGCACCATCCATTTTGTCGGCATAGGCGGCATTGGGATGTCGGGCATTGCCGAGGTGCTGAACAACCTCGGCTACTCGGTCCAGGGCAGCGACATGGCGGAGGGTGCGAATATCGCCCGGCTGCGCGCCGCTGGCATTTCTGTGGCCATTGGCCATGCGGCGGAAAATCTGGGGGCCGCCCAGGTCGTCGTGGTCTCAACCGCGGTGAAGAAGGACAATCCCGAGGTTCAGGCCGCGCGGATTCGCATGCTGCCGGTGGTGCGCCGCGCCGAGATGCTGGCCGAGTTGATGCGGCTGAAATGGGCCATCTCCATCGGCGGCACCCATGGCAAGACCACCACCACCAGCCTCGTCGCCGCCGTGCTGGAAGCCGCCCGGCTCGACCCCACGGTGATCAATGGCGGCATTATCAATGCCTATGGCACCAATACCCGCCAGGGTGCCGGCGAATGGATGGTGGTGGAGGCCGATGAGAGCGACGGCTCCTTTCTGCGCCTGCCCAGCACGGTTGCCATTGTTACCAATATGGATCCTGAGCATCTCGACCATTGGGGTACCGGCGAGGCGATGCGCGAGGGCTTCCGGCAATTCGTCTCCAATATTCCATTCTATGGCTTTGCGGTGCTCTGCGTGGATCACCCGGATGTGCAGGCGATGATCCCGCATCTGGACCGGCGGATAGTGACCTATGGTTTTTCCCCCCAGGCCGATGTGCGGGCGGAAAAACTGCTGACCGACCGCCTCGGCGCCACCTTCGAGGTGGTGGTGCAGGACCGCAGCACCGGCCGGGCGCGCAGCCTCAAACCCTTCCGGCTGCCGATGCTGGGCGCGCATAATGTGCAGAACGCCCTGGCCGCCATTGCGGTGGGGGTGGAGATGGATGTGCCGGAGGATACGATCCGCGCCGCCCTCGCCGGCTTCAAGGGCGTCAAGCGCCGCTTCACCCGGGTGGGTGAGGTGGGTGGCATCACCATCATCGATGATTACGGCCACCATCCGGTGGAGATTGCCGCCGTGCTGAAGGCGGCGCGCCAGGCCGGCGCGCGTGATGTTATCGCCGTGGTGCAGCCGCATCGCTATAGCCGGCTTGAGGCGCTGTTCGAGGATTTCTGCAAGTGCATGAACGATGCCGGCACGGTGATCGTGGCCGATGTCTATGCCGCCGGCGAAGCGCCGATCGAGGGCTTTGACAAGGATGCGCTGGTGGATGGGCTGCGCGCGCGCGGCCATCGCTCGGTGGTGCCGCTGCCGGGGGCGGAGACGCTGCCCGACATGATCCATGCCATCGCCAAGCCGGGGGATTACGTGGTTTTCCTCGGCGCGGGCACCATCACCAATTGGGCGCATGCGCTGCCGGAAAAACTGGCGGCATTGCAGGGCCCGAATTACACGAGCCGGCGGGCATGAGGATGCAGCCCATCACCCAGGCCATTCCTGCCATTCGCGGCCGCGTGCAGGCGGGGGTGCCGCTGGCGCCCTTCACCTGGTTTCGTGTCGGCGGGCCGGCGGAATGGCTGGTGCGCCCGGCCGATGCGCAGGATTTGTGTGACCTGCTGGCGGCGCTGCCCCAGGCCACGGCGCTGACGGTGATCGGCGCTGCCTCCAACCTCATCATCCGCGATGGCGGCATCCCTGGCGTGGTGCTGCGCCTCGCGCGCGGCTTTGCCGATATTGCGGTGGAGGAGGATGGCATCGTGGCCGGGGCCGCGGCGCTGGATGCCACGGTGGCCGAACATGCCGCCGCGGCCGGGCGCATCGGGCTGGAATTCCTCTCCGGCATTCCGGGCAGCATTGGCGGTGCGGTGGCGATGAATGCCGGCGCCTATGGAAGCGAACTCAAGGACGCGCTGGACTGGGTGGAATTGGCCACCGGCGATGGCGTGCTCCGCCTGCCCGCCGCGGCGCTGCATCTGGCCTATCGCCATGCCGCATTGCCACCGCGCGCCGTGGTGATACGTGCCCGGCTGCGCACGGCGCCCGGCGATGCCGGCCCGCGCATGGCGGAAATCCGCACCGCGCGCGAGGCAACGCAGCCCATTCGCGCGCGCACCGGCGGCAGCACCTTTCGCAACCCTGAAGGGCACAAGGCCTGGGCCTTGATCGATGCCGCCGGCTGCCGCGGCATGCGCCTGGGTGCCGCGCAGGTGAGCGAAAAACACTGCAATTTCCTGCTCAATCTGGGCGGCGCCACGGCCGCCGACATCGAAGGCCTGGGTGAGGCGGTGCGCGCCCGGGTCCTGGCCCATTGCGGCGTTGACCTGCATTGGGAAATCGCCCGGTTGGGGGTGGCGGCATGAAGGACATCGCAGTCCTGCTGGGCGGCATTTCCGCCGAGCGTGAGGTCAGCCTCAACACCGGCGCGCAGGTGATGGCCGCCCTGGCCGATGCCGGTTTTTCACCACGCGCCATTGATGTGGGCGCCGATCTGGGCGCGCTGGTGACGGCGCTGACCAATCCGCGCCCCGATGCGGTGTTCAATGCCCTGCATGGCCGCTTCGGCGAGGATGGCTGCATCCAGGGCGTGCTGGATTGGCTGGGCCTGCCCTATACCCATTCGGGTGTGCGCGCCTCGGCCCTGGCAATGGACAAGGCGGCGGCCAAGGCGCTGTTCTCCGCCCACGGCCTGCCAGTGGCGCGCCATAGCGAGGTGACCGCCCAAGCGCTGGAGGCGGCAGACCCCCTGCCCCGGCCCTATGTGCTCAAGCCGGTCAATGAAGGCTCCTCCGTTGGCGTCTCCATCCTGCGCGAGGGCGATAATCGCCGCGCCGATATCGCCCGCGCCTGGACGCATGGCAGCCGGATCATGGCGGAGGAATTCATCCCCGGCCGCGAATTGACCGTGGCCGTCATGGGTGAGCGTGCGCTGACCGTCACCGAGATCGAGACCAGCCTGGCCTTCTATGATTACGAGGCGAAATACGCCGAGGGTGGCAGCCGCCATAGCCTGCCCGCCGCGGTGCACCCGGCCATCGCCCAGCAGGCGATGGAGGTGGCGCTGGCCGCCCATCAGGCGCTGGGCTGCCGGGGCGTCTCGCGCGCCGATTTCCGCTATGATGACACGGCGGGCGAACCGGGCCGCCTGGTGCTGCTGGAGGTGAATACCCAACCCGGCATGACCCGCACCTCCCTGCTGCCCGAACAGGCGGCGCATTGCGGCATTGCCTTCCCGGCACTCTGCCGTTGGCTGGTGGAGGAGGCACTCCATGGCGGCTAAGCCCCCCACCCGCCCCGCCACGCGTGAGGCCATGGCGGCCCGCGCGCGGGCGACAAAACCCAGCCCCGGCGCCCAACGGCCGAGCGGCACCAAGCTTTGGCTGCGGCGGCAGCGGCATCTGCTGCGCCCGCTCTTGCTGGGGATGACCGGCCTTGCCGCCTGCGCGCTCATCATCGGCGCCGTGCTGACGGCCGACCCGGCGGCGCGCCTGCGCGGCCTGGCCTCGGCCATCAGCAGCACCGGTATTGGCTTCAGCGTGCAAGAGGTGCGCGTGGAGGGCCGCGAATACACCCCGCGCGACATCTTCGAGACGGCTTTGGGCGTCAAACGCGGCGACGCGACGCTGGGCTTCTCACCCGCCGAGGCGCGCGCCCGGCTGGAGGCCTCGGCCTGGATCGAGAGCGCGCATGTGGAGCGCCGCCTGCCCGGCACCATCATCGTCCGCATCAAGGAACGCCGGGCCTTCGCCATCTGGCAGCGTGAGGGCCAGTTCTCCATCATCGACCGCGAGGGGCGGGTGATGCAGTCCGACAATGTCGGTGCCTTCGGGCCGCTGCCGCTGGTGGTGGGCCTGGGCGCCAATGCGGCGGCGGCAAGCATGATCGATTTGTTGCGTGCACAACCAAGCCTTGCCGGCCGGATCGAGGCGGCGGTGCGGGTCTCCGAACGGCGCTGGAACCTGCGCCTGATCGGTGGCGCCGATATTCTGCTGCCCGAGGGGCATGAGGCCGCCGCCATCACCCGCCTGGTGGAACTCCATGCCCGTGATCGGCTGCTCGACCGCCCGCTCGCCGCCGTGGATATGCGCCTGCCTGACCGTCTGGTGGTGCGCATGAACCCCGCGCCCACCGCCACGACCCCGCCCATCAACCCGACCCAAGTCCGGAGCAACCGCGGATGAACCAGCTGGTCCGCTTCACGCCCCCCGCCACCGAATTGGCCGTGCGCGGCCAGCGCCGGCGCGGTGCGCGCTCGGGCAATTTCGGCGTGCTGGATATCGGCACGACGAAGATCGTCTGCGTCATCGGCCGGATCGAGGGCGATGGCACGCCGCGCGCGCTGGGCTTTGGCTGGCAGAAGGCCTTGGGCGTCAAGGCTGGTTCGATCATCGACCTCGAAGCGGCGGAATTGGCCATCCGCGCCGCCGTCGCCCAGGCCGAGGAGATGGCCGACGTTCAGCTGCGCGGCGTCATCGTCAATCTCTCCTGTGGCCAGCCGGCCAGCCGCAGCCAGAACGTGCAATGGCCCATCGGCGGCCGCGCGACGACGGAAGCCGATTTGCGCGCCATGCTGCATGAGGGCCGCAGGCGGGCCGAGGCCGAGGGCCGCTCGGTGCTGCATGCCCTGCCGCTGGGCTTCATGGTGGATGCGACGCCGGGCGTGCCGGACCCGCGCGGCATGGTGTGCGATACGCTCTCGGCCCGGCTGCATGTCGTCGACGCGGCGGAGAATGCGCTCTCCAACCTTGCCCTTTGCCTCAGCCGCTGCGACCTCGATGTGGAGGAGGTGGTCTGCGCCCCCTTCGCCGCCGGCCTCGCCTGCCTTGATGAGGATGAGGCGGAATTGGGCACCGTGATCATTGAGATGGGCGGCGGCACCACCTCACTCGCCATTTTTGCCGATGGCAACCTCGCCTATACCGCGCAACTGCCTATCGGCGGCTGGCAGGTGACCAATGATCTTGCCCGCGTGCTCTCCACCCCCATCGCCCATGCCGAGCGGCTGAAGACCATGCATGGCAGCGCGCTGGAGGGCGATGACCGCGGCGAGATGCTGCCCGTGCCGCAGGTGGGCGAGACGGAGGAGCATCTGGCCCGGGTGCCTCGGCGGATGATCACCTCCATCATCCGCCCGCGCGTTGAAGAGACTTTCGAAATCCTGCGTGACCGTCTGGAGAATGCCGCCCTGCCGCGTGATATGACGCGCCGCATCGTGCTGACGGGCGGCGCGAGCCAGCTGATCGGCGTGAGCGAACTCGCATCACGCGTGCTCGACAGGCCGATCGGCCAGATCCGCATTGCGCGCCCGCGCCAGGTGCGCGGCCTGCCGGAAACAGTTTCTTGCGCATCTTTTTCCACCACCATTGGCCTGATGCATTGGGCCGGCGGGCATGGCCGCCCTGTGATTGATCTGGGGCAGGCCCCGGCCGAGCAAGGAACCCTTCGCCGACTCGGAGAATTCCTCCGAAAGTGGTGGTGATGATCAAGGCGATGACATGGTCCACCGAAATCCTGTGGATAAGGTGGAAGACGGTGACATTCCCCCCCAAGGGGCAGACTCGACTCGCAGAAAAGCCGTAAACGAAGAACGTCGGAGAACCCCCATGACCCTGAACCTCACGCTGCCCGTTGCCCAGCACACGGATTTTTCCCCCCGCATCGCCGTGATCGGCGTGGGCGGCGGCGGAACCAATGCCGTCAACAATATGATTGCGCTGGGTTTGGAGGGCGTGGAATTCGTCGTCGCCA
>Ga0114972_10000749_pt1 | contig 24319 bp, 23 predicted proteins | sample M_140807_EF_Meta_FD_87354 | JGI IMG/M metagenome (GOLD analysis project Ga0114972, IMG submission 87354) | Freshwater microbial communities from Lake Montjoie, Canada to study carbon cycling - M_140807_EF_MetaG | ecosystem: Environmental > Aquatic > Freshwater > Lake | place: Lake Montjoie...
CCGTAGGGGCGACATCTCTGTAGAATCCCCACAGCCAAAAGAAATCGTAGCCCCGTAGGGGCGGCATCTCTGTAGAATCCCACAGCCAAAAGAAATCATAGCCTCGAAGGGGCGGCATCTCTGTAGAACCCCACAGCCAAAAGAAATCATAGCCCCGTAGGGGCGGCATCTCTGTAGAATCCCACAGCCAAAAGAAATCATAGCCCCGCAGGGGCGGCATCTCTGTAGAACCCCACAGCCAAAAGAAATCATAGCCCCGTAGGGGCGACATCTCTGTAGAATCCCCACAGCCAAAAGAAATCGTAGCCCCGTAGGGGCGGCATCTCTGTAGAATCCCACAGCCAAAAGAAATCATAGCCCCGTAGGGGCGACATCTCTGTAGAATCCCCACAGCCAAAAGAAATCGTAGCCCCGTAGGGGCGGCATCTTTGTAGCATTCAGGGGGGAAAGCCTCCGCTTCCTGTCGTGGGAATTCACGGATTTGAAATATCGTTCGATATGTCGCGTAGTCATCCGACCTGTATGATGCGCATATTGTTATTGCTGGCTTGGGGATGTGTTGCTCCATTGACTTCGTGGGCTGAAGAAGTGAAACCCGAGGTGAAAACCTCGGCGTGGAATGGCTACGAGCGTTTGGATTTCACTGTGGCCGGCAAAGCCGCGTTGCTGGTGAAGCCGAAGACTGCGGCTCCCGGAAAACCATGGATCTGGCGCACCGAGTTTTTCGGTCATGAACCGCAGGCCGACATCGCGTTGCTCGGGAAAGGATACCACGTGGCCTACATCGATCTGCAAAACCAATACGGTGCGCCGATTGCGATGAAGGGCATGGATGACTATCATGCGCACCTGACGGAAACATACGGCTTGTCCAAGAAAGCCGTGTTGGAAGGCATGAGCCGTGGTGGATTGTTTGCCTTCAACTGGGCGGCGCTGCGACCGCAGTTTGTCGCGGGCATTTACGCCGATGCCCCGGTGTGCGACTTCAAAAGCTGGCCCGGCGGCAAGGGCAAGGGGCCCGGGTCGCAAGGCGACTGGAGCAACCTGCTCAAGGTGTATGGCTTCACCGAGGAACAGGCGCTGGCCTATGACAAGAACCCGATCGACAATCTGGAGCCTCTGGCCAAAGCGAAAATCCCCGTGCTCGCGGTTATCGGCGATGCCGATGAAGTGGTGCCGGTTGCGGAAAACATCGACATTCTCGAAAAACGCTACCTCGCCCTCGGTGGCAAGATCACCGTGATTCGCAAACCCGGCTGCAAACATCATCCGCACAGCCTGCCCGACCCCGCGCCGATCGTCGATTTCGTAATCAACATCAAACCCTGACGCCACATGTTCCTTCGCTGCCTTGCTACTTTTTTTGCCCCAATATTTTTTGTTAGTGCGGCGGAGACCCTGCCATTTTATGATGTCAGCACCGCTCCCGGCGCGGGCAATTTCAACACCGATTGGAAAGGTTTTTCCAAACATTGGCAGCGTCGACAGCAGGATTTCGCGGCTAGCCGGGATGCGGAGAAAGGCGCCGTTTTTTTCCTCGGCGACTCGATCACCGAGAAGGCGGATTTGAAAAAATTGTTCCCCGGCGTGGCTGTCGCCAATCGCGGGATCTCCGGCGACACGACACGGGGCATGCTCTATCGGCTCGAAAACAACGTGCTCGACTGCGAACCCCGGGCGGTGGTTTTGCTCTGCGGCACCAATGACGTGATGCAACCGCAGGCGACGTCGGCTGGCACCGCGAAAGACGTGCGAAGCATGTGCACGAACATCCATGCGCGTTTCCCCAAGATCTCGGTTTTGGTTTTGAAAATCATGCCGAATGTCGAGACCGACAGAAAGGTGATCGAGGAATTCAACAAGGCGGTTGACAAGGAGCTTGCCGGGCTCGAATCCGTGACCCGCGTTGATACCTACGGCGCGTTTTTGAAAGCCGACGGCACAATCAACAATGCGGCCTTCGTGGACGGAGTTCACCTGAATGATGCAGGCTACGAGATCTATCGAAAAACACTTGCCCCGCTGTTGCCTTCTAACAAATAAATTCCGCCTGCAGCCGCGCTCCTCATTCCCAACGGTCATGAAACGTTTCCTTTCCTGCCTTCTCGCCTTCGGCATCGCGAATCTGCCAGCGGCCGAAAAACCCAACATCGTGGTCATTCTCGTCGATGACATGGGCTTTTCCGACATCGGCTGTTACGGATCGGAAATCCCCACGCCGAATCTCGACGGCCTGGCGAAAAACGGCCTGCGCTTCACCCAGTTCTACAACACCGGTCGCTGTTGTCCGACGCGTGCGTCGCTGCTGACCGGCCTCTATTCCCATCAGGCCGGGGTGGGGCACATGGTCGAGGACAACGACGTGCCGGGATACCGCGGCAGGCTGAACGACGAGTGCGCGACCATGGCGGAAAGGCTCTCGCCGGCGGGCTACTTTACCGCCATGGCCGGAAAATGGCATGTCGGCCAGAATCACGGCGTGACTCCCGCCAGTCGGGGTTTTGACCGCAGCCTCAACGCGCCAGAGGGTGGATTTTACTATGCCGGCAGTCCGCGCGCGTCACTTTTTCTCAACGGCGAGGCGCTGAAAAACGATGATGAACGACTGCCGAAAAACTGGTACTCCACGGACCTGTGGACCACTTTCGGATTGAAGTTCATCGATGAATCACTCACCGCAAAGAAGCCGTTTTTTCTTTATCTCGCCTACAACGCTCCGCACTTCCCGTTGCAGGCCCCTGCGGAGGAGATCGCGAAATTCCGCGGCAAGTACCGGCAGGGCTGGGACAAACTGCGCGTGCAACGTCATGCAAAACAAGTGGAGCTGGGCATCGTCGACAAGCAATGGCCGATGGCACCCCGGCCTGCGGAGATCCAGGACTGGGGCCGTTTGAGCGATCAGGAACAGGAACGCTTTGATTCGATCATGGCGGTGTACGCCGCCACGGTTTCCCGCATGGATCGCGCGATCGGCGATCTCCGGCAGGGCCTTGAAAAACGCGGCGTGCTCGACAACACACTCATCCTTTTCATGAGCGACAACGGCGGCAATGCGGAGGCCGGTCCGAAGGGGAGAACCGAGGGTGACCCCACCGAAGCCAAGTCGGATTGGTACTGTGGCGAAAGCTGGGCCTTCCTGCAAAACACGCCGTTCCGCCGATACAAACATTACAACCATGAAGGCGGCATCGCCACGCCGTTGATCGCCCACTGGCCCGCGGGCATCGCGGCGAAAAACGAATTGCGTGACCAGCCCTCGCATCTGATCGACATCATGAGCACCTGTCTGGATGTGGCTGCCGCGAAACCGCTGACGGAACTCAAGGGCAAGGCATTGATTCCGCTTGAGGGTCGCAGTCTGGTGCCGGCCTTTTCCAACAAACCCATCGAGCGCGACGCCCTGTTCTGGGAGCACGAAGGCAATGCGGCGGTGAGGGTCGGCGACATGAAACTGGTGCGCACGGGCCGCAACGGGGCGTGGGAACTTTACGATTTGAAAAAAGACCGGACCGAGCAAACCAACCTCGCGGCGTCACAGCCCGACCAGGTCGTGGATCTCGCCGCCCGCTGGGAGGCCTGGGCCTTGCGTGCCCACGTGAAACCGTATCCTGAAAGAAAACCAGGCGGGAAAAAGAAGGGCGGCTGATCCCGAATTTTTCACGTCGCCAAAGTCCTCAATTTGAGTCATATCCATTGCATGCGATTTTTTTCTTTGACCAAGGCGACCGTTTTCCCACTCGCGTGCCTCTTGCTGGCAGCGAATGCCACCTTTGCCGAGGATGATACCATCCGACGGCTGTTGTATGTTTCGTCGCCCGACGCGGCGCAGACCGATGGCCGCTCCGGCAAGGGACTGATGGTTTTCGATATCGACAACGGCCACAAGTTTGTCCGGCGGATCGACATCGCGACATTCGGCGAAGGTCTGCGCGGATTGACCGGCAGTTTGGCCAGCAAGTGTCTGTATTTTTCCACAACCTCGTTCGGGCTGGGCTGTTTTGATCTCGAAACCGACAAGGTGCTGTGGGAGAAAAAATTCACCGCCGGATGCGACCGTTCCTGTGTGTCGCTGGATGGCAAGCGGATCTACGCGCCGACCGGCTGGTGGACCGCGAATGACGAGGGCGGATTCCTCGTGGTGGATGCGCACGATGGCACATTGTTGAAACGAATCAACGTCGGACCGAAGGCGCACAACAGCATCGCGACGCTCGACGGGAAATACATCATGCTCGGCACCGACAACAAGTTGACCATCTTCGATGCCCGCGATGATTCGGTGATCCATTCCATTTCCCCCGTGGGAGAAGTCGGAGTATTTCCGTTCACCGTCGATCATGCGGGCAAATTCGCCTACGTTTGTCTCGGCGCGCATGTCGGTTTTGACATCGTGGATGTGCCGACAGGAAAATTAACGGGGCGGGTGATGGCGGGTCCGCAGCCGATCGCCCACCGCACGCATGGCGTTGCTTTGACACCGGACGAAAGCGAATTGTGGATCAGCGATGAGGACGGCAGGAAACTGTTTGTCTTCGACGCCACCCGTCAGCCGCCGGAACAAAAAACCAGCGTCGACCTGAGCGTCGGCGGCCACGGCTGGGTGACATTCAGCATGGACGGTCGTTTCGCCTATTGCCACACGCCCGACATCTTTGACGCGAAAACCAAACAAAAAATCGGCGAGTTCAAGGATGAGCATGGTGCGTTGGTCAGCAGTTCCAAATTCATCGAAGTCCACACCCGCAATGGCAAGGTCGTCGCTGTCGGCAGCGAATTCGGTCTGGGGCGGAAATAGTTCCCGGCGGGGAACTTCCGGCGACGATTCGAACCGATCCGTGTTTTGTTATTTTGAAAGATCGAAAAAATGTTAGACAAGCCGGTTGTTGGCATCATGCAAAGTCGTATCTTTCCGGATCATTCCTTGCGAGTCGGATAGGATCTCATCTCATGAGTGCACGTCACATCAGAAAGGCAGAGCCAATACGGAAAAAAATCGTGCGTGTTGGATGACTGGCCCGGGCAATCTTTTGCGGGCGACATGGTCAAGGCACTGGCAAAAAGCCTTGATGTCGGCTCCGCTGGATTCACGAACCCCAACTGAAGCGCTCGGGGATCCACACATAGGAATCCTTCACCGGCTCGGCGAGATGACCGATGCCGGGCCAGGGCAGGTGGAATCCATAGAGACGCGTTTTTTCGGCAATGGCCTGAGCATAGACTTTTTTCCGGGTGACCACGGCGAGTTCTGGATCGTGATCGAAGGCGATCGTCCAGTTGGGATTTTTGAACATCAACAGGTGGTGATGCGCCAGGTCGACGATGTGCAGCATCGATTCGCCTTTGGAGCTGATTCGGAAAATCGCATGCCCGGCCGTGTGTCCCGGCGCGGCCTCGACCACGATGTCGCCATTCCACAGCGACGCGCCATGTTTCAATGCTTTGCTGACCGGCTTGAGAATATCGAAACGGCGGCGGTTGTCCTTGATCAAGCCCGGTAGCTCGCCCTTGTCGCGTTTGGACTTGGAAAAATCAGGCTCCTTCGTATACCAGAAATCCAGTTCATCCTGCAATACGTAAAATTCCGCGTTGGGAAATGTGATCGCGTCGTCGGTCACGAATCCACCGATGTGATCGCCGTGGGCGTGGCTGAGAAAAGCCGCCGTGACATCGGATTTCTTGATGCCGATTGTTTCCAGGGCGGGAAAAAACCAGCCGAAGTTGTTGTTGGTCACTTTGCCGAATCCCGCATCGAAAATCGCGACTTCCTTGCCCTTGCGCAACACCAGGCAATTCACGTAGAGCGGAATGCCATCGAGCCTTTCGAAGTTCCCGGTCATTTCCTCCTTCATCAATCCGCGGTCGCTCTCCGGATGCATCAGGTTGAGTGACTGTTTGATCAGCGCGTGGCCGTCGCTGATCGAAAACGCTTCGATATCGCCGATTTGAAATCGATAGATGTTCGGATTCCGAAAGGGTTCGACAGCGGTTCCCGGCTTTTCCTCAGCTGGGGCGGAACCGAGTTGTGAAAGCAGCGCTGCGGAACTGGCCAGAAACGTGCGACGGGACCATGAGGGTTCGGACATGGCTTCACCATAATTTCTTTTCCCTGACTGGCAAGCCGCCATTCCAAAAAAATCCGCGAATTCCAATGGCGATGTTGTCGTTCGCCGCTAGAGTGTCCGTCGTGAAAGGCACGCACGAAACCTGGTTGGGGTATATTTTCTGGATTCTTGGGTTCACCGGGTTGCACCGGTTTTACTTCGGCAAAAAAATCAGCGGGGCGATCTGGTTTGTGACCCTCGGCGTTTGCGGCATCGGCTGGCTGGTGGATCTCTTTCTGATTCCGAGGATGCGGCGCGAGGCGGATGCCCGGTATCGTCAGGGCGGCAAGGATTTCACGCTCGGCTGGTTGTTGCAGGCATTTCTCGGAGTTTTCGGACTGCATCGCTTCTATCTCGGCAAATGGGTCACGGGGCTGGTCTGGTTGCTCACTGGCGGACTGTTGGGGGTCGGCTGGATTTATGATTTCTTCACCCTGAACGAACAGTTGGAGTCGGCGTGAAAAACGTCCGCGTTCCGTGATTGCCATCCGTCTGTATTGACGCTAGAGTCACCGCCTGTGCAGGTCATGAGAAAAACCGCTGCTATTGCCGCAATCGGATTGGGTTTGTGGATTTCCGCCCACGGACAGGAGCCTGCCGCATCGACAGCGGACCCGTCGAGCAGCGACGCTTCGGTGAAGGGACTGAAAAACGCACGGGTGATCACCCTGGCGATCCCCGCCCCGCGTGGCCAGATTCTCGATCGCGAAGGCGAGCCTTTCGCCCAGAACCGTGTGACCTATCAGGTGGCCCTGCAATATCCGCAGTTCGAAAATGTCGGCAAGGAATTTGTCATCGAATGGGGGCGCAAAAGGCAACAGGAACTGAAACTGCTGCTGCCGAAATGCTGGGAAAAGAGCGACGAGGAACTTTGGGCCCACTATCAGGACCGCCGCTGGCTGCCTTTGTATCTATCCGGCTTCATCGGTGGCACCCATGCTGCGGAACTGTCGAAAAAGCTCGGCGACCGCACCGACCTCGCGCTGCTGCCGGTGTATTCCCGTCATTACCCCTGTGGCAGTGTCGCGGCCCATGTCATCGGCTACACCGGCAGCGCGGGAAAACTTCCCAGCGGACCGATCAATTTCAATGATCCGCTCTGGGAAATGACCGAGGGCAAATCCGGACTGGAGATGCTCTATGACAAACAGTTGTCCGGAACGCCGGGCATGAAACGCATTCTCTACAACAACGAAGGCGTGAAACTGCAGGAGGAAATCGTCAAACGCCCGCAGGCCGGCGGCAATGTCGTCACCACCCTGAACATGCGCTGGCAGCAGCGCGCGGAAACCGTTCTCCGCGAGGGATGCCAGCGCGGGGCTTTTGTTGTGCTCGATGTCACCACCGGCGAGGTGCTGGTCATGGCCTCGCGACCGAGTTTTGATCTAACGGAATTTGTCGGTGGCATCAGTGCGGCGCGCTTCAAGGAATTGAACGAGGACCCCGGCGCGCCGCTGTTCGCACGGGCCTTCGCCGCCCAATACCCGCCGGCATCGACCTTCAAGGCCGTAGTCGCTTTGGCCGCGCTGCACGACGAAACAATCACCGAGAAATCCACCATCTATGCGCCCGCCTTCCTGCAGTTTCCCGGCCACAAGATCCGCAACGCCTCGGGTCGGGCCGAAGGCAGCATCGCGGTGAAATACGCGCTCGCCCGATCCTGCAACACGTGGTTTGCCCAGGTGGGGATCGACTGCGGACCTAACAACTTCCTTGCCATGGCCCGCCGCCTCGGCTACGGCGAAAAATCCGGTCTGCCTCTGGTCGGCGAAGCCACCGGGCTGATCCCCACCAACGAGTGGATGCTGGCCAACCAAAAGCGCCGGTTCATGAACGGCGACAGCGCGAACATGGCGATCGGCCAGGGCGTGCTGCTGGCCACTCCGCTGCAGGTTGCCCAGGGCATGGCAGGCATCGGCAATGGCAAAGCGCTGCCCAAACTCCAACTCATCCGCCAGGTGCAGGACGGCAAGGGCCGCGTGGTGCAGCAATCGATCCCGGAAGTCCGCACCGATCTCGGGCTCGCGAAAAACGCCGCACTGGTTGTCCACAGAGGCATGCGCGATGTTGTCAATGAAAGCTACGGAACGGGCAAAAACGGCGCGCTCGGCTGGACGGTCATGTGCGGAAAAACCGGCACCGCCCAGTGGGGACCAGCTTCGAAAAACCAGCGCCTGGCTTGGTTCGCCGGTTTTTTTCCCTACGAAAACCCGCGCTTCGCCTACGCGGTCATCTATGAAGGCCGTCCGGGACAGACGATCAGCGGCGGACGAATGGCGGCTCCAATGGTGAGTGCCTTTTTCAACCCGCTGCGCAAGGAAATTGAGACGATCATTGCGGTGCCGAAAAAAGCGAAGGTGGTGATCGATGAGGAAAGCGGTGTGCCGAAGCCTCCCAGCGATTCGATTCGAGCGATTCCGGTGGCACCCGAGGACGATGACAGCGAGGGAGTTCCGCGCGCGCGGCCCGTTGCGCCCGAGGACGAGGAAGTCGCTGTCGTTCCCGAAGACAGTGAGGAAGAAATGAAAAAACCCGCGCCGGATGAGGCTAGCGAGGAAGAGGAGGAAAAGGCAATCCAGCGCGCCATCCCCGTGGACGATACCGAGGAAACCGGCGACGAAATCGAAATGACGCCGGGACAGTGATTATTCCCAGGGCAAACAATCGCAACCAAACCGTCGCATCGCTACCATGGCAATGAGTTCGATGATCGCGGAAATGTGGTGGCACCGGCATTGGTGGGCGATCCTCATGTGCATCCTGGTCATGCCGGTTTTCGCATCGGTCGTTTTCGCCCGATGGCTACGACGTCAGGAGGCGATGAATCTGGAAACCGGATCCAAATGCTGGGACGCCTTCACCAAGGTCGTGGGTGCTTTCACCGTGATCTTCTCCGGGGCGATGGTGTTTGGAAAATACATCGAACAACAGGAGGTGATGAATGCCGCGCAGTTGCAGCAGGGCATCCGCGAGATCAACCTCTAGCAGGCCGCTTTTCTTCGCCAGAAACTGGACTTCGACTCCGCCCGACACGAAAGAAAGCGCGCCTTGTTTGAAGAAACAAAAGTGCTTGTCGCCCACCTGGCCAAAACCGCGGAGCCGGATGCCAAATCGCTGGACCGCTTCGATCAGTTGTACCTTGGCGCTTTAATCGGAGTGGAAAAACTCAATGGCCCTGTCGAGGCTGCCATGGTCCGTTTTGAAAAAAAACTGCGGAAATCCGCCAGTGCTCCATCGGATGACCTTTACTCACTGTCGCTGCAACTTTCGACGGCCTGCGAACAGGAACTCAAGGAGTCGGAAGACGCCTTGCTGGCACAGCACGCGGCGATCGTCGCCTTGGTGACTTCGCAACCCAACAACGATCGCCCTGCGAAGTAGCACCGGAGTCGCGCGCAACAGCACTGCAATGCACGGCGATCAAGTTAGGGAAATGATTGACAAGGAATGTCGCAATCAAAAGGCAGGGAACGATCTCCGAGCGTTCCGGTGGGGGACGGTCGCGGATCACCCTAACGTGATTTACCTTCACCCCACGCTCTCGTTCGCCAACAAAGCGAGTGAAAAGGCAGGGAACGATCTCCGAGCGTTCCGGTGGGGGACGGTCGCGGATCACCCAAACCTGATCTACCTTCACCCCACACCCTCGTGCGCCAAAAAAACGCCGATGTGTCAGGAAGGATGATGACCCGTCAAGCATCCTGCCCCCACCGGATCGCTAGGGACAGCGATCCCTGCCTTTGAGCATCTCCCTGGCTTGATCGCCGTGCACTGCAATGGCCGATATGCAAATTGACACCCGTTGCCTCAACGCATAGCCTCACCTGCCTATCAAGTTGCAACACGCAAGCCATGAAACGATTCAAACTCTTTACCGCTGTCTCCATTTCCGCTTTGCTCGCCGGCATCGCATCGCCGTTGCTGGCTCAAGTCGCCTATGAGAATGGCCAGCCGTGGAACCAGCGCGCCGATTCCGGGCCCGATGCGGAAGTGCCGGGCTGGTATTATAATTTGGGCCTCACCGGCATTCGCGCGGAGTTGGTGGCCAAGGAACCCAAAGCATTGCTGGTGAAACATGTCTTCGCCAGGACGCCGGCGCACGGTGTCGTCAAGCTCAATGATCTGATTGTCGGAGCAGCCGGCAAGATGTTCCAACATCCGCATCGCAATGGCTACGGCATGGAAATTTTCGGCGCGGACGGACCGGTCGCGGAGCTGGCGGAGGCTCTGGAAGCCTGCCAGGGACCTTCCGGCACAGGACTGCTCGTATTGACGTTGGAGCGCGACAAAAAGAAAATCGAAGTGGAACTGAAAATCGGAAACAAGTACGGCGCTTATGCCGCCACCTACCCGGCCCATTGTCCCAAGTCGGACAAAATTCTCAAGGAGTTGCTCGAATACGTTGCCAAGCAGCAAAACGAAGACGGTTCCTTTGGCGATCCGGTGCACGATACTTTTTCGGCCCTGGCCATGCTGGCGAGCGGCGAGGAGCGCTACCGGGCGGATGTCGAACGCAACTTGCGCCATCTTTGCAAATCCATTGACGAGACCGGGAAGAACGACAGGAAGTATGGTCTGATCAACTGGACCTACATGGGCGCGGCGATCGTGCTCAGCGAGTACTATCTAGCGACCAGGAAATCATGGGTGCTGCCGGAGTTGGAAAAAATCCTCGCGCTGCTCAACGAGGGACAGTACCTCGACATGTCGCAGATTGATCCGAAGTCGAAGAAATCGCATCCGGACAGCTATCCCAAAGGTCCACAGCAGGCTCATGGCGGCTGGGGCCACAATCCGGGTTTCGAGGGCTATGGCCCGATCGCGATGATCACCGCTCAAGGCGCGCTCGCCTACTCCTTGATGCAGCGCTGCGGCATCAAGATCGATCGCAGCCGTCACGAAGCGGCATACAAATTTCTCAAAAGAGGTACAGGGAAAAACGGCTACATGTGGTACGCTGACGAACCCGGCGGGGGACCGGATGACTGGGCGGACATGGGCCGGACAGGTGCGGCTGGCATTGCCAATTTCCTCAGCCCGTATAGCGACAACGAATACCGCAGGCAGGCCCTGATGCATTCCCGCGTCATCGGCGATCATCCGCAAAGTTTTCCCGACACGCACGGCTCGCCGATCATGGGCATGGCCTACACAGCGCTTGCCGCGAATATCGAACCTGACAACTTTCGCAAGCTGATGGATGCCAACCGCTGGTGGTTCACGATGGCGCAATGCAACGACGGCACATTTTACTACCAGCCGAATCGTGACAACGCAGGGTATGGGTCGGACGCCCGAATGACCGCCTCGTGCGTGGTGGCGTTCATCTACAGCATCCCGAAGCGGAACCTGGTAATCACCGGCAGGGACGTTCCTCCGGCCAAATGAGCCACTTTGATAGAATCTTCCCGCTGATGACTTTTGTCCGCACCGCGGGTCAGGAAAACCACCACAGCCATTCATGAAAGCATTTCCCACAATCGGCACGGCCTGGCTGTTCACTTTGAGTCAGTGTTTCTTTGCTGGGGCAACGCCGAACATCGCTCCTCAGGGTGAGGAGTTGCTGGTGATCGACAACGGTGCGGTGAAAGTCGGCATCGACCGTGCCAAAGGCGCCTCGATCACCTGGCTTTCCTGGACAGCATACCCGAAAAACATCGTGAATATCGCCGATCCCGGTCGACTCATCCAGCAGTCCTACTATGCCGGTGCCAGACTGGATCGATCCGCCGACGGTCAGAGCAAGGACTGGAAACCCTGGCCGTGGAATCCCATTCAAGGCGGCGGAGTGTCATCGTGGGCCCGTGTCAATGAGTTCAAACGCATTGATGAAAAAACGCTTTTTGGAGAAACGATCCCCAAACTCTGGGACATGCCTGATGAGAACGCCACCGCACTGATGCGCCAATGGACGGGCTTCGAACCCTCCATGCCGAATGTGGTCACGGTGCGTTGCGAACTCGTCTGCAGTCGCACGGAGTCCGATCGATGGGGACCGGCCCGACCCGCCCATCAGGAGATTCCCGCCTGCTACTTCACGCGCAATTTCAGCACCGTGAAGAGCTATCTGGGCGACGGAAAATGGCGCGACGAAGTCCAGGCACCAGGACCGCCTTGGGGTCGGGTGATTCCGCCCCGCAAGGCGCTCGCCTGCTTTGAGGCAAATGGACAAGGCATCGCGGTCTTCAGCCCCACCGCCACCATTCACTGGAATTTCGGGCCTCATGGCGCCGGCTCGAGCGATGATCCGAAATCCGCGCCCTGCATGCACATGGCTCCCCTCGACCTCGTCAGTCTCGGTCCACGATCCACCTATTCTTACCGCTACTGGATGGTAGTCGGCACCGGGGCGGAAATTTCCGCGCGCCTGGAACTGCTCTGGCAAAAATATTCCGCGGAACGTGCCTTGTTACACGAGCCCGGGTAGCATCCCGCTCCTTCGCTATTCTCCGGCAATTTCCTAACATAAACAACATCCCGATGAAACCCGGCATGACCCCGGGTACCGACGGGAACCGCGAAAAGCTTCTTAGCTCGCATGGAATCATGTGCGATGGCTGCTTCTGATTTCCCAGGCCGGGAAGAGGGCTCGGGACCCAGTACCGTTGCGATCAAATTTTTTCATGCGTTTCGAGATATTTTGGCACGTCACGCGCTTATACCATCCCAGCAGCAATCGGTTTTTTGGGTTTTCCTTTTGCAGCAACGAAATACACATGACGGGCTGGTGTGCGAACATCAGCCCGTTTTGTTCCTGAGTGACTCCCTGTCATGGCTGGCGCGGGATTGGCTTCAACCGATGCGTTCTTTTGATTTTTGCGTTTTCCTTGAGTTGCCCGAGGGGTGGCGAGTCGATCAATGATCAAGGGTTCGACGCCCACTTTTTCACAACAGCCAAACGCCGAGGATTTCGCCTCGCTCCATCCGTGTGGTGGATTTTTTGACTCGTCCGACGGTGAAAACGCGGTTGTTCCATTCGCACCAGTAGGCTCCTCCCGGTGGCATGAAGGAACCGGAATTGATGACCAATAGCTTGTCGTCATCCCAGATGCCGCAGCGGTGGAAATGGCCACAGAGGATGATTTCGCAGTCGGGGAAGTAGCGTCTGGCAAAGATCCGCGTTTGTTTCACCATCGTCATCCAGGCGATGAGCATGCGCAGTCCTCTTCCCGGCGGCATGACCGCGTCCCAGGCGCGCATCCAGATTTTGCGGCTGTGCGGATAGTGCGGTGGAATCAACAGGCGGGCGATTTCACGACCCAGTTGCAGGCGGTCATCGATATGGCTGGCCGAATGTCGCGACCACAGTTGGGCGACCTCGCTTTGTTTCTTCATTGCCATGCGACTCCATGGCGCGCCATCCTGGAAGACGCAGTCGCCGTGGGTGACGACAATTTTCCCCTCCGCCAGCAGTGCATATCCCTGCGAACCGGAACCGGGATCGTGGTTCCCAGGCAGCATCAGAATCTCGACACCCAGACGGGCGCAGAGCTGCTGCAACTGATCCAGCAACTGCTTTCCCTGCTCTTGGAATTCGCGCGCCAGCTCCTGCCAGGTGTCGCCATTCAACAACAGCGTGCCGGCACCCCTGATCAAGGGTTCGAGCACCGACACATCATCGATGATCGAGGCCTTGTGGCCAAGATGGAGATCGGACAGGATCAATACCGGCTCTTTCATGACTTGCCACGCTGCCTAACAGCCTCGTAAAGACAAACTCCGGTGGCGACGGAAACGTTGAGACATTCCACTCTTCCCGACATCGGCAGCTTGCAGAGGAAATCGCAGTTTTCCTCGGTCAAGCGACGCATGCCCTTGCCTTCGGCGCCCATGACGATGGCGACCGGTCCTTTCAAGTCCATGTCGTAAACGCTTTTTTCGCACTTGTCGGAGGTGCCGACGATCCACACGCCGGCTTCCTTGAGTTTTTCCATGCAGCGCGCCAGGTTGGTGACCTGGAAAAATGGCACCCAGTCCGCCGCACCGGTGGAAACCCGACGCACGGTTTCGGTGATCGACGCGGCTTTGTCCTTGGGTGCGATGACGGCCGTCACGCCCGCGGCATCGGCGGTGCGCAAAATCGCGCCGAGATTGTGCACGTCCTGAATGCAATCGAGGATCAGCACCAGAGGATGTTTCACGCTTGGCAGAAGATCCCAGATGTCGTCTTCATTGCGGGAGGGCACGGCTTCCCCTTCCGGCGCCGGATTCCGCACATGACGGTTCTCCCGGGCCGCATCATCGCGGTCGCGCGGTTTTTTCCGAAAATTCTTCACGGCGCAAGACTGCGGAAAATTTCGGCAAATTGCAACATCTTGCTCGGATGGCGGCAATGCTTTGGCAGGGCGGGCGTTTTCACAGCGATGAAAATTCGCCAGGACTTGATAACAGCTTGTCGCTGTGCCTCAGAGTGCTATGATCCCTCTGATGCAGCCGGATTTACGAATTGGAATCGCCCAGATCAATGGCATCGTCGGCGACTTCCCGGGCAATGTGAAAAAAATCCTCGCCGCCTATCGCTCATGCCTCGATCAGGGAGCCGATCTGGTGCTGACTCCGGAAATGTCCCTGGTCGGTTACCCGCCGCGCGACCTGGTCCACAAGTCACAGTTCGTGCCGAAGTGCCTGCAGGCTCTGGATTATCTCTGCGGTGAAATCAACAAGGTGCCGCTGTTGGTTGGCTACATCGATCACTACTCCGGTTCGGCTCCGGGTCGGCCATTCCGCAATGCGGTGGCGTGGTTGGAAAACCAGGCCATCCAACACAAAATCTGGAAGACCTTGATGCCGACCTATGATGTGTTCGACGAACTGCGTTACTTCGAGCCGGGCGAGTCCTGTCAGCCGATAGTCTGGAAAGGCCTGCGCATCGGCGTGACCATCTGCGAGGACATCTGGAACGAGGAATTCCTGCCGCGTCCCTTGTATGATCGCGATCCCGTGGCGGAACTGCACGACAGCGGCATCGATCTGCTGCTCAACCTCAGCGCTTCGCCCTTCCATGCCGGCAAACCGGCGGTCCGCAGGAAATTGTTAGAGAGTGTCGCGGCGGAAATCCAGGCGCCGGTGGTGTATTGCAATGCGGTGGGAGGCAACGATGAGTTGTTGTTCGACGGTCATTCGGTTTTCGCAATGCCCGACCAGGGAATCGTTCTGCAAATGAATGGCTTCGTCGAAGAAACAACGACCGTGGATCTGCGGCAGAGCGCCGGTGCGGTTCACGAGCTTGGTGAAGCGGAACAACTTTATCGCGCGCTGGTCATGGGCTTGCGCGACTACGCGTACAAGTGCGGCTTCGCCAGTGCCTGTCTCGGACTCAGCGGTGGCATCGACAGCGCTTTGACCGCCGTGATCGCCGCGGAGGCCCTCGGTGCGGAGAATGTTCACGGGCTGACAATGCCGGGACCGTTTTCTTCCGGTGGCAGCGTCGACGATTCATTCCGATTGGCGAAGCAGTTGGGGATAGGCTGTACCGAAGTTCCCATTACCGACGCGTTTGCTGCGGTGAAAGACTCCCTGGCACCGCTGTTTGCAGGTCGGAAAGAAGATGTCACGGAGGAAAACATGCAGGCGCGCATCCGCGGACTATTTCTGATGTCGTTATCTAACAAATTCGGACACCTGTTGCTGACCACCGGAAACAAAAGCGAACTCGCGGTGGGGTATTGCACGATTTATGGCGACATGTGCGGCGGACTCGCGGTGATTTCCGACCTGCCGAAAACCATGGTTTATGATGTCGCCCGCTGGATCAACCGCGATCGGGAGATCATTCCGTGGAACACGATGGAAAAAGCCCCGAGCGCCGAACTGCGGCCCGACCAGAAGGACCAGGACACACTGCCGCCCTACGATGTGCTCGATGCGGTGCTGCATCTGCTGGTCGAGCGCCAGTTGTCGACCGATGAAGTCATCGCCGCCGGATATGACGAAACAATGGTCCGCTGGGTGCAGCGCAGGATCGACCTCAACGAGTGGAAACGCCAGCAGGCGGCACCGGGGCTGCGGGTCACCAGCAAGGCGTTTGGCATCGGTCGGCGCATGCCCATTGTACAACGGTTCCAGGGCTGATGGGGCAATCGACGAACAAGAATTTCCCGCTACTCATGAAGGAACCAACTTTGCTCGATCAACGGCGGCGTCCGCTGCGGGATCTGCGCATTTCTCTAACGGATCGTTGCAATCTCCGCTGCGGTTATTGCATGCCCAGGGAGGTTTACGGCGATTCTTATCCGTTCCTGGCTCCGCAGCACCTGATGAGCTTCGAGGAGATCGCCCGCCTCGCGCGGTTGTTTGTGATGTTGGGTGTGAAAAAAATCCGCCTGACCGGAGGCGAGCCGTTGATGAGGAGTGGCGTCGACGACCTCGTGGCCATGCTGGCCGCGCTTCGCGGGATTGAAGATCTGGCCATGACCATCAACGGCATCATGCTTGGCCACTACGGCGAACGATTGGCCCTGGCGGGATTGAACCGGGTGACCGTGAGCCTCGATGCCGTCGATGAAGAGGTTTTCGCCACCATGAGCGGCACCGGTGCCAAGGTCTCGCGAGTGATCGATGGCATCCGCGCGGCCCTGCTTTACGGTCTGCCGGTCAAGGTGAATGCGGTGATCATTCGCGGAAAAAATGAATCGCAAATCCTGCCGCTGGTGCGCCTTGCGCTGGCGGAGGGCTTTTCGATCCGATTCATCGAATACATGGATGTCGGTGAAACCAATCATTGGCGCGGCGAGGACGTGGTGAGCGGCGCGGAGATCCACGACATCATTCATGCGGTCTATCCTCTCGAACCGCTCGCCGCCGAGGTGCCGGGCGAGGTGGCGAAACGTCACAGGATCGTGGGCAGCACCGTGCAGGTCGGTTTGATCACTTCGGTCACGAAACCATTTTGCGCGGACTGCAACCGGGCGCGATTGTCGTCGGACGGCAGGTTGTTCACCTGCTTGTTTGCCGGGCAGGGGACCGACATGCTCGGGCCGATGCGCGACGGGGCGAGCGACCAGGAAATGTTGGAAAAAATCGCCGCCGTGTGGTTGCCTCGCAATGACCGATATTCGGAATTGCGCGGACGGGCGAGCGGCAAAAAAGCGGAGATGAGCTACCTTGGCGGATGAAACACAACATCAACATTCACGGGCTCTACATTTCCCCTGGCCATGCCTTTTACGGTCGGCACGGAATGGAGCCACTGCCCCACGAGATGGTGGCCTGCGATGTACTCGACTGCGTTGCCGGCAGCGGCATCCGTGGCGACCGGTTCTTTGATTACAAACTCGACTTCAAAGGCCAAGTCACATTTTTCGACTGGGCGGTTCACGAGGAGGTTCTGAAAACCTTCGAGCTGACGAACAAGGCCGATGCCTATCGACGCAATGTGGTCATCGCGGGGGTCGATCTCAATTCATTGATCGGCCGCACATTCCAAATCGGCGATGTGGTTTTCATGGGCATCGAGCACTGCAAACCCTGCTATTGGATGGATCATGCTTGTGCGACCGGAGTCGAAGAGTTCCTGGCGGGCAAAGGCGGACTTCGTGCGAAGATCGTACAAAGCGGAGTGCTGCACCCGGGAGTCCAGACGCTGGATGTCTTGTGACGGGTGCGATTTTCGCCGCCTTCGTCCTTGTCAGGCTGCGCACGAGGCTTCACGTTGTTGTCATGTTCACCACATTGATCAGCCCCGCGCAAGCCGAGAGCATCATTGGTGAACATCTTGCCGTGACCTCCGACGAGATGATCGCCCTCGAACAGTCCTGGGGCAGGGTGCTGCGCGCGCCGGTTTTTGCGGACCGCGATTTTCCTCCGTTTCATCGGGCGACGATGGATGGGTATCTTTCCCGCGAACCGCTGAGAGCGGGCCAAACATACGAGGTGAGCGGCGCGCTGCTTGCCGGCCATTCCGTGATGCCGCTGCCATCGCAATGCCCTGTCGAGGTGGCAACCGGAGCATGTCTCAGCGATGCGGACGTTCACCTCGCTCCCTACGAATGGACTAACAAAAAATCGGATGGAAGGATCGAAGTCCTCCAATCAACCACGTCGGGCCAGTTCATTCACACACGAGGGGCCGATGCCGCAAGGGGTGATGTGTTGCTGGCAACGGGCCAGTTGATGGGCGCCGGTGAAATCGCGATTGCCGCCAGCGCGGGCGCGTCGAATCTTTACGTGGCTGCCAAAGTCCGCATCGCTTTGCTGACCACCGGCAACGAGGTGGTGCCACATGAAACCATGCCGGAGCCGTGGCAGATTCGCGGCAGCCACGCGCCGATGTTGCGGGCGATCCTTCACGCGGGTTCCTATCAAAACATCACCAGCCGTCACGTGGGGGATGACTTGCAGGAAACCATCAACGCACTGGTGGAACTGAGCGGACTCGCGGATGTCATCCTCATCACCGGCGGCATTTCCGCGGGTGCAAGGGATTTCGTCCGCGAAGCGGCATGCTCGCTGTGGGGTGCCCCGCTGTTTCACGGGATCGCGCAGAAACCGGGCAAACCGATGGCCTTCTGGAACGGCCCGCCGGCCGTTTTCGCGCTGCCGGGAAACCCTCTTTCCGTGCTCGCCACTTTTTCGCGCTATGTGATTCCCGCCCTCTGCCGGATGGAGGGACGCGAATGTCGAACGCACTTTCTAACAATTTCCAGCACGCAGTCCGCCCACGACCATCTGGCCTTGTTGTTTCCCGTGAAAACAGCGGACGGCGCCTGTCAGATCTTTTCCAACTCCGGCAATCTCATCGCCGCCCGCGGGGCTTGCGGGGTTGTTGAAATCCCCCCGCGGAGTGCTATGATGCCGCCATCGCCGGCTCGCGCGTTTTATCCCTATCAATTTTCCAGCCCATGAGCACACACGTCAATCAACAGAACATCGCCTCGATGGTGGATATTTCCGAGAAATCCGCAACGGTGCGCACTGCTGTCGCCGCCGCAGCCGTTTCAGTGAGCCCGCAAATTTCTTCGATGCTGAGCGGCGGTGAAATCCAGAGCAAAAAAGGTCCGGTGTTCCAGACCGCGGTGCTCGCCGGCACCATGGGGGCGAAGGAAACCTCGCGTCTGATCCCGCTGTGCCATCCGCTGCCGCTGGAGGATTGCCAGCTTGAAATCACTCTGCGCGGACAGGTCATCGAAATCCTCTGCACTTGCAAAACGACGGGAAAAACCGGCGTGGAAATGGAGGCGCTGACCGGCGCCAGCGTCGCCGCGTTGACGATTTATGACATGTGCAAGTCATTGGATCCGGCGATTGAAATCGGCGGCATCCGACTGCTGAAAAAAACCGGCGGCAAATCCGACTTCAACGCCGCCCGATGAAAATCATCCTCCTCAGCGGTGGGAAAAGCCAGCGCATGGGCCGCAACAAACTGCTGTTGCGGCGGCCCGATGGCAGGACGGTGGTCGGGGCGATCATCGATCACGCGCGCACGCTCGGGCACGAGATGTATCTTTCCGTGCGCGACGCCGCGCAACCCGCCGATGCCGATCTGCCGCTGTTGCCCGACCGGATTCCCGGTGCCGGCCCGCTCGGTGCGCTGCACGCGGCATTGGCCACATTCGCGGAACCAATCCTTCTCCTCGCCGGAGATCTTGCTTTGCTGGATGCGGGCACGCTGCGTCAGTTGATCGACGCGCACTCGCCTGCTTTTCATGCCACATGTTTCGCCAACCGGCTCGATCAGCAGCCCGAGCCCTTGTGTGCGGTGTACGAACCAGCGTGTCTGCCTATGCTGGAGGAGTTTCTAACGCAAAACCGCCACTGCGCCCGCGGCTTCCTGCAACAACTCGATGCAAACGTGCTCCCGCTGTTGAATCCGGTCGCGCTCGACAACGTCAATACCGAGGATGACTGGCGCGAAGCCTGTGCGAAAATGCAATCCGGCATCCGTGGCTGTGACGTGACAATCCACTATCATGCCATGTTGCGTGAGGCACGTGGCGTGGCCGGGGAAAATTACCACACCTATGCCCGCACCGCCGCCGGGTTGTATGCCGAGCTGCAGTTTCAATACCGGCTGCCGCTGCAGCGCGCCGACCTGCGCCTCGCGAAAAACCAGGAATTCACCGGCTGGGATTGCGATGTCGCGGCGGGCGACGAATTCATTTTCCTGCAACCCTTTTCCGGCGGCTGATCGATGAACCCCTTCACTCTAACAAACGAGACAATCGACTCCGCCGCATTGATGCAGGCGGTGGCGGATGATCGTGCCGGGGCCTGCGTCTCGTTCGAAGGTCGGGTGAGAAACCATCACGCCGGCAAAGTGGTGACCGCACTTGAATACGAAGCGGCCGAATTTCTCGCCTGCAACGAGGGGAGGAAAATTCTCGCCGAAGCGGTGGAACGCTTTGCCTTGTATCATGCCGTCGCCCGGCATCGATTGGGCAAACTGGCTGTCGGAGAGATTGCCGTCGCGGTGTTTGTCAGCAGCGCCCATCGCCGCCAGGCCTTCGAGGGCTGTGAATTCATCATCGATGAAATCAAAGCGCGGATTCCGATTTGGAAAAAGGAGTATTATCCTGATGAACCCGCGCAGTGGGTGTTGTGCAGCCATGACGGAGCTGACGGATCACACGCGGGCGATCATCGCCACAAGTAGGATCGTTTGCTCGCCAGTTCCTTGTTGTTTCTCTTCGCCGAAATCCGCCAGGCCAGCACTCGGCCTTTTTTTTGATAGTCGCGCCCCACAACGCTGAAATACGCTTCGAACTGCCCTTTGTGGCAGTTTCCTTTCTGCTCCATCGTTTTCACCTTGCTGCCGCTGGCGGCCTGCAGGTACTCGAACACCACCTGCACCGGTTGCTGCGATTGCGCCTGCTCTCTCCAAATGACGTGATAGTACTGGCCGATTTTTTCTTTCCGCTCCTCCATCGTCACCGCGCCGTGAAGCATGCGCTGCACTTCGCCACGCACCATCAGGTCGTCGTCCTCGTCAAACATGTCCTCGCGCAGATGATATTGTTTCACGGTCAGACCGTCCTTTACGGTCACGCAGGAAATCATCGGCAGGCAGAGAAGAAGGAGCAATGGTTTCATTTCCACAACAGCCTTGCCCATTCACCGACAAAGCTCAAATCAGAAATGACAATTTCTCACGGGCTCTGCTGGAGCTCGCGGCGGATCAGGTCGAGCACCGATTGACTGACGGCTTTTTTGAAGCCATTGCGATCGCGGCGATGGAAGACTTTCTCCGCCACTGTCGGGCATCCCCGGCGCGCCAGGGCCAGCCATGCGGTGCCGACAGGTTTTTCCAATGTCCCGCCACCAGGGCCGGCGATGCCTGTGACGGCAGCGGCGACATCGGCTCCGGAGACCCGCAGCGCACCCTCGGCCATCTGCCGCGCCACTGCTTCGCTGACCGCCCCGTGTTCCTTCAATACCTCTTCCACCACTCCCAGCAGACTGGTTTTTGCCTGATTCGAATAGGTGATGAAGCCGTGGGTGAAGGATTCGCTCGAACCCGGAACGTCGGTGATGCGCGAACAGACGAGCCCGCCGGTGCAGCTTTCTGCCAGGGCCAGGGATAGTCCCTTTTCCTGCAACAACCGCAACACGGTGGCTTCCAACGATGTGCCGTCATCACTGATCAAACACGGGGCGAAGGCCTTCATGGCGATCGCGCGTCCTTTGTCGATCGCTTCGCTCGCACCGATCAAACGCAGATCGACTTCGGAAATGCGCGCGCAGTACCCGTATTCCAGGCCTTCCACCGCAGCGAGTTCGGCATCGATGCCCTGGTGGAAATCGCTTTCGCCGATGCCGGTGAATTTCAGTTCCCTCATTTCGCGCGATGCTTCGACGCCGGCCAGCGCCCGCAGTCGCGGTTCCACTTCCGCAAAAAACATCGGATAGAGTTCGCGCGGTGGTCCCGGCAACAGGAAGATCGCGCAGGGCCGGATCGCATTCATCCGCGGCGGCACATAAACACCGGGTGCGGTGCCGTTGTGATTGGGAAGGATGTCCGCGCCGATGGGAGCGTATGCCTGCTTGCGGTTGGCCGCCGCCATCGTTTTGTTGCGCGTGGCGAAAAACTCCTCGATGGATCGCATCGCCGCCTCGTCTTCGATCAAGTCCAGACCCAACACCCGGGCGGTGGCCTCGCGGGTCAAGTCGTCGCTTGTCGGTCCGAGACCGCCGGTGACGAGGATCACATCACTGCGGCGGATGGATTCCTCCAATGCCTGTTCAATCGCATCGCCATCCGGCACGGTCGTCTGCCGCGCCACCCGCAGGCCGAGCCGGAACAATTCACGCCCAAACCACCCGCCGTGGGTGTTCTGGGTGTTGCCTAACAATAATTCGGTGCCGGTGTTGATGATTTCGAGATGCACGCCGCCTACCAAACACGGGAAAGGCGATCATGCAAATGAAATGCAGCGCCGGGATCAAATTGAAAAGCGGTCTTCCGCCGGCGAAGCGCCCATGAGGCATGTCGACGCCTGATTCGCGGCGAGATGGGTCAGGCAGTGATAGACGTCCTCGGCATCGGCTTGCAAGGTCGCGGCGATTTCCTCCGCAGTTTGCGGTGACGATGTCAATGATCCGCGCACGGCATTGAGGATATCCAGGAATGTGGCGGCGGCTTTTTTCCCTGCCTCCACGCCCGGTTGATGATAGGCGTTGATGTTGACCAGCGAGGCATAGAACGAAACCGCGCGTTCGTAGAGTGCGATCAACACACCCACATGAAACGGCGTGACTTCGGGAAGCGACAGCGTGATCGAATGACGGCCCGATTGATAGAGCGCGCTGCGGGTGCCACGAAGAAAACCTTGCAGGAAATCAGCACAGGTATTGCCGGGCTCCACCTCGATGCTGGCACCGTCGCGACCTTTGCGGACTTCGATGAAGGTGGCGAAAAAATTGGCCACGCCGTCGCGCAGTTGTTGCACATAGGCATGCTGATCGGTCGACCCCTTGTTGCCATACACCGCGATGCCTTGACAAACCTTGTTGCCATCGAGATCGAATTCCTTGCCCAGCGATTCCATCACCAGTTGCTGGAGATACTTCGACATCAGCACCAATGAATCCTTGTACGGCAGCACCACCATGTCCTTTTCCCCCTTGCCCTTGCCTTCGTGATGCCAGGCCAGCGCGAGTTGCATCGAGGCATTGGTCGCAACATCCTGCACGCGGGTTTCCGCATCCATGGCGGCGGCTCCGGCGAGCATGGCATCGACATCGATCCCCTGAAGCGCGGCGGGAACCAGGCCAACTGTGGAAAGCACGCTGGTACGACCACCCACCCAGTCTTCCATCGGAAATGTGGCGATGAAGTGATGCTGCCCGGCATACTTGTCGAGCTTTGAGCCCTCGCCGGTGATTGCGACGGTGTGTTTGCCAAAGTCCAGTCCCGCGTTTTCATAAGCGGCTTTGGCTTCGAGCATGCCGTTGCGGGTTTCCGGGGTGCCGCCCGATTTGGAAATGACCAGCGCCAGGGTCGTGGAGAGATTTTTTTCGCCGATTGACGCAAGCACGGCGTCGATGCCATCGGGATCGGTGTTGTCGAAAAAATCGATTGGCATGCGTGCCGTGCGACCGAGCGCCGCCGAGACCAGTTGTGGTCCCAGCGCCGAACCACCGATGCCGATGACCAGCACACGCTGGAATTTTTCCCCTGCCGGTGTTTGGATCGCACCGCTGTGAATCTTCGCCGCGAATTCCTTCAGTGCCCGCAAGGGTTCGGTGATCGCCAGGCGAATTTCCTCAGTGGGTGCCAGTGCCGGATTGCGCAGCCAGTAGTGACCGACCATGCGTCCTTCGTCCGGATTGGCAATGCCGCCCGCTTCCAGGGCAACCATGTCCGCAAAGGCTTTGGCGACTTTTTCCTTCATCGACTCATGAAAACCCGCAGGGATGTCCATGCGCGAAAGGTCGAGGGAAAACCCCAAGGCGGGATAACGAAGCAACTGCTGGGAAAATCGATCAAAAGCCATGACAAGCGAAGTTTAAAGCCATTGCAGGGAATGTAAAACCTGAAAATCCTGCGCGATGGAAAAGGAGAGCGCGTGTGCTCCCCGATTCATCGCCGCCGTCATCGATTTCATGATCCAGGTCCAGAAACAACCCGCTCGAAATGCCCCAGCGACATGACTTCAAAAACCACGCTCACCATTCCGCCCGGCGATCAAGTTAGGGAAATGATTGACAAGGAATGTCGCAATCAAAAGGCAGGGAACGATCTCCGAGCGTTCCGGTGGGGGACGGTCGCGGATCACCCTTAC